>Ga0075423_10000993_pt1 | contig 24181 bp, 17 predicted proteins | sample SoiMethybrSBSTD2_FD_80114 | JGI IMG/M metagenome (GOLD analysis project Ga0075423, IMG submission 80114) | Bulk soil microbial communities from a Populus tree surrounding site in Tennessee, USA - Soil MetaG P. TD hybrid SBSTD2 | ecosystem: Environmental > Terrestrial > Soil > Tree plantation... | reverse complement strand
CGCCTCGTTCGCATCGCACTTGCCGCGCTGATCTGCGTCGCGATTTATCCATCTATTGCTTCGGCGCAGGACGATGCGTTCAAGAAAGGGCTGCAGGCGAGGGGCGAGAAGAACTGGCCTGAGGTGGAGCGCCAGATGCGGGTCGCGCTGCAGGCCGATGGCGTCGAATCGCCTCGCAAAGTGAAGTCCAACGTGTTTGCCAGCGTGTTCGGCGCGCAGGGAAGCGAGTATCTCCCGCACTACTTCCTCGGCGAGGCACTGAAGAACCAGGGCCAATGCGGCCCGGCGGTCACCGAGTGGCTCATCTCCGAGCAGCAGAAAGCAGTGTTGAACAGCAAGCCCGAATACCGGCAGACGATGCAGAAGGGCTATCAGGAATGCGCCGCGAAAGGCGTGCTGATGCGCGGCGACTTCGATACGCAGGCCAATGCCAGCCGGCAAGCGTACGAGGGCGCATCCGCGATCGCCAAACGTGTCGGCGACCTCAAAGATACGCACAAGGAACTGTGGGCGGCGCCGTTGGCGCAGCAGTTCGAGAGCGCGCGCCGCGAGCTCGAGACCGCCTACAACAAGTTTGGAGCGGCGCAGAGGTCTCGTCTCGGTACCGACTTCAACGACGTGAAGGCCGCGAGCGAGCGAGCCGGCGCCATCCTGCGGCCGCTCGAAGAGGCGCTCAATGGAGCCATTGAAGGCGCCGCGACGTTCACGCAGCGGGTCCGAGAAGTCGTTGAGGCCGTCTCAGGTGCCGAGCTGCTCGACAAGTCGATCGACAGCATGAAGGTGACATTGACCGAGCCGATGAACGCGACGCGCAAGTCGGGTCGCGAGCAACTCACACAAGCGCACGACAAGCTGGGGATCGGCCAGCAGAAACAGAACGTCGCCACGCTCAACGAAGCGATGAGGGCGGTGCAGGCCGCGAACATCTCGTTCAACCAGGTGCTCGACCAGTTGAAGAAGGCGCAGCGCAGCGATCTCGATCAGCGCCTCAGTGTGTCGGTGCGGTCGGCCGACGAAGCGTTCGCATCGATCTCGGCCTTGATGACCACCCTCGAGAGCCGTGCCGCACAATCGCCGGACAGGATTACTCCGGAAATCGGCGCGCAGCGCGATGCGCTTCGCAAGCAAATCGAGTCGCAGCGCCAGCGATTCGAGCGGGCACGCAAAGCGGAAGACGTGCCCGGCATCGACAGCGTGAAAACGCAGCTCATCGATGCCCAGACGGCGCTCAACCGGATCATCCAGGCGTTCGGCCCGTTGTCGCTGCGCGATCGCGGTGTGTCCGCCGGTTTGGAAGAGGGCGCGCGCATGTACCTCGCCGGCGACTATCAGAAGGCGCTGGCCGCGCTCGATCCGTCGAGCGGCGTCGATGCCGCCGCCAGTCCCTCATTGCAGCTGCAGGCGCATCTCTTCCGCGCGGCATCGCTCTTCGCGCTCTACGTTCGATCGGGCGAACGCCGTCAGGAGCTCCGCACGCAGGCGCTCGCCGAGATCGATCAGTGTAAGCAGATCGACTCCGCCTTCGAACCGAGTACGCAGGTGTTTGCACCGCGCTTCATCACGTTGTACAAGACGGGAGGCGCGGCCGCATCGCAGACAGCCGCCGGTACGCAGTAACGGACGCACGAAGGAAGAAGGCGAGACACAGCCCCTCATGATTCTCACGCTCGAAGTGACGGGGCCGCAGTCGGACGCGCTGGGGCACGCACGTCGCAAGGTGTTCGGCATCGAAGGAGGCACGATCGGCCGTCTCCCTGATAACACGTGGGTGCTTTCTGAGCCCTACGTTTCCGGCCGGCACGCGATCATCCGGTTCATGGATGGTGCGTTTCAGATCGAAGACACCAGCACCAACGGTGTCTTTCTCAACTCCACGACCGAGCGGATCGTCCGCGGACGGTCATACCCCATCAAATCCGGCGATCGTATCGTCATCGACCCATACGAGATCGTGGCGCACGTCGAGGCCAGCAACAGAACGGAGTCGTCCAGTCGGCGCAGCGATCCGTTCGAGTCGTTCAGCGAGCCGTCCGGATCGTTCGGCGAGCCGGCCGACTCGTTCGGCGAGCCGGCGGCGTCCGACCCGTTCCTGCCATCCGACCCGCTTCAGGAACTCGGTCTCGCGCCCGACCGTGTTCCGCCAAAGGCCCCGTCCGGATCGGAGCTGAGCGGAGGCTCACCGCTCTGGGCGCACTACACGCCGCCCGAGGTCGAGCCGGAGCAAAAGAAAGAACTGATTCCGGCCAACTGGGATCTCAGTTCGACGAACCTGCCAGCCCCGCAATCCAGTCCTCAAGCCGCGCCGGCGCGATCGGCGCCGAAGCCCGAAAGAAGACCGGCGCCCGCGCGTCAAGAGCGTCAAGAGAGCAGCAGCTTGTCGGCGCTGTTACAGGCGGCGGGGATCGACGAAGGTTCGCTGACGCCGGAAATCGCCCGCGACCTCGGCCAGATTTTCCGCATCATCGTCTCCGGTGTGATGGATGTGTTGAAGGCGCGCCAGCAGACCAAAGATCAGTTTGGTCTCGGCATGACGACGTTCAAGCCGGCCGACAACAACCCGCTCAAGTTCTCGGTAGATGTCGAAGACGCGTTGCAGCGCCTGTTCGTGCGGGTGCCCAACACGAAGTATCTGGGTCCGGTCGAAGCCTTCGAGGACGCGTTCGAGGATATGCGGAATCACCAGATCGCGATGCTCGTGGGTGTACGGGTGGCGTTCGAAGCGATGCTGTCCGAGTTCGATCCCGATCATCTGCAGGAGCAGTTCGATCGCACGGTCAAGAAAGCGGCGCTGGTCAGCATTCCGGCGCGTCTGCGCTACTGGGACCTGTATCGCGATTGGATTCATGATATGGTCCGCGACGCAGACACCAGCTTTCGCGAGTTGTTCGGCGACGAGTTCGCGAGAGCCTATGAAGATCAACTCAAGAAACTGAAAGCCCAGGGTCGCTCCGGGAAGAGCTGACCAAGCACTGCTATGACTTCTCACTCCTCCAGGCACCTTCTCGTGTGCGCGTCGGTGGTGATCGCGGCCTCGGGTGCGTGCGCGAAACCTCAACCACCAGCGCTGCCGCCGATTACCATCGCCGCCCCGCCAGAGACCAAAACCAAATCGGCGATGACACTCGCCGCCAGTGCCGATACCAATCCCGATGCGAATGGCCGGCCGTCGCCCGTGGTGGTGCGCGTCTACCAACTGAAGACCGATGCCGCGTTCAAGGGCGCCGAGTTCTTTGCGCTCTATGACGACGATCAAAAGGTGCTCGGGCAAGAGTTGATCAGTCGAGATGAGTTCGTGCTGGCGCCATCCGAGAAGAAGACGATCGACGTCGCGGTCTCGAAAGAGACGCGATTCGTCGGCGCACTCGCGGCGTTTCGCGACATCCGCAACGCCCAGTGGCGCGGGCTGGTGGTGGCGCCGCAGCGCAGTAGCCTGAACGTGGCGGTCGAGCGCGCCCGGATCGTCCTGTCCGTGGTCGAGGACTAAGGAGCACGCCTGACGCGATGTCCGCTCACAACAGGGTCGTTTGGTCGGAGGGGCTGTTTCTTCAGCCCCAGCATTTTCAGCAGCAGGATCGCTATCTCGAGCGATACATCGAGTCGCGCTGCCAGTCGCTGATTCCACACAGCTGGGGCTTCACCGATCTTGCGATCGAACGCGACTTCCTCAAGATCGGCAAGTTCGGTCTGCAGAAAGCGGCTGGCGTGTTCCCCGACGGGACGCCGGTGCAGATTCCGGCCGACGACCCGCCGCCCGAGCCGATCGAGATCGGCCCTCAGACGCGCGATCAAGTGATTCATCTCGCCGTGCCGTTGCGCCGCGCGGGTTCGCTCGAAGTGGATCGCACCGGCAGCAGCGATGAATTGGCCCGTCAGGTGCTGCGGCAATGGGAAGTGCGCGATGTCACAGCGGCGTCGGGCAACTCGGCGCCGGTGGAAGTCAGCGCGGTCCGAAGCCGTCTGTTGCTGGCCAGCGACGTGACGCCGGCGTACGCGTGCATACCGTTGGCGCATGTCGTCGAGTGCCGCTCCGATAAACAGGTCGTGCTCGACGACACGTTCATGCCGACCGTGCTGCACGCGCGGGCATCGACGCGTCTGGCGACGTTCATCACCGAGTTGCTCGGACTGTTTCATCAGCGCGGCGAAGCGCTGGCCGGGCGCGTCGCCGCGACGAGCCGCGGCGGGGCCGCGGAGATCGCCGACTACCTGCTGCTGCAGGCCGTGAACCGCTACGAGCCGCTCGTCGCGCATTTCGCGGAGTCGGGCGCCGTTCATCCCGAAGAGCTCTTCCGGTTCTGTGTGTCGGTTGCGGGCGAGCTGGCGACGTTTACACACCCATCGAAGCGCATTCCGGCGATCGGCGGGTATCGCCACGATCAGCTGCGGGAGTCGTTCGAGCCGGTGATCGCCGCGCTGCGATCGTCGCTGAGCGCGGTGCTCGAGCAGCGCGCGATTCCGATCCCGATCGAGGAAAAGAAGTACGGGATCAGAGTCGCGACAGTCGCCGACCGGAGTCTCTACACGTCAGCGGTCTTCGTGCTGGCCGCGCGCGCTGACATGCCGGCCGAAGAGCTGCGGCGGCGCTTCCCGTCGCAGCTCAAGATCGCACCGGTCGAAAAGATTCGTGAGCTGGTGAACCTGCAGCTCAAAGGTGTGCCCGTGCAGCCGATGCCGGTCGCGCCACGACAGATCCCGTTCCATGCGGGGTTCGTCTACTTTGAGCTCGATCAAACGCACGACCTGTGGATGCAACTGCGGTCATCGGGCGGCGTCGCCCTGTTCGTGGGCGGCGAATTCCCTGGGCTCGCGCTTGAATTCTGGGCGATCCGAGCCTGAATGAACGAGTACGCCGATGCCCGACTTCGACGACCCCTTCAAGCCCTCTGACGCGACCGTGATGCGGCCGCGGCCCGGCGCCGGCCGTCGCGGCACACCCGAGGCGGCGCCGCAATCGCCGATGCGGCCGCTCGTGCCTCCGGCGCCGCGCGCCGATCCGCTTCCGGAGGCCGCATTCCAGTTTCTCGGTACTGGTCTGAATCCGCTGGTTCGTGCGGCGAGTCCGCTGTTGCTGCTCGCCGGTCAGCTGCGCGGATCGCTGTCATCGCCGGATGTCGGCATCCTTCGACGTCACGCGCTCGACGAGATTCGACGCTTCGAGCAGCGCGCACGCGGCTCCAACATCACCCCTGAAGTCGTGAGCGCGGCTCGATACGCGCTGTGCGCCTGTCTCGATGAGGCCGTGCTGTCGACGCCGTGGGGCGCGCAGAGCGAGTGGGCGCAGCAGTCGCTGCTCGTGGCGCTGCATCGCGATGCCAGGGGCGGCGAGAAGTTCTTCGAGATGTTGAAAGGGATCTCGGATGATCCCGAGCGGCACATCGATCTGATGGAGCTGCAGTATCTGTGCATCGTCCTCGGTTTCGCCGGGAAGTACGAGACGCTGCCACAAGGACGCGCGCAGCTCGCCGACATCCAGCAGGCCCTGTATCGCAAGATTCGCGACCATCGCGGGATTCCGCGCACCGAGCTGTCGCTGAAATGGAAGGGCGTCGAGGATCGCCGCAATCCGCTCATTCGCTACGTGCCGTGGTGGGTAATCGGCGCCGCGGTCCTCGCCACGCTGGCGATCACCTACGGCATCTTCTACACGCGGCTCGACACCATCTCGCAGCCGATTCACGCGACGCTCGCGCAGATCGGGCTCGATGTGCCACAGACAACCGCGGCTCCGCGGACTGGTCCGACACTGAAGCAGGTGCTTGCGCCACAAGAGCAGGCGCGTCGCATCAGCGTGCAGGAAGAGGGCTCGGTGACGCGCATTACCTTGCTCGGCGACACCCTGTTTGCATCGGGCAGCGCGGCGCTCGACCCGGCCTACGAACCCACGCTCGGTCAGATCGCGGCGGCGCTCGATCGCTTTCCCGGCCGGGTGATCGTGGTCGGCCACACCGATGGGCAGCCGATTCAATCGCTGCGCTTCCGCAACAACTTCGATCTCTCGCGCGAGCGCGCGGCGAGCGTCGCTCGCACGCTGCAGAAGTCGATGGGCAATGCGGGCGGCATCGATGTCAACGGCGTCGGACCCAGCAAACCGCTGGTCACTCCCGAAGTGACCGCGGCCGACCGGGCGCGCAATCGCCGCGTCGAGGTCGTGCACTATCCGGAGTCGTGATGAAGTCGATCTTCAAGCTGCGTACGCTGTTGATCATCGCGGGCGTCGTGCTGCTCGCGCTGTTCATCTGGTACGGCGGGCCGCTCATCGCCTTCGGCTCCGAGGGCCAGTATCGTCCGCTCGCATCCGAGCTGGTTCGTCTGATCGTCATTGCGCTGGTCATCGTCGCGCTCATCGTCGCCCACCTCCTGAAGCGGCTCCGCGCCAACACGAACAGCGACAACTTGATGGCTGCGGTCGTCAAGCAGTCGCAGGGCGCCGACGCGCGCCCCTCGGCCGAGGCGCAGCAGCTGCGCGAGCGATTCGAAGAGGCGGTCGCCGCCTTGAAGCAGAAGCGTCGCAGCGGCCACACCCTCTACGAGCTGCCGTGGTACGTGATCATCGGCGCGCCTGGATCCGGCAAGACCACGGCGCTCGTCAACTCCGGATTGAAGTTCCCGATCGAGCAGCGATCGGGGAAGGCGGCGCTGCGCGGCGTCGGCGGCACACGGAACTGCGACTGGTGGTTCACCGATGACGCCGTGCTCATCGACACCGCTGGCCGCTACACGACGCAGGATTCCGATGCGAGTGCAGACAGCGCCGCGTGGTCCGAGTTCCTCGCGCTGCTGCGGAAGTATCGCGGCCGCCGGCCGATCAACGGCGTCATCCTCACGATCAGCGCACAAGACCTGATGGTGCAGAGCGCCTCGGCGCGCGAAACCCATGTCGCCGCGGCCCGCCGGCGGCTCGACGAGCTGAATCGCGAGCTGCGCATGCGGCTGCCGGTCTATCTGATGGTCACCAAGTGCGACCTCGTGGCCGGCTTCACCGAGTACTTCGACGATCAGGCGCAGCAGGAGCGCGCGCAGATCTGGGGCGTGACGTTCGCCTACGACGACACCATGAACGGCCGGGCCGCGCAAACGTTCCCCGAGGAGTTCGATGGTCTGATCGCCCGGTTGAACGAACGGCTGATGCCGCGGCTCGAAGAAGAGCGTGACGTACGGCGGCGCGCCAAGGTTTTCGGCTTCCCGCAGCAGATGGCGGCGCTGCGCGAATCGCTGTCGCAGTTCGTCAGCGAGATCTTCTCGTCGACGCGCTTCGACGCGCAGCTGCTGCTGCGCGGCGTCTACTTCACCAGCGGCACCCAGGAAGGGACGCCGATCGATCGACTGCTCGGCGCGCTGAGTCGTCAGTTTGCGATGGCCGAATCGGCGGTATCAGCCGGCACCCGTGGCAAGGCGTACTTCATCGAGCGCCTGCTGACGGACGTGATCTTCGCCGAGTCCGGTCTGGCCGGAGTGAATCGCCGCGTCGAGTTCCAGAAGGCGGCGCTGCAGTTGTCGGCGTACATCGCCATGCTGCTCGTCGGCGTCATCGGACTCATCGGCCTGACCACGAGCTACCGCGCCAATCGCAATTACCTCGCGGGGATCGACAAAGAAGTCAGCGACCTGCGTGCGGCCGGCGGCGAGAACCCGACGTCGCTCGATGCCCAGCTGCCGCGTCTCGATCTGATTCGTGCCGTGTCCGAGTCGGCGAACCGATACAACGACCGGACGCCGTGGTCGATGGGGTGGGGCCTCTATCAGGGTGAAGCCGTCGGCGAGGCGGCGCGCGATGCGTACGCGCGGGCGCTGAACGGCGTCTTCCTGCCGCAGGTCACCGCGCGCTTCAAGCAGCGATTGATCACCCATGCCGCGGAGCCCGAGAAGCTGTACGAGTACCTCAAGGGATACCTGATGCTCGGCGATCCCAAGAGGCTCGATCGTGAGCAGTTGCAGTTTCTGGCCGATCAGGAATGGGATGCGTCGTACGGCGCGGTGCCGCAGATCCGCGAATCGGTCACCAAACATTTCCGCAGCTTGCTCGAGTCCGGAAAGATCGGGAAGCGCACGCCGGACGAAACGATCGTCGCTCAAGCGCGCAATACGCTCCTCCAGGCATCGAAGGCCGGCCTCGTCTACCGCTACCTCCGACTGAGCTACGCGGACGATCCCGCGCGTGCGCTGAGGCTCGACGTCGAAGCCGGCGTGGGTGCCGACAAAGTGCTCCGACGCAAGAGCGGCGTGCCGCTGTCGACGCCGCTGCCGAGTCTCTACACCAAGGACGTCTTCAACGAAGTGGTCGCCAAGGGCATGAGCGCTTTGGTCAAGCGATTCGCGGAAGAGCAGTGGGTGTGGGGAAAGGATGCGCCGAGTGTCTCGAACTCCGCGACGCTCACGCAGGAAGTGCTCGACGTCTACGAGAAGGACTACATCGCCTTCTGGGATCGCATCTTCCAGGAGATCGAAACCGTCCCGATGGGGGCGATGGCCAACGCCAAGGAATCGTTGGCGATTCTATCGGGGCCGACCTCGCCGTTGCGGGGCGTCTTGAAGGCGATCGACAAGCACACCTATCTCGTCGCGCCTCAAGACGCGGCATCGAAAGACGCCGTCTCGGGCGTGAAGGACCGTCTGAAGAACATCTTCGGCACCGCGTCGGTGCCTGGGGTTGCGGCGCCGGCAGCGAAGCCAGGTAACCAGATCACGATGCACTTCGCCGAGGTTCACCGACTCGTCACCGGCGATGCGGGTGCGGCGCCGATCGATGGCGTCCTGCGCACGATGCAGCAGATGCAACAGAAGATGGCGCCGATCGGCCAGAACGTCGGTGAGAGCGCCGCCGACGCCAACAGCCTCAGGGAGATCGGCGATCTCTCGAATTCCCTCAAGCGTGACGCGGCAACGCTGCCCCCTGCGCTCAGCGCGGTGGTCACCTCGATCGCGAACGGCAGCCTCTCGGCGGTGCGTGGCAGCGGCTCGGCCACCGTCAGCAACAACTACGCGCAGGCCGTGCTCAGCGAATGCAAGCTGCTCGTCAACGGACGCTATCCGTTCGTCCCGACCAGCACCACCGACATTCCGATTGCCGACTTCGAGCACGTGTTCGGACCGAACGGCGTGTACGACATGTTCTTCAAGAGCGATCTGCAGAATCGGGTGAACACCACGCGTTCGCCGTGGACCTGGCTCACCGATTCATCGGGGGCTGCCGTCGGCGGCGGCATTCCGCTGGACAAGTTCGAAGCCGCCGAGCGAATCCGTCAGACGTTCTTCCGCGCGGGATCGAAACTGGAAGTGGGTTTCAAAGTCACACCGACGTATCTCGATACCGGTGCCGGCAAGTTTGCGCTCGAGATCGACGGTCAGAGCATTGCGTACCAATTCGGCCCCGAGCGGGCGTTTCCCGTGACCTGGCCTGGCCCGAAGCCCGGTCAGGCGACCGCTACCTTTGCGCAATCCGGCGGGCAGCCCAACTCCGCATTCGACGGACCGTGGGCGTGGTTCCGTTTGATCCAAAGCGGCCAGCTCACTCCGGACGGCAACGAACGATACACCTTGACCATCAAGCGGGGCGCACGTGAAGCGCGGCTCAGAATCGAGGCCGATAGCGTGCGCAATCCATTCGGTGGAAATGATCTGCAGCGGTTCCGCTGCGAATGAAGGCGAATGAGCAGTGGCGATTGAAGTCGGCTTCTTCGGCAAGCTTCCCAGTCACGGCGACTTTCTCCGGCGTCGCGTGTCCGACGGCTTCATCGGCGTCTGGGATTCGTGGCTGCAGGAATCGCTGGCGACAAGTCGCGCAGCCCTCGGCGACAAGTGGCTCGACATCTATCTGACGAGTCCGGTCTGGCGCTTCGCCTGTGCGGAAGGTGCGTGCGGCGCGGCGCCAGTCATCGGCGTGATGGTGCCGAGCGTCGACCGCGTCGGCCGCTACTTCCCATTGACCCTCGTCGCCGAGATCCCGCGGAACGCACCGAGTCCCGTGAGCCTGGCGCTATCTGCTGGCGCATTCTTCGACGCCGCCGAGCGCTTGGTCATCGACACGTTCGAGAGCGACCAGATCGACATCGACACATTCGACGAGCAGTTGATTCGCGTCGGTGACCAGCTCGATCCGGCGAGGCTCTGGCCACGGGTGGTGCTCGACGCGGCATCGGCGCTGCTCGACGATCCCGCCGAGGGATGGCACGTCGCGCTCGCCTCGGCGACCGAGCTGAGGTCGGCCTTCGATCAGGTGTTTGCGCACCGGCTGGCCGACGTCTACGACCCAGTGGTGTTGTGGTGGACCGAGGGGTCCGCGCGCGTGCAGCCGTGTTGTCTCGTCAGCCGGGGACTGCCGCATCCCGATTCGTTCGCGTCGCTGCTGGATGGATCGTGGGCGCAGCGGCGCTGGCGATCGGTGCCGGCGCGTGTTGAAGCCAGTGCCGTTCCCGACGTGCTCGTCGACGATCCCTCTCCGCCGCGGTATCGATCGGCGGCGGCCAGTAATGCGGGCTGCGTGCGCGAGATCAATCAGGACTCGTTCCTCGAACGCCCGGAGGCCGGAATCTGGGGCGTGGCCGACGGCCTGGGCGGTCACGAGAACGGCGAAGTGGCGAGCCGGATGGTGTGTGACGCGCTTGCCGACGTCGTCCCCGATTCGAGCTTCGAGCACCTCATCGAGGTGGTTCGCCAGCGGGTTGGCGATGTCAACGAGCAGCTGATTCGTGCCGCGACCCGACCGGTCAATGCTGTCCATAGCGGCAGTACGGTGGTGGCCCTGCTCGCGCGTGGATCGTCGTGTGCGATTCTGTGGGCCGGTGACAGCCGCGCCTACCGCTGGCGGAAGGGCGGACTGGAGCAGCTCACACGGGATCACAGTCTCGCGGCGCTCGAGGGGCTGACCAACTCCAACGCCATTACACGCGCAGTCGGTGGAGAGGCGACGCTCGATCTCGACTTGGTTCGCGAGCGTGTCGAGCCAGGCGACCGGTTTCTCCTGTGCTCGGACGGACTGTCGAAGACCGTCTCGGAAGAGCAGCTGGCGAGTTGGTTGGGCCAAGAAGACATCGCACAGGCGGTTGACGGGATGATCAAGGCGACGCTGGCTGCCGGTGCCCCCGACAATGTGACGGCGCTCGTGGTCGAGGCCGTGCCCTGAGCGCGTGTTTCACACGATTTCATTGACGGACTGTCGCCCGTGGACGCCTTACTTTGCCCTTTGGAGTTTGAGCGAAGCCCCATTAGAATCCCACTCGCCTCACAAAACTTTATAGGGTTCCCGAGTCCAATGAGGGCCGTAGTGCTTTCTGCGATCGCTGTTTCCATCCACACGGCAGAGGTCTGCGCATGAGTGCCAGCTGGGATGGACAGGCGCTGCTCGAGCCGATCTCCGTCGACGCCCCGTGCGGCAAGAGTCTCGAGGACAGCGACGTATTGGCAAAGCTCGACGCGTATCAGATCTTCGGGCAGACCTCGCTCGAACCGCCGAAAACGACGAAGGACGATCCGCCGCAGCCCAAGCCCAAGGAGCCGCGCAAAAGCGATCGTCCGCCGAACTGGGCCGAGATCAGAGACGAGTCGTTGACGGCGCTCAAGGCCTCGAAGGACCTCAGGCTCCTGGCCTATCTCGCCGTCGCCTCGCTGCGCATCGAGGGTATTCCTGCGTTCTCGCAAGCGCTGGGCATCGCCGCGCACTGGCTCGCCGTGTTCCCGACGCAAGTGTTTCCGCTCGTCGACGAGGACGCGCTGTTTCGTCAGAACGCGTTGAACTGTTTCGCCGATCCGGTTGCGGCGATCGACGGTCTTCGACGTGCGCCCATCGTCAGCCACAGACAGATTGGACGATTCAGCATTCGCGATGTCGATCTCGTGTCCGGTGATGTGCAGCCAGCCGCCGATGACGTGAAGCCGGACGGCAAGCAGATCGAGGCGGCGTTCGATGCCACGCCGCTCGACGAGCTCAAGGCCCTGCAGGAATCGGTCACCAGCGCGTCGACCGCGATCAAGAGCATCGACACGGCGATGCGCGAGGCCAACGGCGCGGGGTTCGCGCCCAGCTTCGATGCGCTGTCGACGCAGTTCAAGAAGATGACCGCATTCGTCGGCGCGCGTGTGGCCGCGCATCCAGCGAACGCGTCGGCCGCATCGCCGGACGGTGCCGCGGCGACGGGCGAAGCGGGCAGCATGGTGATGGCCGTGGGCGCGATCAAGTCGCGGCAGGATGCGATCCGCGCGCTCGATGCGGCCGCTGAATTCTTCCGGCGGAATGAGCCGTCCAGTCCGATCCCGTTGTTCCTCGAGCGGGCGAAGCGGTTGGTGTCCAAGGATTTTCTCGAGGTGTTGGCCGACGTCGCTCCCGACGCGCTTCCCCAGGCGCGGTCGGCTGGCGGCCTAAGGGACGAGTGATGACGCGTAAGACCCAGGAGGTGTGTTGTGGCTAAGGCCAGCAGTCAAAAGTTCATCGCGAGAAACCGTGCGCCGCGAGTCCAGATCGAGTACGACGTGGAGCTCTACGGCGCGGAGAAAAAGATTCAGCTGCCCTTCGTCATGGGCGTGTTGTCGGATTTGTCCGGCAAGCCGTCCGAGCCGCTGCCACCGGTCGCCGATCGGAAGTTCCTCGAGATCGACGTCGACAACTTCGATAGCCGCATGAAGGCGATGAAGCCGCGCGCCTCGTTCCAGGTGCCGAACACGCTGACCGGCGAGGGCAACATCAGCGTCGAGTTGACGTTCGAGAGCATGGACGACTTCTCACCGGCGGCGATCGCCAAGAAGGTCGATGCGCTGAGCAAGCTGCTCGAGGCGAGGCAGCAGCTCGCCAACTTGATCACCTACATGGACGGCAAGAGCGGCGCAGAGGACTTGGTCAGCAAGCTCCTGCAGGATCCTGCGCTGCTGCAGACGCTCGCGAGCACGAAGAAACCGGGCGACGGTGAGGCTTCGTCGTAACCCCTGCGACCGCGGAGTGGAGTAAAGCCATGGCTGATGCAAAGTCTGAACAACCGCAAGCGGCAACTGAGGTCGTCGGCGTTACCGAGTTCGATGCGCTCCTCAAGAGGGAGTTCAAGCCGAAGACCGCCGAGGCCAGCGAAGCCGTCGAGCGTGCGGTGCGCACGCTTGCCGAGCAGGCGCTCGCGCAAACGAAGCTGATCAAAGGCGATGTCGTCAAGACGATCGAGGAGATGATCGCCGCGCTCGACAAGAAGCTGACCGAGCAGGTCAACCTGATCCTGCACCACGACGATTTTCAGAAGCTCGAAGGGGCGTGGCGAGGGCTCCATTACCTCGTCAACAACACCGAGACCGACGAGATGCTGAAGATCCGCTTCATGGATATCAGCAAGCAGGATCTGGGCAAGACGCTGAAGCGATACAAGGGCACCGCGTGGGATCAGAGCCCGCTGTTCAAGAAGGTCTACGAGGCCGAGTACGGGCAATTCGGCGGCGAGCCGTTCGGATGTCTGGTCGGCGATTACTACTTCGATCAGACCCCGCCCGATGTCGAGCTGCTCGGCGAGATGTCGCACATCGCCGCCGCGGCGCATGCGCCGTTCATCGCCGGCGCGTCGCCGACGGTGATGCAGATGGGCAGCTGGCAGGAATTGGCCAACCCGCGCGACCTGACGAAGATCTTCACCACGCCGGAGTATGCGAGCTGGCGGTCGCTGCGTGAGTCGGACGATTCGCGGTATCTCGGCCTGGCGATGCCCCGGTATCTCGCCCGCCTGCCGTACGGCCCGAAGACCAGTCCGGTCGAGGAGTTCGACTTCGTCGAGGACACCGGCGCGGCCGATCACTCGCGCTACACGTGGGCGAACGCCGCCTACGCGATGGCGGTGAACATCAACCGTTCGTTCAAGATGTACGGGTGGTGCTCACGGATTCGCGGCATCGAATCGGGTGGAGCGGTCGAGGGGCTGCCGACCCACACCTTCCCGACCGATGACGGCGGCGTCGATATGAAGTGCCCGACCGAGATCGCGATCAGCGATCGACGCGAGGCCGAGCTCGCCAAGAACGGTTTCATGCCGCTCGTGCATCGAAAGAACTCCGACTTCGCGGCGTTCATCGGTGCGCAGTCGCTGCAGAAGCCGACCGAGTACGACGACCCGGACGCGACCGCGAACGCCAACCTCGCCGCGCGGCTGCCATATCTGTTCGCGTGTTGCCGCTTCGCGCATTATCTGAAGTGTATCGTTCGCGACAAGGTCGGTTCGTTCAAGGAGCGCGACGACATGCAGCGCTGGCTGCAGAACTGGATCATGAACTACGTCGACGGCGACCCGGCGCACTCGTCGGAAACGACCAAGGCGCAGAAGCCGCTCGCCGCCGCAGAAGTTCAGGTCGAGGAGGTCGAGGGCAATCCCGGCTACTACACCTCGAAGTTCTTCCTGCGGCCGCACTATCAACTCGAAGGCCTGACCGTGTCATTGCGGCTGGTCTCCAAACTGCCATCGGCAAAAGCCGGCTAGAACAGGAGGTGTGGTGGTCGGCGCCAGATCGCGACGGCGCCTCGGTGTTCGGTTCTCCACAGCGTACGGACGATTGGTAGCAGAGGAGCGAAGCGATGGCTGTAGACGTGTTCCTGAAGTTAGGTGATGTGAAGGGCGAGTCGAAGGACAGCAAGCACGAAGGCGAGATCGACGTGCTGTCGTGGTCCTGGGGTGTGGCTCAGACGGGCATCGGTTCGATGGGCGGCGGCAGCGGCGCAGGCAAGGCCAATTTCCAAGATCTGAACTTCATGCACGCGCTCGACAAGGCGTCACCCGTCCTAATGAAGGCGTGCGCGATGGGCGATCACTTCGCCGACGCCACGCTGGTCTCGCGCAAGGCTGGCAAGGGCCAGCAGGACTATCTGATTGTCAAGATGAAGGAAGTGTTCATCACGAGCGTCCAGCCCTCGGGCAGCTCGGAGCACCCGATGGAAAGCGTGTCGATGTCGTTCGGACACATCGACCTCGAGTACAAGCCGCAGAAAGCAGACGGCACGCTCGACGCCGGCGTTCACTTCATCTACGACATCAAGAAGAACCTCGATAGCTAGACGAGCGAAGGCCTGTTCCTCACGTGCAGGCCTCCTCACTTCATCCCCTCGGATCGGACGTGGGGTTGGGAAGGTACTGAGTTCCTGTGCCGACTATAGAAGCGCCCGGCTTGGGAGACATGTTCCTCTCGGTCAAGGGGGCGAAGTCCGGCTTGATCAAGGGAGAGGCACACGACTCGGTTCATGGCGATGAGATCGATGTCCTGAGCTGGTCGTGGGGCATGCAGGCGCAGGTGTCGCTCGGCGGCGGCCAGGCCACCGGCAAGGCGATCACCCGCGAGCTCAAGATCGTCAAGCGCGTGGACAGCGCGTCGACGGCGCTGATGGCGGCCCTGCGTTCCAATGAAATGATCACCAAAGCCGTTCTCACGATGCGCAAGGCGGGCAAGTCGCCGCTCGAGTTCCTGAAGATCACCATCGAACAAGGGCGGGTCACCGCCCTCACGATTGAAGCCGGCGATGAGGAGGGCGGCCCCGCCATCGTCGAAAACGTGGCGTTCTCCTTCAACAAGATCACCGTGGATTACGTGCCCCAGGGGAAGGACGGCCAGGCCAGGGGCAGCACCACGTTCACCGATCAATGGGAAACCGCGTGAGCGTGCGGGGATCCGTCCATCCAGGTCCGGGGGGTGCACGATGAGCGGTGTCGAGGCAGCCGAGTCGAGTCTGAGACACGGAGATCTCGCGGGGGCGCTCGCGCAGTTGCAAGAGCAAGTGCGCAATCAGCCGGCGAATGCGAAGCTGCGTATTTTTCTGTTTCAGTTGTTATGCGTGCGCGGCGAGTGGGAGCGCGCGCTCAACCAGCTGAAGGTCGCATCGGGCCTCGACGCCGCCGCGCTCGCGATGGCGCAGATGTACGGTGAAGCGGTGCGTTGTGAAGCGATTCGCACCGACGTCTTCAACGGCAAGAAAGTACCGATGGTGTTTGGCGCGCCCGAACAGTGGCTCGCGCTGCTGATCGAATCGCTGCTGGTGGCGGGCCGCGGCGATGCGCAGAAAGCCAACGAGCTGCGGCAGCGCGCGTTCGAGGACGCGAACGTATCGTCCGGTGAGATCAACGGACAGCCGTTCGAGTGGATTGCGGATGCCGATTCGCGGCTCGGTCCCGTGCTGGAAGCGGTGATCAACGGCAAGTACTACTGGGTGCCGTTCGAGCGTCTCTCGGGCGTGACGATCGAAGAGCCCGAGGATCTGCGCGACATGGTGTGGATGCCCGCGCAGTTGCAATTCGAGAACGGCGGTGAGAGCGTCGCACTCATTCCCACGCGGTATCCTGGGTCCGAAGCATCAGACGATGGGCTGATCGCGCTGGCGAGGAAAACGGTGTGGCAGGAAGTGGCCCCTGATACGCATCATGGTCTGGGGCAGCGCGTCTTCGCCACCGATGCGAACGACGTCCCGTTGTTAGAGCTGCGGACGCTCGTCGTCCATGCGCGCGCCGCCGATGCCGGTGCTCCCGCGGGTGCCTGAACGTGGCTGAACAGCTCACTCCACAGGAGCGGCTGCAGCCGGCGCTTCTCGATCGCCTCACCGACGAGGAGCCCGAGAAGACGGAGGAGCCTCGCAAGAATCGCGTGTTGTCGAAGGAGCGCCTGCGCGAGAAGGTGCTCCGCGATCTCGCGTGGCTGTTCAACGCCACACGGCTCGAACGCGGCGATGAACTGTCGCACGTCCCCGATGTTCAGCGGTCGGTCGTCAACTTCGGCCTCCCGGCCCACGCCGGCCAGACGGCCTCATCGCTCGAGATTGAAGACATCGAGCAGGACATCAAGAAGGCGATCCTCAACTACGAGCCGCGCATCCTCGCGGAGACGCTCGAGGTCAAAGCGATCGCCGAGCTCAGCGATCTCGATCGGCACAACGTCCTCGGTATTCAGATTCACGCCCACCTGTGGGCGGAGCCGGTGCCGCTCGAGCTGCTCCTTCGCACCGAGATCGATCTCGAGACCGGCAAGGTTCAGGTCGCGGATCTCGCCTCCTCCCGTGTGAGCTGATGGACCCGCGGCTGCTGCAGTACTACAACATCGAGCTGCAGCATCTGCGCGAGATGGGCGCGGAGTTCGCCGAGCAGTTTCCCAAGATCGCGGCGCGGCTCGGCATGAGCGGAGTCGAGGTCACCGATCCGTACGTCGAGCGTCTGATCGAAGGCTTCGGCTTTCTCGCCGCGCGCGTGCATCTGAAGCTCGACGCCGAGTTCCCGCGCTTCACCCAGTCGCTGCTCGAAACGGTGTACCCGCACTACCTGGCGCCCACGCCATCGATGGTCGTGGCACAGTGCACGATCAATCCCAACGAGCCGGGCCTGGCCAATGGTGTCACGGTGCCGCGTGGCAGCACGCTCCAGGGCGTCATGGGCGCAGACGATCCCACCGCGTGCGAGTTCCGCACGTCGCAGAACGTCACGCTGTGGCCGATCGAGATCGTCTCAGCCACGTACTTCTCGTACGCGCCGGATCTGCCCTTGAACGCGCTGCCAGTGTCGCAGCGCATCGCCGGAGGTGTCCGGATCGTTCTCCGAACGACCGCCGGATTGAAGTTCTCGCAGACGTTGCTCGACCGCCTGACGATGTACCTCACAGGGCGGGGCGACAGCGACGTGGCCAATAGGCTGTACGAACTGTGTCTCACCAGTGCGCTTGGCGCGTTGGTGCTTCCAGCGAAAGGCGCGTCGCGCTGGCACGAGTTTCTGCCGGCGAAATCATTTCAGCCGATCGGCTTTGCCGACGATGAGGCGGTGCTGCCGGTCACGTTGCGATCGTTCCAGGGCTACCGGCTGCTGCAGGAGTATTTCGCCTTCCCGCAGCGGTTTCGTTTCTTCGAGCTCTCCGGGCTGAAGCCGGCGATCGGCCGCATCGACGGATCCGAGCTCGAACTGGTCCTGCTCCTCGGCCGAGGCGACCCGCGTCTCGAAAGCATCGTCGACGCGGCGAACTTCTCGCTGTTCTGTACGCCGGCAGTCAATCTGTTTCCCAAGCGCGCCGATCGCATTCACGTCAGCGAGAGTACCTACGAATACCACGTCGTTCCCGACCGTACACGCCCCGTCGATTTCGAGGTCTACGAAGTCACCGATGTTGTCGGCTACGGCATCGGCTCCGACAGCAAGCAGGAATTCCGTCCGTTCTACTCGGCGTACAGCTCGGACGGTGACACGGAGCACAGTGCGTTCTTCACGACGCGGAGAGAGCCCCGCCTGGTCACAGCCGAACAGAAGCGGCGTGGTGTGCGATCGAGCTATATCGGCAGTGAGGTTTTCATCGGACTCGTCGATTCCGCGCATGCGCCGTTCAGCGGTGACTTGCGACAGCTCTCGATTCAAACACTGTGTACGAATCGCGATCTGGTGCTGCACATGCCGGTTGGCATCGGCAAGAGCGACTTCGCGCTCGATGTGGAGGCGCCAGTCACCGCCATCCGCGTGATCGCCGGGCCCAGCCGTCCGTACGCACCGTTGGCCGATGGCAACGTGGCATGGAAGGCGATCAGTCATCTCTCGCTCAACTACCTGTCACTAGTGAACTCGACGCAGCAGGAAGGCGCTGCGACGCTGCGCGACTTGTTGGAGTTGTACGCCGGGAGTGGCGACGTCAGCGTCCGCAAGCAGGTCGACAGCGTCCGCTCGGTCCGGGTCGCCCCGGTTGTGCGGCGGCTGCCATCGACGCCGCGTGAGACCGCGCCGGGGATGCCAGCGAAAGCCTCGGAGTCGCGGCTGTCGTTTGGCCGCGGTCTCGAGATCACGGTCGAAGTCGACGAGATGGCATTCGAAGGCGGTAGTGCGTTCCTGCTCGGATCCGTGCTGGCGCAGTTCTTCTCGCGTTACGTGTCGATCAACTCGTTCACCGAGACCGTGCTGCGATCCCTCGGTCGCGGCGAAATCTATCGATGGGTACCACAGTGGGGCACGAGGCCGACTCTCTGACGACGCTGTTCGCGGCGCTGTCGGAGTCGCCGTACAGCTACGACTTCTATCAAACGCTGCGGCGCCTCGAGTGTCTCCTGGCCCCCAAGCCGCGGTGGGGCTACGCCCGTCGTCCGGCTGAAGAGGCCGTGCGATTCGGACAGGAACCCGAGCTCAGTTTCGCGCCGGCGCCGCTGGCGTCGTTTCAGTTCGGGCACGAGCGGCGCCCGCCGCAATCGCAGCCGCAGCTGCAAGTGAGGCTCTTTGGGCTGTTCGGCCCGAACGGACCGTTGCCGCTGCATATCACCGAATACGCGCGGGAACGCCTGCGCAACGCCGGCGATTCGACGCTGAGCCGGTTTGTCGACATCTTCCATCACCGGCTCATCACGCTGTTCTATCGAGCGTGGGCACAGGCGCAGCCTCACGTCAATCGCGATCGGCCTGCCGAGGATCGGTTTGCGGCCTATTTCGGATCGTTCGTCGGCATGGCGCCGGCAGCCTTCCGCAAACGCGACGTGCTGCCGGATCACGCCAAGTTCTTCCACGTTGGCGCGCTGATCCGTCACACGCGCAACGCCGAAGGATTGCGTGCGATTCTTCAGCACTTCTGCCGCGTACCGGTGCAGATCGAAGAGTTCGTCGGCCACTGGATGATCCTCGACCGCCGCGAGCGGACATATCTGGGCCGCGACTCGTCGACGCTCGGCTCGAGCGCGGTCGCCGGCGGGCGCGTGTGGGACCGGCAATACAAGTTCCGTTTGCGGATCGGGGCGCTGACGCTCGACGAGTATGAAGCCTTCCTGCCCGGGGGCACGCTGATTCAAAAGCTCGTCGACTGGGTCAGGTTGTATCTGACGTTCGAGCTCGAGTGGGATGTGCGTCTGATTCTACGGAAGGACCAGGTGCCGCCGCTGACGCTCGGTCGGAGTGGACGATTGGGTTGGACCACATGGCTCGGCGAGCGCCGGGCCGGAACACATGCCGACGATCTCTGCTTCAACGCAGAGGCGTTCGCCGGCCGGGCCGGAGCACCACTATGAGCGACATCAACAGAGCAGCGCTTTTCGGCAAGCTCAATAGCCTCGCGTACAAAGCCATCGAAGGCGCCACGGTCTTCTGCAAACTGCGCGGCAACCCCTACGTCGAGCTGGTGCACTGGCTCCAGCAGATCATGCAGACACCGGATTCGGATCTGCACCGCATCATCAAGCGCTTCGAGCTCGACACGTCGCGGCTCGCCAAGGACGTGACCGAGTCGCTCGATCGCTTGCCGCGTGGAGCGACGTCGATCTCCGATCTCTCTGCGCACATCGAGAGTGCGGTCGAGCGCGGATGGGTCTACGGCACGTTGATGTTCGGCGACAACCAGGTGCGGACTGGCTACCTGATGGTCGGTATGGTGAAGACGCCGTCGCTGCGCAACGCGCTGTCGGCGATCTCGCGCCAGTTCGATCTGGTGAAGTCGGACACGCTGACCGACGAGTTCGCGGCGATCGTCAAGGGGTCGCCCGAGGAGCGGCTGTCGGCGACCGATGGATCGTCGAGCGCGGCACCCGGTGAAGCGAGCGGCGCGATGGCGCCGGCGCAAATGGGCAAGCAGGAGGCGCTGAAGAAGTACGCGACCGACCTGACCGATCGAGCCCGCAAAGGGCAGATCGATCCCGTAACCGGACGAGACGAGGAGATTCGGCAGATCGTCGACATCCTCATGCGCCGCCGTCAGAACAACCCGATTCTCACCGGCGAGGCCGGCGTCGGCAAGACGGCCGTCGTGGAGGGCTTCGCCATCCGGCTCGCGCGCGGCGATGTGCCGCCGCCGCTGCAGGAGGTGTCGTTGCTGTCGCTCGACATCGGTCTCCTGCAGGCCGGCGCCAGCATGAAAGGTGAATTCGAGCAGCGTCTGCGCCAGGTCATCGACGAAGTGCAGGCGTCGCCGAAGCCGATCATCCTGTTCGTCGACGAAGCGCACACGCTCATCGGTGCGGGCGGCGCCGCAGGCACCGGCGATGCCGCCAATCTGCTGAAGCCGGCGCTCGCGCGCGGTACGCTGCGCACGATCGCCGCGACCACGTGGGCGGAATACAAGAAGCACATCGAGAAGGATCCGGCGCTGACGCGGCGCTTCCAAGTGGTGCAGGTCGCCGAGCCGGGCGAGGACAAAGCGATCCTGATGGTGCGCGGCGTGGCCTCGGTGCTCGAGAAGCATCATCGCGTGCAGGTGCTCGACGAAGCGCTCGAAGCGGCCGTGCGCCTGTCGCATCGCTACATCCCCGCGCGGCAACTGCCCGACAAAGCCGTCAGCCTGCTCGATACGACGTGCGCGCGAGTCGCGATCAGTCAGCATGCCGTGCCGGCGCAGCTCGATGACTGTCGCCGCGCCATCGAGTCGCTGCAGACCGAGCTCGAGATCATCGCGCGTGAAGCCGCGGTCGGCATGAACGTGGCCGAGCGTCAGCAGAACGCGACCGAGAAGCTCACGGTGCGCGAGAAACAGCGTGACGAGCTCGAGCTGCGATGGAAGGACGAGCGCGATCTCGTCGATCGCATCCTGGCGATCCGCGCGCAGCTGCGAAAAGGAAACGAGAAGGTCGAAGGCACGGGCAGCTCGCTGGAACAGGCGGCGCAGGTGCAGAAACAGGTTGCAGCCGGCGTCGCGGTCGTCGACCCGCCGCCGGCGGCGTTGTCTCAGGAGGATCGGGAGAAGCTGCTGGCGGAGCTCGCGGGTCTGCAGGAAAAGCTGACCGCGCTGCAAGGCGAATCGCCGTTGATTCTTCCCAGCGTCGACGAGCAGGCGGTCGCGTCGGTGGTGCAGGACTGGACCGGCGTGCCCGTCGGCCGCATGGTGAAGAACGAGATCGAGACGGTTCTGAAGTTGGCCGACACGTTGAATCAACGGGTCATCGGCCAGCGCCACGGGCTCGAGATCATCGCCCGGCGCATTCAAACCTCGCGCGCCAAACTGGATAACCCGAACAAGCCGATTGGCGTGTTCCTGCTGTGCGGTCCGTCCGGCGTCGGCAAGACGGAGACAGCGCTCACATTGGCCGAAGCGTTATACGGCGGTGAACAGAACGTCATCACGATCAACATGAGCGAATTCCAGGAAGCCCACACCGTGTCGACGCTCAAGGGCTCGCCGCCTGGATACGTCGGCTACGGTGAAGGCGGCGTGCTCACTGAAGCCGTGCGTCGCCGGCCATATAGCGTGGTGCTGCTCGATGAAGTCGAGAAAGCGCATTCCGACGTGCACGAGCTCTTCTTCCAGGTCTTCGACAAAGGGTGGATGGAGGACGGCGAGGGACGCGATATCGATTTCCGCAACACGATCATCCTGCTGACGTCGAACGTGGGCACGGATCTGATCATGTCGATGACGAGAGACCCCGACCTGATGCCCACACCCGAGGGGATCGGCAAGGCGCTGCGCGAGCCGCTGTTGAAAGTGTTCCCCGCGGCGCTGCTCGGCCGCCTGGTCGTGATTCCGTACTACCCGCTCAGCGATGAGATGCTCGGCAACATCGTCCGGCTGCAACTCAATCGAATCTCGAAGCGCGTGACGGAGCATCACCGGATTCCGTTCAACTACGGGGACGAGGCGGTGAAGCTGATTGTCAGCCGGTGCACCGAGGTCGAGAGCGGCGGGCGCATGATCGACGCCATTCTCACTAACACCGTGCTGCCCGAGGTGAGTCGTGAGTTCCTGAAGCGGACCATGGCTGGGCAGGCGTTGAACGGCGTGCGGCTCGGCGTTGCCAACAACGACTTCGACTATCAGTTCGATTGATGGCCGGCGCGTCGAGGTGGCGTTGATCGAGGATCTGGGCATGGAAGAGACGACGAAACGCATCGAGATCACCGTGGATCAAGCGGTGTCGATCGCCGTCGATTTGATGAAGCAGGGCCGCTATCGCGACGCCGAGCAGATCTGCGCGTCGATGCTCGAACTCGAACCCGACAATGCCGCGGCGCTTCATTACTCCGGTATCCTTGCCCACCAGCGGGGAGACCGCGAGCGTGCCTTTTCACTGATTCGGCAAAGCCTCGAGCGTTCGCCTCATCAACCCGATTGGTACAGCAATCTCGGCGTCGTGCTGCAGGCGAACGGCCAGTTCGAAGCGGCGATCGAGGCCTTCCGCCGCGCGATCGCGCTGAACCCCGATCACGCCAACGCTCACAACAATCTCGGCGTGCTGCACAAGCTCTACGGCCGGTACGACGAGGCGGAAGCCGAGTATCGCGCCGTCATCGCGCTGGACCCGAATCACCCCGACGTGTACCACAACCTCGCCGTGGTGCTCGATCTCATGGGCCGGCTCCAGGAAGCGCTCGAGGCGCATTGCAAGCACATCACGCTGCGGCCGAAGCAATCGGACGCGCATCGCTATCTTGCGCTTGCGTACTCGATCATCGGCGAACACGAGAAGGCGGTTGCGGTCTGCGAGGAGTGGGTCCGTCATTGTCCGGACGATCCGCGCGCGCACCACGCGCTGGCGGCCCACTCGGGTCGCGATGTACCAGCGCGCGCAACCGACGCCTACGTGGAAACCGTGTTCGACAATTTCGCCGAAGGCTTCGAGGCGAAGCTGGCGAGGCTGGAGTATCGCGCACCTGCGCTGGTCGGCGACGCCGTAGCGGCCGCGGTGCCGGTCAGGGAACGATCGCTCGACGTGCTCGACCTCGGATGCGGGACCGGGTTGTGCGGTCCGCTGCTCGCGCCCTTCGCGCGGCGGCTGGTGGGCGTCGATCTGTCGCAGGGCATGTTGAACTACGCGCGTGAGAAACAGGTTTACGACGAGCTCGTGCACGCGGAGTTGACCGAGTACCTGCAGCGACAGCCGGCCGCGAGCGTCGACGTGATCGTTACCGCCGACACGCTCGTCTACTTCGGCGCGCTGGAGGCGGTTGCCTCGGCGGCCGTCGCGGCGCTGCGTCCGGCTGGCGTCCTGGTGTTCACCGTCGAGGAAGCGCCGGAGCCGGAGTTCGCGTCGACCTACTCGCTGCGTCCGCACGGCCGCTATACGCATGGCGAACCTTACGTGCGGCGCGTGCTGACGGAAGCGGGTCTGCAGCCGCACATCGAACGTGGAGAGCTGCGGCTCGAATCTGGCCTTCCCGTTGCCGGCCTGGTTGTGCGGGCTGCAAAGCCCGTCGCTGCGGATGCCGTGTCGCCTGCCGGCGTGACGATTGGAGAGCACCGTGCCTAGAGCGATGGATATCACCACGCCCCTCGGACCGGACGTGCTGTTGTTCCATACCATGCACGCGCGCGAGGAGTT
>Ga0075423_10000992_pt1 | contig 24184 bp, 19 predicted proteins | sample SoiMethybrSBSTD2_FD_80114 | JGI IMG/M metagenome (GOLD analysis project Ga0075423, IMG submission 80114) | Bulk soil microbial communities from a Populus tree surrounding site in Tennessee, USA - Soil MetaG P. TD hybrid SBSTD2 | ecosystem: Environmental > Terrestrial > Soil > Tree plantation... | reverse complement strand
GGTACCACGAAATACACGATGCGCCGGAATCCGACGGCGATGCGCGCCCGCAGCTGCTCGTTGGGCGCGGGACCGGCGGCTCCGGTAGACGCGTCGCGCGACAGCTCCGGCAGCGACACCGCGGTGACCGAGACGCCGAACAGGCTGATCGGCAGGACCTGGATCAGCTGGGCGTAGCCCAGCGCCGAAACGCCTCCCGGTCCCGTGAACGAGCCGAGCAGCGTGTCGATGAGCCCCGAGACCTGAGCGACGCCGGCCCCCAACACCAAAGGCAACCAGGCGAGCAGCACGTTCCGCACGCCCTCGAAGCTCAGGGAGAGCCGGAGCGCGATCCCGTGGAGCAATTTCCAGCACGCCGGCAGCTGCACGGCGACCTGCAACAGGCTGCCCGCGACGGTACCCCAGGCGAGCGCGAGCGCGACCCGATGCAACTGCGCGTCGAGCGGGAGCGCCCGATTCGCGAACCAGGTCCCTGCCGCGAGCATCGCTACGATCCCCGCGATGTTCCAGAGCGCGGGGGCCGCGTAGGGCAGGAAGAACCGCCGATGCGTGTTGAGAATGCCCAGGCACCAGGCGGAAATCACCATCAGGCCCGCCATGGGAAACAGGATGCGTACCAGCGTGATGGTGAGCTGGCGGCGCGGCTCGTCGAAGCCCTGCGCGATCACCGCGGTGATCGCGGGAGCGAAAGCGATCCCGAGCAAGGCGAGCACCCCGGAGGCGAGCACCAGCAGCCCGAGGATGGCGCCCGCCAGGGCCCGCGCCGCCGTCTTGTCCGGCCGCTCGTTGAGGGCGGCGTACACCGGAATGAACGACCCGGCGAGGGTGCCCTCGCTGAGCAGATTGCGGATGGTGTTCGGGATGCGGAGCGCGGCGCGGAACGCGTCCGCTGGGATGCTGTCGTTGCCGAAGTAGTGCGCGAACACCCGCTCGCGCACATAGCCGAGCACCCGCGTCAGCAGGATGCCGGCGGCGACCTGGGCGGCGTGGCGGCCCCCCCCGCCCCCCTCGCCGGCGGCAGGCTTTGGCGCGGTCAGGTCGGACGCTTCTTCTTGCCGGGGTCTTCCAACAGGCGCTGCACGAACTGCAGCTCCTCACGCATGCCGGCGATGGAGCGGTTCAGGTCGGCGAGATCCGATTCCAGCGTCTCCACCCGCTGCTCCAGCTGCCGGACGCCCCCCCCCGCCCCGCCTCCCGCCCCCGCTCCGTCCCCCTGCCCCTCCAGTCGCCGTGCCATCGAGCGCCCGAGCGGGGAATCGAGCAGGATCGCGGTGATGGGAATCATCAGGGCCACGAGCAGCACGACGACGAACACCCACATGGCAGGATTCTACGAAGCGCCCGCCCAGCGCGCCACCTCCTGCTCCAGCGCGTCCACGAGGCCGGGGCCGTAGCGAATCAGGAACGAGGGGAGCGTGAGCACGCGCTCCTGCGGCTGGCCCGCTGGATAGACGGCCGCACGGGCGCGGGCGATCTGCCGCACCAGCGTCTCGCCTTCGAGCCGCTTGAGACTCGCGACGAGCTTCTTCTCGATCGTCTGCGCGCCGGCGAGCGCGGTGTTGCGGGCGGACTCGACGGTCCGCTCGAGCGTCGGGTCGATTTTCACAGCGGCCTCGAGCAGGTGGCCGTAGTGCTCCTCGATCCCGCTGCGCAGCGCCGCGAGCGTCGCCACCGTCTCGGGCGGCAGCTCGTGTCGGACGAGGCGGGCTTCCAGCTCGCCCGGCTTGCCATCGAATGCCGCGAGATCGATCCCGTGGCGCTCCATCAGCTTTTCCACGCGCCCCTCCACGATCACTCCCGACCAGCGTGGCACCGGAGGCTGGCGTGTCACGCCGAGCGCGCCGTACAGCGGCACGGCGTCCTGGAGGTACTTGAGCTCCGCGGGGCCCGCCGCGTAGGCCACCGTGGGGAGCAACGCCGCCTCCACCACGGGCCGGAGCAGTACGTTGGGCGAGAGCCGCTCCGGTGCCTCGACGGCGATGCGCTCGAGCTCCGCGTGGGTGAAGCGCTCCCCGCTGCGGCGCGTCAGGAAGACGTCACCGTCGCGCTGCAGCCGGTCGCGGCCCTGGCGGGCCTCCACCAGCACGGGCGTGTAGCCGTCCGGAAGCGTGAGGTCGAGCGCCTTGAGCACCCAGCGGGCGGCTGCCCGTTTCGCGCTGTTGCCATACGCGCGCAGCACCACCAGCCCGCGGGGCCCGAGCAGGGCATCCAGCGCTGCGGCGAACGCGTCGGCCAGCGTGGCCGCGGGGCGGTACCAGCGCTCGAGCCATTCGATCACCCCGGCCTTGAATTCGCTCTCCGGCGTACCCTCCCGGAACTGGGTCAGCGCCCCGACGATTTCCGGACCAAGGGGCTCGCGCGCGACGGGGACGAGCGGCGCATCCGCCGCGCGCTCGCGCAGCACGATCTGCTGGAGATCACCGCCGGCGTTCAAGAACCAGGTGTGATTCACCTCGGCGAAGTCATGGTCGTCCCCCGCCACCCAGAACACCGGCACGACGGGTACGCGCCGCTCCCGCTCCAGGCGCCGCGCCAGCGCGATCGCCGATAACGCTTTGTAGACCGTGTAGAGCGGTCCGGTGAACAGCCCCGGCTGCTGGCCGCTGGTGACGACCAGGACCTCGCCTGCCGCGAGCCGATCGCGCGCCGGCCCCGGAAGCGCGTCCGCGACCACGTCCGGCGCCACGCGCCGCGGTGCCAGCCGCGGCTCGGGGAGCCCGAGCGGCGCGATGGGAGTGGTGACGATCTTCGGTATCACCCGTCCTCTGTCTCTCCGAACACGTCTGCTTGAAACGTGTATACCGTGGTACCCGGTTCCTGCCACGCATCCGGCGGCAGCCCGGCCTTGCGGCAGGTCGCCGCCAGAAACGCCTCCGGCCCCCAATGATACTCGCGCCCCACCTGAGGGAGCAGCAGCGCCGTGAGCCGCTCCCGGCGCACCATCAGGCCGTCCTGACCGACCACCACGCGCTGCGGATCCACGGGCTGCGGCAGCGGTGTGGGCTCGGTCAGCACGGAAATCTCGAGGGCGAGGGACGGCAGCTCTTCGCGGCTGACCGGGGCGAATCGCGGATCATCTTGCGCCGCCGCAATCGCCATCTCCTGCACCACCGCGCCGAGCTCGCGATCGGCCGCGACGTGGCCGATGCAGCCCCGCAACGCACCGCGCTCGGTGAGGGTCACGAACGCGCCGCGCTTCAGCGCCGCCCCGGGCTCGGCGCAGAGCGGCGGCAGCGGCCGCCCCGCGAGGTGCGCTTCCAGCGTCGCCCGCGCCAGGGCCAGCAGTGCCGCCCGGCCCGCCGCCGTCAGCTCAGGATCCGCGATGGTAGGGTTCCCCCCGGCGGATGGTGTACGCGCGGTACAGCTGCTCGTACACGATCACCCGGGCCAGCTCGTGCGGGAACGTCAGGCGCGACAGGCTCCACGTCCGCTCGGCGGACTGGAGCACGGCGGCAGGGAGCGCATCCGCGCCGCCGATCGCGAAGGCCACGTCCCGCCCGTCCAGCTCCCAGCGCGCCGTCCAATCGGCCAGCTGCCCGGACGTCCACTGCTCACCCGCTTCGGACAGCGCGACGAGGCGCGAGCCCTCGGGTACCCCCTCGAGGAGTCGCGCCTCGTTCTTCACTTCCCGTTCCTCGACTCGCGTGTAGCGGCGCAGGCGCTCGAGGTACCCGTCACAGGCCGCGCGGAGCGCCGCGTCCCGCACGCGGCCCACCGCGACGACACGGTAGCGCATCAGGCATACATCCCACGCAGCCGATGCATCGCCGCCACCCGATCCACCGCGACGATGTAGGAGGCGATGCGGGTGTTCACCTTGTACTTCTCGGTGGTCGCCGCGACCTCGTTGAAGGCGCGGACCATGATGCTTTCGAGGCGCCGGTTCACGGTGTCCTCGTCCCAGAAATAGCCGCCCCGGTCCTGGACCCATTCGAAATAGCTCACGGTCACGCCGCCGGCGTTCGCGAGAATGTCGGGAATGACGAAAATGCCCTTCTTCTCGAGGATTTCGTCCGCCGCGGCCGTCGTCGGACCGTTCGCCCCTTCGCAGATGATCTTCGCCTTGATCTGCGGGGCGTTCTTGCGCGTGATGACGTTTTCGGTGGCGGCCGGCACCAGCACGTCGCACTCCACGGTGAGCAGGGCCTCCTTGCTCATCGGCTCGCCCTTGGGATACCCCGTGAGCTGGCGATGCTCCTTGACCCACTTGAGCATGTCCGGGATGTCGAGCCCCCCCGGGTTGTGCACCGCGCCCGACTTGTCCGATACGGCGACGATGATCGCCCCTTCCTTGGCCATCAGGTCGGCGGCCACGGAACCCACGTTCCCGAATCCCTGCACCGCCACCCGGGCGCCCTTGAGACTCATGCCCAGCTTGGCGAGCGCCTCCCGGGTCACGAACATGCACCCCCGCCCCGTCGCTTCCCGCCGCCCCAGCGAGCCCCCCATCTCCACCGGCTTCCCCGTCACCACCGCGGTCACCGTATGCCGGTGGTGCATGGAGTAGGTGTCCATGATCCAGGCCATTACCCGCTCGTTAGTATTGACATCCGGAGCCGGCACATCGGAGTCAGGGCCGAGGGTCTCGATGATGCCCGCGGTGTAGCGGCGCGTCACGCGCTCGAGCTCGGCCATCGACATGGTGGTGGGATCGCACACCACCCCGCCCTTCGACCCTCCGAACGGGATGTTCACGAGGGCACACTTCCAGGTCATCCACGCGGCGAGCGCCTTCACCTCCTCGAGGGTCACGTTGAGATCGAACCGTATGCCCCCCTTGGCCGGCCCGCGGGATGTGTTGTAGAGCACCCGGTACCCGGTGTACACCTCCAGCTCACCCGAATCGCGCAGCACCGGGACGGACACGATGATCTGTTTTTCGGGGTTGCGGAGGACCTTATAGAGCCCGGGATCGAGGTTCAGGAGCTGGGCGGCGTGGTCGAAACGCTCCATCATCGCCTCGAACGGGTTCTCTTCCGCAAGGAACGTGTCCTTATCGGGTCGGATGCCGACATGACCTTGGGGCCGGATGGCAGGTTCGCTCATGGCGCTCGCTGGTGCGTCGGGACGTTAGGCACGCCGGGCGAAGGCGAGCTCGGCGTCCACCGCCTGCTCGAGCGCCCGGCCGTTTCGTTCCCAGTGGACGGCAAGCACCGCGACGAGGGGCTCTGCCGCACTCCCGGGCCATTGTCGACGGAGCTTCACCGCGTCCTTTTCAGTGACTACAACATAATCCCCTCCGGCGGCGGCCTGCACGAGGCGCTCGAGATCCGCCGGGCGATAGGCGTGATGATCTTGGTACGCCACGAGTTGCACGCTCGCTCCCGCGTCCTCGAGCTGCCGCGCGAAACTGTCCGGGTCGGCGATGCCTGCGGCCGCCACCACCCGTCTGCCCGCGAGCAGTGCAACCTCCTGACGCCCTCCGGACCGCATGCCCTCGAGATGACTGACCGCGAGTCGCGCCAGGCACAGCGGTGTCGTCCTCCCGCGGCCGAGCTGATCGGCCAGGGCTCCTGCCGCCTCCACCGAAGCGCACTTGCGCGTCACGACGATCAAGTCAGCACGGCCCAGCGCATCCCGCCCCTCGCGCCACGGCCCCGCCGGTAAGGGCCAGGGCGATGCCGTGGCGCTTTCCGCGCTTACGACCGCGATGTTCACGTCCCGCCCCACACCCAGGAGCTGGTAGGCATCGTCCAGGACGAGCACCTGTGCGCCCTGGGCCCGCGCGGCGACCGCGCCCGCCACCCGATCGGGGTTCGCCACCACGACCGCCTGCGGCACGAGGCGCCGAAGCACCAGCGGCTCGTCCCCGCCGTAACCGCGGAGCAGGATGCCGGGCGTGCGACCGCGCGCCACACAGTAGGCCGCGATCCAGGCCGCAAGCGGCGTCTTCCCCGTACCGCCGACCGACAGATTACCCACCGCGATGGTGGGCAGGGGGAGACGCACGGCGTCGGCCCGGCCGCGGGCCGCTCGCAGCTTCATGGCGGCCCAGTATGCGCCGGCCACGGGTATGAGCGGCAGACGTGCTACCCGGGCGGCCTGGGAGCCGCCCCACAGCCAGTGCAACACCTGAGTCGCCGTCACCCGTCCGCCCTCCCGCTCCCGTGTGCCTCGTTCCTCCCGTACGTCACCGCCTGCAGCGCCCGCTCCGCGACCGTCAGCGCGCGACGCAACGCCTCTTTCCCCGCCTCCACGCCAAACGGCGCGCTGTAGCGGATCTCCACCCGGGCGAATGGTCGGGGCAGGCAAAACCGATCCCACGATTCGATCCACCACGCGGACGACGCCCGCGCGCCCGCGGCGATCACGAGCGCGTTGGCGTGTTGCGCCGCCGCCAGCGCGCCCGGCTTCATCCGCTCGGCCGGCCCACGCGGGCCGTCGGGCGTGAGCGCCACCTCCCCACCCTGGCGCAGATAACGCACGAGCCCGAGCAGACCCGCCTCGCCACCGCGCCGCGAGGACCCGCGCACCACACGGTACCCCCAGCGCTCCGACAGCTCGGCGAGGTAGCCGCCGTCGCGATGACGGCTGATCAGGAGCGCCATGCTCTCGTCACGCCGGTGATACAAGAGCGGGAGGATGCGACTGTGCCACAGCACATAGATCACGGGCCGCCCGCTCGCGCGCGCGGCCGCCACGTGCTCCCACCCCTGGACCCGATAGCGCCAGGTCGCCGCGAGCAGCCGCACGAGTGCAGCCAACAGCGCCTGCTTCACCCCGCCAGCTCCAGGGCGAGCGTCGCGACGCGCTCCGCAGCGCCGGGCGGACCCAGCCGCTCTCGCACGAGCCCCAAACCCTCCCGCTGGCGACGAGCGGCCTCGCTTCCCGGGTCGAGCAGTGGCAGCACCGCATTCGCCAGCGCGGCGGGGGTCACCGCACCCTGGAGCAGCTCGGGGCTCACCTCTCGCCCGGCGATCAGGTTCACCAGGCCCACGTGGGGCACCTGCAGCATGCGGATGGCGATGGCGAACGACACGGGATTGAGACGGTAGGCGATGACCATCGGCACGTCGGCGAGCGCAGCCTCGAGGGTGGTCGTCCCCGACTTGCAGAGACCGGCGTCGGCGGCTGCGAACACGGCGAGCGGATCCCCCATGTGCAGGCGAATAGCACCAGGGGCCGGGTAGCGGCCACGGGGCGTCGCCGCGACCACGACCTGCACGTCGGGGCGTGTGGCGACCACTCGGGCCGCCGCGTCGCGGAACGCCGGCCAGAGTCGCTTCACTTCCTGCGCGCGGCTCCCCGGGAAGAGACCGAGCACGGGCCGCGCGGGGTCGAGTCCGAGTCGGCGCCGGGCCTCCGCCCGGGGGGGCGGTGGTGTCCGGTCCTTAAGCGGATGGCCGACGAACGTCGCCGCGACCCCGCGCTCGCGAAAGAATGCTTCCTCGAACGGCAGGATGACCGCGAGCCGTCGCACCGCGGTCAGCTTCCGCACCCGGCCGGGAGCCCAGGCCCACATCTGGGGCGCGATGTAATACAGCACCGGGATGCCGGCGGCGGCGGCGTCCGCCGCCACGCGCAAGTGGTAGCCGGGATAGTCGACCAGGATCACGAGGTCGTAGCACCGGGCCTGGAGGGCGCGGCGGACGCGCCCGAGCAGGCGCAGATGGGCCGGCAGCTTCCACAGCGCCTCGACGAACCCCACCACGGAGAACTGCTCCATGCGGTCGAGCACGGAGGCGCCCGCGGCCTCGAGATCGGGACCGCCGAACGCCTCGACGCTGGCCCCGGGAACGCGGCGCTTGAGCGCGCTGACCACCGCGGCGGCGTGCGCGTCCCCCGACGGCTCGCCCGCCGAGATGTAGATGCGGAGCGCGCGGCTCACGGCCGCGAGGCGGCGAGGGTAGCCGGAGGGGGAGGAGCGAGGGGCGACGCCTGGATGGCGGCGGCGATGCGGAACGCGAGGGCCAGGGCCTGGGCCCCGGCGGCACCCGACACGACGACCTCCTCCTCGCCGCGCACGGCGCGCAGGAAGCTCTCGAGCTCGAGCTTGAGCGGCTCCGCCTCCGGCGCCTCGAGCCGCACGTGCTCCACGATCTGCTCGAGCGTGGTCGCGCCGAGGCTTTGCCAGCCCGGCTTCAGGCGGAAGAAGTCCCCGCTCCCCTGCGCCAGGTCGAGCGAGCAGTATCCCGTCGGCTGGAAAATGCGAAGCTTGCGGGTGCGCTCGCGCGACACCCGGCTGGCCGTGAGATTCGCGATGGCGCCGTTGGCGAACTCGATCCGCGCGTTCGCGATGTCGACGTGAGGCGTGAGGATCGCGACTCCCGTGGCGCGCACATCGATCACCGGGGCGCGCACCAGCTCGAGCACGAGATCGAGATCGTGGATCATCAGATCGAGGATCACGGCCACGTCGGTGCCGCGAGGCTGGAACGGCGCGAGCCGGTCGATCTGCAGGAACCGCGGCTCGTCCAGGTAGGGGGCGGCGGCCCGGACCGCCCGGTTGAACCGCTCGACGTGCCCCACCTGGAGCACCGCGCCGCGCGCGGCGGCGCCGCGCACCAGGGCCTCCGCCCCCGCGACGGTGTCGGCCAGCGGCTTCTCCATGAGCAGCGCGAGCCCGCGCTCCAGCACGACCATTCCCACTTCCGCGTGGGCGGGCGTCGGCACCGCCACCGTGACCGCGTCCACCTGCTCCAGCAAGGCGGCGAGCGACGGGTGCGCCACGGTCCCCAGCTGCGTCGCCACTTCGGCGGCGCGCGCGGGATTCTTGTCGTAGATCCCGGTAAACGAAACGCCCGGCATGTGCCGCAGCAGCCGCGCGTGATGGAAGCCGAGCGCGCCGGTGCCGATGACGCCCACCCGCACCGGTGGGCCGCTCACACCAGGACTCCCCGCTGCGACCCTTCGATGAACTTGAGGAAGTTTTCGACTTCGGGGATCTGGGGCAGCTCGGCGCGCGCCTTCGCGATCCCCTGACTGACCGTCATGTCGGAATTGAACAGCAGCCGGTAGGCGCGCTTCAGCGCCAGTTTCACGTCGGGAGCAAACCCCGCGCGCTGCAGGCCCACGGAGTTCAGGCCGTAGAGGTGCACCGGGTTGCCCACGGCTTTGGTGTAGGGCGGAACGTCCTGGTTCACGCGCGAGCCGCCCCCCACGAAGGAGAACGTGCCGATTCGCACGAACTGATGAATCGGCACGAGCCCCGAGATGATGGCGCGGTCCTCGATGGTCACGTGCCCTGCCATCTGGACCGCGTTGGCGATGATCACGTCGTCGCCCACATGGCAGTCGTGCGCGAGGTGCACGTAGGACATGAGGAAGCAGCGCTGGCCCACCGACGTCTTGCCCGTCGCCTGCGTCCCGCGGTTGATGGTGCAGTACTCCCGGATTACCGTGGTGTCGCCCACCTCGACCCAGGTGTCCTCTCCCTTGTACTTCAGGTCCTGCGGGTCGTTGCCGAGCACGCTGCCGTAGCCCACCTTCACCCCGTGGCCGAGCTTGACATTGCGCTCGAGCACGGCGTGCGCGGCGATGTGGCAGCGCTCGCCCACGGTGACGTGCGGCCCGATGATGGCGTAGGGACCGACGGTGACGTCGCTCTCGATGTGTGCCGTAGGATCGACCAGCGCGGTCCGGTGAATCATTTGTCCACCACCGATGCCATCATATCCGCCTCGGCGACGACCTGCCCGTCCACGTAGCCAACGCCCTTCATCTTGCACGTCTTGCCGCGGAACTGGACCATGTCGAGCTCGAAGCGGATCTGGTCGCCCGGGACGACGGGACGCCGGAACTTCACGTTGTCGAGCGACATGAAGTACACGACCTTGTCCTCGACGTTCTGCCCCTCGAAGTAGCTCATCAGGAGCATGCCCCCCACCTGTGCCATCGCCTCGATGATGAGCACCCCCGGCATGATGGGATGCCCCGGAAAATGCCCCTGGAAGAACGGCTCGTTGATCGTGACGTTCTTGATGCCGACGATCCGCTGCTGCCCCTCGACCTCGATGATCCGGTCCACGAGCAGGAAGGGATACCGGTGCGGCAGGACGTCCATGATGCGGCCGATGTCCATCTTGGGCGCGCCGCCGCGCTGCGCCGCGCGGGTGAGGGCCCACGCCAGGGCGATGTTGCCGCCGTGGCTGGGGCGCGTCGCGACGATGTGCGCGCGCACCCGTCCGCCCGTCAGGGCCAGGTCGCCGAGGATGTCGGCCGCCTTGTGGCGCACGAATTCGTCGGGCCAGCGGAGCTCCCCGCCGTTGGCGAGACCCCGCTCATCCAGCACGATGGCGTTGGTGCTCGACGCCCCTTTGATCAGGCCTTTCGCCTGGAGCGCCGTCACCTCGCTCGTGAACCCGAACGTCCGGGCCGGCGCCAGCTCCCGCGCGAACGCCTGCGGGGTCACCGTGAAGCTCCCCGCCTGGCGCCCGATCAGGGGATGCGGCCATTCGATGGTGACCGTCAGCCGCAGCTCCTTTGCCGGAGCCACGATGTAGCTCGAGTCACCCTCGCTCACCGTGAACGGCGCCGGGACCGTCAGCATCAGCGGCTCGCCGCTCGTTTCCGTCGGGCCGGCGTGCTCGAGCGCATCGAAGTAGGGCTGGACGCTGCCGTCCAGAATCGGCGGCTCGGGGCCCGAGAGCTCGACGGTGAGATCGTCGATCTCGTGCGCCGCCACGGCGGCGAGGAGGTGCTCCACCGTGTGGATCGTGGAGTCGCCCTTGCCGATGGCGGTGCGGCGCTCGACCGCCTCGACCTCCGACAGGAGCGCCGGGATCAGCGGCGTTCCGGCAAGATCGACGCGCCGGAACACGATCCCTTGCCCCGCCGGCGCGGGCAGGAAGGTCGCCTCAGTGCGGGCCCCCGTGTGGAGGCCCGTGCCCGAGACGGCCGTCTTCTTGCGGATGCCGCGCCTAGGGCTGGGGCTCATCGGTCCCCCCCCTCCCGCGCCGCACGAGCGCCTCGAGATCGTCCACGATGTGCGCGAGCCGGTACAGCGCACCCTGGGCCCGCAGGAACTCCCGGTGCGTGCGCGCCGGGTAACCCGACACCGTGGCGCCCGGCGCGATGTCTCCGATCACGCCTCCCTGCACCGTGACGCGGGCGCCCCGGCCGATCGTCACGTGGTCGGCGAGCCCCGCCTGGCCGGCGAGGAAGACGTCGTCCTCGACGTGCGTGCTCCCCGCGATCCCCGCCTGACCCGCGATGAGGCAGCACGCACCGATCCGACAGTTGTGCCCGATCTGCACGAGATTGTCGATCTTGGTTCCCGGGCCCACCACGGTGTCGTCCACGCTGCCGCGATCGATCGTGGTGTTGGCCCCGATCTCCACGTCGTCCCCGATGATGCAACGGCCCACCTGCGGCATCTTGCGCGGCATCTCGCCGTTCTTCCCCGGGATGTAGCCGAAGCCATCCGCGCCGAGCCGGACGCCCGCGTGCAGGATAACGCGGTTTCCCACGATCGTGCCGCTGTAGCACACCACGTGCGGCAGCAGCTGTACGTCGTCGCCCAGCGTCACGCCGTCGCCCAGCACGGCGGCCGCACCGATGCGCACGTTCTTACCGAGCCGCACGCCCCGGCCGAGCACCGCGTACGGGCCGATCGCCACCGGCTCCTGCCAGACCACGCCTGCGCCGATCACCGCCGTGGGATGGATCCCGGGCTGCCAGGCGGGCTCGGGATAGAGCACGGGAATGACCGCGAGCAACGCCACGTGCGGGTCGCGCACCACGATGCGAGCGGGCCCCCCCTGGGTATCGTCCGGCACCAGGTCCGGCTTGCAGAGCACGATGGCTGCGCTAGTCTGTTGAAAATACTGGAGATAGCGCTTCGCGGCAAGAAACGAGAGGTCGTCGGGTCCGGCGCGATCGAGCGGCGCGACGCCGGAGACGCTCACGTCGGGGGCGCCCACCAACCGGCCGTTCGTCAGGGCGGCGATCTCGCGCGCGCTGATGCGGCGCACCGGCTGGGCGCCCCCTACTTCGCCTGCTTCAGCCGCTCGATCACCTTGGGGGTGATATCGAGGCTCGGGTCGGCAGCGACGATGTTGCTGGTGGGCGAGTCCGCGTCGAAGATCAGCGCGTAGTTGCCCTCGGCGCGCAGCCCCTGGATCACGGCGTTGACGCGCGCCTGGATCGGCTGGATCAGCTCGCGCTGGCGCTGCTGGCTCTTGTCCTGGAGCTCGCTGGAGCGCTGCTCCAGGCGCTGCTGTAGCTGCTGCAGCTCCTTCTGCTTCGCCTGCTTGGCGCTGGAGGAGAGAGCAATGGACTGCTTCTCGAACGTCTGGACGGCCGAGTCGAACTGCTGCCGCAGCTTCTGCGCCTCGTCCTGAAAGCCCTGGTACTCTTTCTTGAACGTAGATTCGGCCGCGGCGTATCCGGGCGTCTGCTCGAGAATCGCCTGCGAGCTGATGAACGCGATCTTGAGCGAAGGCTGCGCTTGTGCCCGCGCCTGGGTTGCGGCGGGAGCCACCGCGAACAGCCCGATCCACGCCCACAATGTCACCGCACGCCTCATAACGCATCTCCCCAAGAGAAAGCCGTCGGTCCAAGCGCCGCGCCCGTAGCGCGGGCGCTCCGATCAGAAGAAGTTGCCCAGCTTGAAGTGCAGCTTGAAGCCCGGGTCCGGCCGCCCGAAGCTGTCGGTGCGGTCGAAGCCGTACGCCCAGTCGATGCCGATGGGGCCGAGCGGTGAAATGATGCTCAGTCCCAGGCCCGCGCCCCGGAACAGCCGGGTCGGATCGAACTCACCGGCGTGCGCCCATACGTTGCCGGCATCGAAGAACGCGGAGATGTAGAACATCTGCGACAGCCGTGCGCCTACCTCACCCGTCATCACGAGGTACGCCTTCCCGAACGAGGCGGCGGTCGCCTGCCCGTTGACGGCGTTGGGATCGTAGCCGCGCGGCGTGATCGCGAACTCGTCGTAGCCGCGGAGGGGAATGCCGTACTGCACACCGCCCATCGTGAACAGCTGATCGAAGAAGGGCGAGTTGCCGAACACCAGCCCGGATCGCGTCGAGAGCCCCGTCACGAACCGGACGGGCGACGTGCTGGTCGCGCCGCCCAGCTGGCCGAGTGGGGCGTACCAGCGGCCTTCGAGGTCCAGCCGCTGGAAGTTGCCCGACCCGCCCAGCGGACCGCCCGATTGCGAAATCCCGATCGAGTGCATCGTTCCGCCTGTCGGGAACGGGAGGTCGATCCGCGTGTCCCGCAATAGCGAGACGCCGAACGTCGAGCGGATGCAGTTGTTGCACCGCAACGAGGCGAGGCCGGTGCTCGAGCCGGTGAACGTCTGGTCGTCGATGCCGTAGGAGACGAACAACCGCGTGTAGCGATCGCCGAACACGGGGAACCCGAACTGCAGGCTCGCCCCCCGGCGGCGCAGCGTACCGAGGTCCGCGATCGTGTAGCGCAGCCGGGTATTGTGGACGTCGAGGGTGCCCGAGATGCGGGACTCCCGGATGGCGGGGTCGGTGTAGCTGACGGCGAAGTCGCTGATATTCTTGCCGAACTGCCACTGGAAGTGGCCCTTCTTGCCCTGACCGAACAGGTTCGGCTCGTCGAGTCCGAGAAAGCCGCCCACCCCGGTGCCCTGCCCGACCGAGGCGCCGAAATTGATGTTGCCGGTGTGTTTCTCGGTCACGCGGAAAATCACGTCCACGTCGCCCTGATCGTTCGCCGGACGCGTGTCGGGGAACGGCAGCGGCTGCTGGAAGAAGCCGAGGTTCGAGATGTTCTGGTACGACCGGATCAGCGCGTCCTGGCGGAAGACGTCGCCCGGCAGGAGAATGATTGCCTCGCGGATCACCCGCTCGTGCGTCACGTCGTTCCCGCTGATCTCGATCTTGTTGACGATGGCCGGTTGCCCCTCGTTGATCGCCCAGCGGAGGTCCACGACCGGCTTGCCGTCGGCGCCGGCGCGGCGGATGACCTCCGGCCGGACGTTCACGTAGATGTAGCCGTTGTTGTAGTAGAGCGTGCGGAGCGCCTGGGTGGCGTCGTCCCACTTCTGCTGGCTGAAGTAGAGCGGCCCCTGCTGGGTCCCGCCCAACCCCAGAAAGCCCGTGCGGTCCCCGCCCTTGAAGGGGAACAAGGTCTGCAGCTCTTCCGTCGAGAAGCGGCGGTTCCCCACGATCTCGAACGAGCCCACCCGGTACGGGTCCCCTTCGCTCACGCGGACGACCAGCGTCGCCTTGCCTGTCGTGTCGTCCACGACCAGCGTGTCGTCGAGCACCTGGAAGTCCACGTAGCCCCGGTCGCCGTAGAACTTGGGCAACCGCTCCTGTAGGTCGGCGCGCAGCTTTTCGTCATCGAACTCACCGGAGCGGAACCACCAGAAGCCTTCGGGGCGGGTTTTCATCTGGCCCACCAGCTGATCGGTCGGCAGGTGCGTATTGCCGGCGAGCTGGACGCGCGCCACGGCCACCCGCCGGCCCTCGTCCACATCGAAGATGACCCGCACCTTGGCGGAGTCGGCCTCGTACACGTCGACCACCTTCACCTGCGCGAGGTAATAGCCCTGCGCGCGATACAGTGAGTCGATGCGCCCGCGCGCCCGGGCGACGGCGGCGGGATCGAGCGGCCGGCCTTCCGCCAGCTGCGCCTTGTCGCGCACGCTGCCCTCGGACAGGCGGCTCACGCCACGCACGGCCCACTTGAGGAGGATGGGGCGCTCGTGCACCTGCACCACGAGGAGCTGGCGCCCGCCGGCAGTGTCCTGCGTCACCCGGACGTCGTTGAACTGACCGCTGGCGTACAGGGCCTGGACGGCGCGCTGCACGTCGCGATAGCCCAGCGGCCGGCCGGGGGTGAGGCCGCTCTGATCGAGCACCTGCTTGCGCTCGACCCGGCGCAGCCCGATGACGGCGATCGAGTCGGGGGCGACCGCGGCGCTCGGCGCCTCGCCCTGGGCGCGCGCGACGCGCGGGGCGAGCACAGCCGAACCCACACAGATGACGGCGGAAAGCTTGCGGATCACGCCTTCGAGCCGGAGAGCGCGCGGAACGCCAACCGTTCCTTGTCGGGGGCCGCGTCGACTTCGATCTCCTCGCCCCGCGCGAACTCGCCGACCAGGATCTTCTCCGAGAGCGGATCCTCGACGAACTTCTGGATCGCGCGCTTCAGCGGGCGCGCGCCGAAGTGCTCATCGTACCCGCGCTCCACCAGGAAGTCCGAGGCCGCCGGCGTCAACCGGAGCGTGAGCTCCTCCTCGCCCAGGCGCCGTTGCACCTCTTTGAGCAGGATGGTGACGATCTGGGCGATGTGCTCCCGCGTGAGCGGGTGGAACACGATGACGTCGTCCAGCCGGTTCAGGAACTCGGGGTTGAAGGTCTTGTTGATCTCCTCCTTGACCTTCTCCGCCATCTTGTCGAAGGTCGCCCGCATGTCCGGCTGCGAGAAGCCCAGCGCCTTGCCCTTGACCATGTCCCGGGCGCCGACGTTCGACGTCATGATGACGACCGTGTTCTTGAAGTCGATCACCCGGCCGTAGTTGTCCGTCAGGTGGCCCTCGTCGAGCACCTGCAGCAGGATGTTGAAGACGTCGGGGTGCGCCTTCTCGATCTCGTCCAGCAGCACGACCGAATAGGGTTTGCGCCGCACCGACTTGGTGAGCGTCCCCGAATCCTCGTAGCCGACGTAGCCGGGCGGCGCGCCGATCAGCCGGCTCACGGAGAACTTCTCCATGTATTCCGACATATCGACGCGAATCAGCGCGTTCGTATCGGCGAACAGGAAGCGTGCGAGCGCGCGCGCCAGCTCGGTCTTGCCGACGCCCGTCGGCCCGGAGAAGATGAAGGACCCGATCGGCCGTTTGGGGTCCTTGAGCCCCGCCCGACTGCGCCGGATGGCGCGGGAGATGACCGTGATCGCCTCGTCCTGGCCGACCACCGTCTCGTGCATCTCGGCCTCCATGCGCAGCAGCCGCGCCGTCTCGGCCTCCTGCAGCCGCGTGACGGGGATCCCCGTCCAGCGCGACACGATGAACGCGACGCCTTCTTCGCTGATCGTGGGCCGGTGCGTCTGGCGCTCCTTCTCCCACGCTTCCTGCTTGCGCCGGATCTCCGCCTGCAGCTCGCGCTCCTGGTCGCGCAGCGCGGCCGCCTTCTCGAAGTTCTGGTCGCGAACCGCGTTTTCCTTGTCGCCGTTGATGTGCTCGAGCTTGCCCTTGAGGGCCGCGACTTCCGGCGGCGGCACCTGGGTGGCGAGCCGCGCCCGCGCCCCGGCTTCGTCGATCACGTCGATCGCCTTGTCGGGCAGGAAGCGGTCGGTGATGTAGCGCTCCGACAGTTTCGCCGCCGCGTCGAGGGTCTCATCCGGGATGATCACCCGGTGGTGCTCCTCGTAGCGCTTGCGCAGCCCCTTCAAGATCTCGATGGTCTCGTCCACCGTGGGCGGATCGACGATCACCGTCTGGAAGCGGCGCTCCAGCGCGCCGTCTTTCTCGATGTACTTGCGGTATTCGTTGAGCGTCGACGCGCCCACGCACTGCAACTCGCCGCGCGCCAGCGCCGGCTTGAGCATGTTGGACGCGTCCACCGCGCCCTCCGCCGCGCCCGCACCCACCAGCGTGTGCAGCTCGTCGATGAACAGGATGATGTTCCGGTTCTGCGCGATCTCGTTGATGATCGCCTTGAGCCGCTCTTCGAACTGGCCGCGGTACTTGGTGCCGGCGATCACAGCCGCCATATCGAGCGACAGCACGCGATGGTCCTTCAGCGCGTCGGGGCACTGGCCGCTCGCGATCAGCTGGGCCAGTCCTTCGACGATGGCGGTCTTCCCCACCCCCGGCTCGCCGATGAGCACCGGGTTGTTCTTCTTGCGGCGCGACAGGATCTCCATCACGCGCTCGATCTCTTTCTGACGCCCGATCGTGGGATCGAGCGCGCCCTCGGCTGCGAGCTGGGTGAGATCGCGGCAGAAGTGGTCGAGCGCGGGGGTCTTCGATTTCTTCTCGCTCTTGGGGCTCGCCGGCTGCGCGCCGGAGCCGGACGGGGCCGGCCCCGAAGGCATCTCGCTGCCGAGCAGCCGCAGCGTCTCCGCGCGCGCCTGCTCCAGGTTCACGCCCGCGTCGGTCAGCACCTGGGCGGCGATCCCCTTCTCCTCGCGCAGCAGCCCGAGCAGCAGGTGCTCGGTGCCGACGTAGGAGTGGTTCAGCTCGCGCGCCTCGCTCATCGCCAGCTCGAGCACCTTCTTGGCGCGCGACGTGTACGGCAGGTCGGGCCCGGCCGCCGCGGCCGCTTTTCCCTTCTTGACCGTCTCTTCGATCTTTTGCTGGATCTCTTCGAGATCGACGTTCAGATTGGTGAGCACTGCCGCGGCGACGCCTTCGCCCTCGCGGATCAGGCCCAACAGGATATGCTCGGTCCCCACGTACTCGTGGTGCAGCCGGGCGGCTTCCTCCCGCGCCATCTGCAGGACCTTGCGGACCCGATCCGTGAAGTTGTAGCCGTTCATCTCCCCCCTACCTCCTCCTCACGCCGCCTCGGACTCCAGCACGCGACGCACATACGTCGCGCGCACCGTAGGCAACTCCGGATCGCCGGTCTGGCGTCCTTCGAGTGCCGCCAGGTGCGCGGGCTGGGTGAAAATCAACAGCTTGTTCAATGTGTATACACTCAAGCTCGGGATCAGATTCAACCCGACGCCCAGCCGCACTCCGCTCAACAGGTTCATCGTCTCTTCGAACGTCAACTTGCGCGCGTACTTAAGCAGCCCGTATGCCCGCCACGTCTTGTCCGCCACCTCGTCGGGGGCCGTGCGCAGCAGCACGTCGCGCGCCTGCTCCTCGTATTCGATCACCTGCCGGACGATCTTGCCAAGATGATCCAGCAGCTCGTCTTCCGACTTGCCTAGCGTCGTCTGGTTCGATAACTGAAAGAAGTTCCCGACGACCTCGCTGCCCTCCCCGTACAAACCCCGGAAGGTGAGTCCCACCTGGGCGAGTCCCTGCAACACTTTCCCCACTTCCTTCGTCAAGACGAGGCCCGGCAAGTGGATAAGCACGCTCGCCCGGAGTCCGGTCCCGGCATTCGTGGGGCAGGAGGTAAGATAGCCAAATTCCGGGTGAAACGCGAAGGGCAGCAACCGGCCCAGATCGGCATCCAGGCCCTCGAGATCCGCGTAGGCGTCCTCCAGGGCGAATCCCGAGCGCATTCCGTGCAATCGTAAGTGGTCTTCCTCGTTCACCATCACCCCCACCGTCCCCTGCACCATCAGCGCGGCGCCCGGGCGGGGCCGCGTCTCTCGATCCAGGCCGGCGAGCTCTTTGGAGACGAGGTGCCGCTCGTGCAGCAGCTGGCGGTCGACGCGCTCCAGCCGGTCCAATCGGATGGTCACCGCGCCCTGCAGCAGATCGCTCGCGGCGCTCGCTTCCTCCACCCGCGTGAGCACCGCGGTGCGATCGGCGTCCTTGGCTCGCTGGCCGAACACGTAGCCCTCGAGGTTACGGGCGAGCCGGATGCGGGTGGACAGGACGATGCTGCCTTTCGGCCCGGACGCGTCGAGCCAGCCCATGCCGCCGTCGGGGAGGAGGGAGAGATCGATCATTCCAGCACCCGGATGCGGTCGCGCAGCTCGGCGGCGAGCTCGAAGTTCTCGTTCTCGACGGCCCGCCGCAGCTGTTCCTTGAGCTCGAGCAGCTGGAGCCGCGGGTCGGTGGCGCCGTCCGCGCCCGGCGGGGCGTACCGCTCGCCGACGTGCTGGCTCGACCCGTGCAGCCGACGCAGCAAATCGCGCAGATGCGGCGCGAACGAGTCGTAGCACTGCGAGCACCCCAGCCGCCCCGACTCGCGGAAGTCCTTGAGGGTGCTGCCGCAGGCGGCGCAGCGCAGGCCGTCGGCGGGCGTGGGCAGGACATTCCCGCCCTTCCCGATCATGCCCTGGAGAAAGCCCCCGAGCGGCGTCTTGAGCACCGAGGCGCCGGTCTCGACACCCTTCTGCTGCGCGCACTGCTCGCACAGGTGGAGCGTGACTTTCGTGTCGTGCTCCACTTGCGTCAGGTTGATGACCGCGTCGCGCTCCTTGCAGTTGTCGCACAGCATCAGGGTATCGCGTCCACCGATCCGACCGCCGCCAGGCGACCGTCCTCGAGCATCAGGATACGATCCGCTCGCCCGGCCAGCTGCCGATTGTGCGTGACGACCACGACCGCGGTCTCGTACTCTCGCGCCAGCCGAAAGAATACTTCGTGCAGCCGGTCCGAGTTCGCATGGTCGAGGTTGCCCGAGGGCTCGTCCGCGAGCACCAGGCTGGGGTCGTGCACCAGCGCGCGCGCCACGGCGCAGCGCTGCTGTTCGCCCCCCGACAGCTCGGCCGGCCGATGCGTCATCCGCCCCGCGAGCCCGACGAGGGAGAGCAGCTCCTCGGCCCGGGAACTGGCCCGGCGCAGCCCCATCCCGCCGATCAAGAGCGGCATCATCACGTTCTCCAACGCCGTGAATTCCCGCAAGAGATGATGGAACTGAAAGACGAAGCCCAGCTTCCTGTTCCGCAGCTCGGCCAGGGCGTTGGCGTCCAGGTCGGCGTAGCGGGACCCATCGAGCCAGACGTCGCCGCCGGTGGGCCGGTCCAGCGCGCCGAGCAGGTGCAGCAGCGTGCTCTTCCCGGCCCCGGACGTGCCCACGATGGCGACGAACTCGCCGCGGCGCACTTCCAGCTCCACCGCGCGCAGCACCTCGAGCGGCTGACCGTCGCCGCCGGCGAACACTTTGCGCACGCCCCGGGCCTCGAGCAACGCGGTCATTCGTAGCGAATCGCGGTGACGGGATCGAGCCGCGCCGCCTGGATCGACGGATACAGCGGGGCGAGCGTGGCGACCACCAGGCTCGCCCCGATTACCAGCAGGACGTCGAGCGGCTGCGTGTGCACAGGGAGGTGGTCGATGAAGTAGATCGACGGGTCGATCGGAATCCAGTGGCCGCGATTCAACATCCCACCGAGCACCAGTCCCAGCACCACCCCGAGCGCCGTGCCGGTGAGCCCGACCAGGATCCCCTGCGCCAGGAAGATCCGGCGGATCGACGCCTGCCTGAGACCCATCGCGAGGAGGATGCCGATCTCCCGTGTCTTGTCGCGCACCACCATAGTGAGCGTGCCGACCACGTTGAACGCGGCCACCACACAGATCAGGAACACCACGAACGCCATCGCGAGTTTCTCGAGCTTCAGGGCCGAGAACAGGGAGGCGTTCTGCGACTGCCAGTCGAGCGCGCGGAACGGGAAGCCGAGTCGCGTCTCGAGGGCCAGGCCGAACGGCTGGGCCTGCTCCGGATCGACCAGCCGCACCTCGAGCCCGGTCACCGCGGTGTCGAGCCCGGCGAAGCGCTGCGCCGCGCGGCGGTCGAGCGCGACGTAGCTGTTGTCGTATTCGTACATCCCGGTGTCGAAGATCCCGGTCACCTCGTAGCGATGGAACTTGGGCACGTAGGCGCCGACGCTCGGGTTGAATTTCGCCCCGGCCGGCGCGACCAGCGTCACGATGCTGCCCGGGAACGCCGTGAGCTTGGACGCGAGCCGAGTGCCGAGGGCGATCCCGCCCTCCACGTCGGAGCGCGTGGTCTTGAACGTCAGGTCGCCCCTCGTGAAATGCCGCGCGAAACTCGTCACGGCACGACGGCCCGTGTCGGGATCGACGCCGTACACCACCACACCCTCGGCGTAGTCGTGCCCCGCAGAGATGAGACCCTGGGTCAGCACGAACGGCGCCGCCGCGCTCACGCCGGAATCGCGGCGCACCTCGCCCAGCACCTTGCGCCAGTCGTCCAGCCGGAGCCCCTCGCCGTACGTGAGGACACGGAGATGGGGATTGGCCACCAGGATCTTGTCGCGCAGGTCCGCCTGGAGCCCGTTCATCACGCCGAGCACCACCACCAGAGCCATGACGCCCACCGTCACCCCACCCACCGCGATCACAGTGATGAGGGAGAGCAGCCGCGAGGCGCGGCGGCTGCGCAGGTAGCGCACGGCGATGTGCAGCTCCAGCCGGTTCAGGCGGACCAGGTCCACCACGACCGCGATGACTAAGACCAGCGTCGCGGCCAGCGTGATGTGCGTCTCCAGGCTGGGGCGTACCAACCGCAGCGCGACCAGCAGCTGGAGGGCGACCCCCAGGGCGATCACCACGCCCGCGACCACGCGGCGCAGTCTCATTCGGGCCGCAGCATCGGAAAGAGGATGACGTCACGGATGTGCGACTGGTCCGCGAGGATCATGTGCAGCCGGTCGAGCCCCAGCCCGACGCCGCCCGTGGGGGGCAGGCCGTACTCGAGCGCCCGAATGAAGTCCTCATCCAGCTGCTGCGCCTCCGCGTCGCCCGCCGCGCGCAACCGGGCCTGCTGCTCGAAGCGGTGGCGCTGCTCCTCGGGGTCGTTCAGCTCGCTGAAGGCGTTCGCCAGCTCGCGCTTCTGGACGAACAGCTCCCAGCGCTCCACGCGTGTCGGATCACCGCGCTTGAGCTTGGCGAGGGGCGACAGCGCCACCGGATAGTCGAGCACGAACGTGGGCTGGACCAGCGTCGGCTCGGCGTAGTTCTTGAACACCTCGTCCACCAGCTTCGCCCCCGACAGCTGGTCCACGTCGGGGATCTCCTGGCGCTGTAGCGCCGCGCGCAGCTCGGCCTCGCTGGCGCGGGCCAGGTCGATCCCGGCCGTCTCGCGCACCAAGGCGTAGTAGTCCTTGCGGGCGAACGGACGCTTGAAGTCGAGCGTCGCGCCGTGCCGCTCGAGCGTCGTGGTGCCGAACAGCTCCTGCACCATCCCCGACAGCATCTCCTCCGTGATCTGGAGGATCACCTCGTAGTCGGCATAGGCCTCGTACCACTCGGCCATGGTGAACTCGGGATTGTGGAAGCGGTCCATCCCCTCGTTGCGGAAGTCGTGCCCGATCTCGTACACCTTCTCGAGCCCGCCCACGATGCAGCGCTTGAGATACAGCTCATCGGCGATGCGCAGATAGACGTCCGTGTCGAGTGCCTCGTAGTGCGTGACGAACGGCCGCGCCGAGGCGCCGCCGTACACGGGCTGGAGCACCGGCGTCTCCACCTCGAGGTACCCCCGCGCATCGAGGAACTTCCGGATGTAGCTGACCATGCGTGCCCGCAGCCGGAACACCTCCCGCACCTCCGGGTGGACGGCGAGGTCGGCGTAGCGCTGGCGGGCGCGCAGCTCGGGATCCGACAACTCCCCGTGCCGCACGCCCTGCGCATCCTCCTTGCCGAGCGGCAGCGGGCGCAGCGACTTGGTGAGCAGGGTGAAGCGCTGCACCCGCACGGTGACCTCGCCGGTCTTGGTGCGAAACAGCGGGCCCTCCACGCCAACTACATCGCCCAGGTCGAGCAGCTTTACGACCTCGTACTGCTCGGCCCCGACGGCGTCGATCTTGAAGTACACCTGAATCTTCCCGGAACGGTCTTCGAGATGTCCGAAGGTCGTCTTACCCATGGAGCGCAACAGAATGAGGCGTCCCGCGAGCCGGTGGACCGTCGGGTCGTCGTCGCGGAATCCTTCCAGCGCCGGCTGGACCGAGCCGGAGCGGTCGAACCGGTAGGCGAACGGGACCACGCCGCGCTTCACCAGCTCGGCGAGCTTCTCACGCCGCGCCGCCTCGACGAAGCCGGTCATGCCGCCTTGCTCCCGAAGCGCTTGAGATACGCCTCGATGAACGGATCCAGGTCCCCGTCCATCACCTTCTGGACGTCCGCCACTTTCAGCTCGGTGCGGTGGTCGTTCACCATGGTGTAGGGCTGGAACACGTAGGACCGAATCTGACTCCCGAAGGCGATGTCGCCCTTCTGCTTGTCCACTTCCGCCTTCTTGGCCTCGCGCTCCGCGACGGCGCGTTCGTACAGCCGCGCCTTGAGCATCTTCATCGCGGTTGCCTTGTTCTTGAATTGGCTGCGCTCGTTCTGGCACTGCACCACAATATTGGTCGGGAGGTGGGTGATCCGGACCGCCGAGGACGTCTTGTTGACGTGCTGCCCACCCTTCCCCGAGGCCCGGTACACGTCGATCCGCAGGTCGTCTTCGTTGATCTCAATTTCAATGTCCTCGTCCACCACCGGATAGACGAACACCGACGCGAAGGAGGTATGTCGGCGAGACTGCGCGTCGAATGGGGAAATGCGCACCAGGCGGTGAACGCCTTTTTCGGCCTTCAAGAGCCCGTACGCGTATTGCCCGCTGATCTGGAGCTCCGCCGACTTGATGCCGGCTTCCTCGCCCTGGAGCAAATCGAGCATCTCGACCTTGAAGCCGTGGCGCTCCGCCCAGCGTGTATACATCCGCATCAGCATCTCGGCCCAGTCCTGGGATTCCGTCCCGCCCGCGCCCGAATGGATGGTGAGCAGCGCGTCGCGGTCGTCGTCAGCGCCGCGTAGCATGTTCTGCAGCTCGAGCGCCTCGAGCTGCGCGGCGATGCCGTCGGCTTCCTGCTCGAGCGACTTCCCCTTGAGCATCTCGGCCACGAGGCGCGCGTGCTCCTGGTCCGACTCCCCCTCGGCGAGCTCGAGCAGCGCGCGCGCGTCGTCGATCCGCTTCCGCACGGCGTGGTAGGGGTCGACCCAGCGCTTCAGCTCCTTGATCGCCTGCACCGCCTGCCGCGACTTCTCCTGGTCGGCCCACACGCTGCCCTCGGCCATGGCGTGCTCCAGCTCCGCCAAGCGCTTGGTCTTCCCTGCTATGTCAAAGAAAGCTCCGCAGCTCGGTGAGACGACGGTCGAATTCGGCAAGACGATCGGATAGGGCCACAGTGCGCTCGCTTGAGGCTCAGTAGGAAATGAGCCGCCCGCCGACGGGCGGAGGGCGGCTCTAACTGCTTGGAAAGCTAATAGGTTAGACCCCGCCGCACCAGCCTAGAAGACTTTGTTCCCCCCGGCGAGAATCTCGTTCAGCGCCTCGGCCCAGAACGGCGTGGTCTTGGCGATCTCGCCGCCCACCTGCTCGACGTACTCCTGCCAGCTCTTCTCGATCTCGTCTTTGAAAAGCTGCGGCAGCGTGCCGTCACGCAGTCCCTGCTGGCGCTTCTCCGGATGGTACACCACGAGGTCCGACACGAGCGCCCGCGCCAGCCGACGCGCCTTCTGCTTCGGATCCTGCACCATGAACGGATTCACCGGGCGGAGCGGGCTCGACGGACGCTGGCCGGGGGCCGCGCCCGCAGGGGCGGTCGGCGCGGCGGGTGCCGCCGCGGCGCGCGGTGCCGGGGGCGCCGGAGGAGGCGGGGCCGCGCGCGGCGCTGG
>Ga0075423_10000989_pt1 | contig 24196 bp, 21 predicted proteins | sample SoiMethybrSBSTD2_FD_80114 | JGI IMG/M metagenome (GOLD analysis project Ga0075423, IMG submission 80114) | Bulk soil microbial communities from a Populus tree surrounding site in Tennessee, USA - Soil MetaG P. TD hybrid SBSTD2 | ecosystem: Environmental > Terrestrial > Soil > Tree plantation... | reverse complement strand
TGTTGTGATTGAGCTTCAGATGCACCGTGATGGTGCTGACCCCGGCGCGGCTCGACGACTCGACGTAATCGACCCCGCTGATGGCCGACACCGCGTGCTCGATCGGCGTGGTGAGGAAACCGCGAACGGCTTCGGCCGAGGCGCCGTAATACACCGTCGTGATCACCACCTGCGAGCTTTCGATCTTGGGATACTGCTGCACTGGGAGCGAGCTGATCGCCCGCCATCCCACGAGCAGGATCACGAGGTTCACCACCACCGCGAGGACGGGGTGCTTGATGAAAGTATCGGTCACTGAGCGCATTGAAGGTTTTCCGTTTTCAACGAGTGGAATCAGGCGCGACCAGTACGGCTTCGCGCAGCCTGAACGACCCCGAGGTGGCGACCTGCTGGCCCGGCTTCAAGCCCGACAGGATCACCACGTCGTCATCGACCACGGGCCCGCTCTGAACGGGCTGCTCGTGGGCGCGCGTCCGGCCGGCCGAGTCGGGGAGAATCACGAAGACGTGATCGCCGCCGGGCCCCTTGCGGAGCGCGCTCACGGGAATCGAGACGACGCTCGTGGCGCGTCCCTCGGGGACCTCGACCCGCACTGAAGCGCCGGGCGCCGGCGCGTGGCCCCCCCCGGGGATCCGCGCCCGCACCATGGCGTTGCGGGTGGTGGGATCGATCCGCGCGTCGACGGCCACGATCCGGGCCGCTATCGGTCGCGACTCATCGGCGGCGTACACGGCGACCTGGTCGCCTGTACGCAGCGCGGCCGCGACGTCCTGCGACACGGTGAAATCCACGTTGGCCGCGGCATCGACTCCCTGCAGCGTGGTGAGCTCGGTGCCGTCATTCAGGTACTGGCCGGGATGGACATCGGAGATGCCCACGCGGGCCCGGAACGGAGCGCGAATCGTCTTGCGCGCGATAACCGCGCGCGTGCGCTGCATCTGGGCCAGCGCGACATCGCGCGCCGCACGAGCCTGGTCGACCTCCTCCTGAGAGGCGGCCTGGGCGGCGAGCAGACGCTGCAGCCGTGCGAGGCTCGTCTCCGCGAGGTCGGACTGGGCTTTCTCCGCCTCGAGCTCCGCTTGCTCCACGGAGACGTCCAGGGCGACGAGCACCGTGCCCGCCTCGACCACCTGCCCGGGAACGAGCGACACCCGGCGGACGGTGCCCGGGAGCTCGTTACGCAGCGTGATCGATTGCAGGGCGAGGATCGTCCCGACGGACGTCGCCACCGGGCGATACATCCGCTCTTTGGCGACGGCCATGGTGACCGATTCAATGGGCTCCGGCTGGTGCGCGGCCGCGGCATCGGCCTTCCTGAGGGAGGCGTGTTTCCACGCCGCCAGGCCGCCACCGGTGAGGGCCAGCCCCAGGAGCAGCACGGCCGAGCCGGTCAAGCCACGATTGTCCAGCGAGATGGAACTGCGCATGACGGTGATCTCCTTCGATCCGGTAATGGTCCCGCGTGATGTGCCCGGTAGTAGACGTTCGAGCCGGCCTGAAATCGACAGTTCAATAACAATCAAACAAGTGAGCAAAAAAAAAGATCCTGCCCAGTTTCCGGATTTCGTCCGCTCTTTAAGCGCCCATCCGACGCTTCAGCTCCTCGGTGTAGGCCGTGATCGTATCCCGGTCCACTTCGAAATACTTGAACTGGCCTTCACTGCGTGAGCGGATCAGCCCGGCGCGGAGCAACTCTTTCATGTGATGGGAGATGGTGCCTTTTGAAACGGGAAACAACTTGCACAGTCGTTGGCAGGGAAACTCCTGCGCGCTGCCGATGGCCTCGAGCAAGGATACGCGCCGAGGATCGGAGAGCGCCTTCGCCACCAGCTCGAACTGCCTGGTGGGCAAGGGATGGGGTGCCGCTGTTCGAGTAGACGTAATTTGATGATCGTCAAACTGTCGCCGGCTGTCAAGGCCCTCCCCGCTGAAACCGCATATCCTCGATCAGGAACTCTAACGTGCCGTCCGGTCGCGGAACGGCATATTGCTGCTCGACATAGTGCAACGAGGAACCGTCGACGCTGCGCGAGACGAAGCCCTCCCACTGGAACAACAGATTTCCCTGTCCGTTGGCGTGCAGGCGGTAGGCCACGTTCCCGGTGTACACGGGATCATTTGCGGCGATGAAGGTGCAGAACTTCACCGGGTCGAAGGGGGACAGATCGCTGATGTCGCCGTGGTCGTAGATCGCGACCTCGTTGTCACTGCCTCGCAGTAACAGATTGGTGGCCTGGGCGTCGGCTGGAGTCCGCACGATTTGGAAGTCGACCGGCACCCTGGTCGAAGCGTTCGTGCAGACATTCAGGTCCAACACCTTCCCGTGAATGGCCAGCAGGCCCTCCGCCGGGTCCGTCGTGATGACTCGCGAGCCGGCATTTGCGACCCGAATGACGATGGGATTGGGAGATGGAGGCCCGTTGGTGAACGAGAACGACGGCTGCGGTGGAACGGTCGGTGTCTCACAACCCATGACGGCAATCGCGGCGAGCAAACCGAACCGTCGGGTGGCGAACCGGTGAACGGCTATCATATGCGACCTCCTGGGTCGTGTCGGTCGCATCCACCTTAGGCCCGCCGCCCCGGCGAGAACAAGCAGAATTCGACGAACCGGGCATTCACGACGACGTAGCAAGGAAACCGCGCGGCGAACCGCCTACATTCGTCATCACATGCTGTTGAACGACCTCGTCCAGACATCCCGCACGGTCGCCGCGACGAGCGGCCGCCGCGCCAAGATCCAGGCGCTGGCCGATCTCCTGGCTCGGGCGACCGCCGCAGACATCGCGATCGCGATTGCGTTCCTTTCGGGGAGCACCCGGCAGTCCAAGCTCGGCGTAGGCTTCGCGACGCTCCATGCGGCACGCCCCGACCAGGCCGCCCCAACTCCAACGCTGGATCTCGTCACCGTCGACACAACGCTGGACGCGCTCACGCGCACGACCGGTGCGGGGTCCGCTGACGCCAAAAAGCGCTCGCTGCGCGATCTGCTGACCCGCGCCACTCGCGACGAGCAGGACTTCCTGTTCCGTCTGTTGATAGGGGAATTGCGCCAGGGCGCACTGGAAGGCCTCATGACCGAAGCGGTGGCGCGTGCTCTCGGGATCCCGGTCGACCCGCTCCGCCGAGCGGCAATGCTGGCCGGTGACCTGGGAACGGTGGCCCATGCGGTGCGAGTCGAGGGCGCACCCGGTCTGGACGGTTTCAAAATCCAGTTGTTTCGCCCCATTCAGCCGATGCTCGCCCAGGCTGCCGACGACGTGGCCGACGCCTTGGCCCGACTCGGCCCCGCCGGGGGAGCGTTCGAGTACAAGCTCGACGGCGCCCGGATCCAGGTACACAAGTCGGGTGACGAGGTCCGGGTGTTCTCGCGCCTGTTGAACGACGTGACGCCTGCCGTGCCCGAAGTCGTCGAGACGATCCGGAGCTTCCCCCTACGGGAGCTCATCCTGGATGGTGAGGCGATTGCGCTGCGGCATGGCGGCGCGCCACACCCGTTCCAGGTCACCATGCGCCGCTTCGGTCGCCGGCTCGACGTCGACCGGCAGCGGGTCGAGCTGCCGTTGTCGTGCTTCTTCTTTGATGTGCTGCACACCGAAGGCGCAGCCCTGCTGGACCAGCCGTACACGCGTCGTGCCGAGGTGCTGGCCGAGATGGTACCGGCCGAGTATCGCGTGCCGCGCATCGTGACGGCGGACGCGCAGGAGGCAGCGGCCTTTTTCGACCGGGCAATCGCGGCCGGGCACGAAGGGTTGATGGCCAAGGCGCTCGACGCGGGCTACGATGCCGGCGCGCGCGGCGCCGCGTGGCTCAAGGTGAAGCCGGCCCACACGCTCGACCTGGTCGTGCTGGCCGCCGAGTGGGGGCACGGCCGCCGCCAAGGCTGGCTTTCGAACCTCCATCTGGGCGCCCGTGACGCCGAGCGCGGCGGCTTCGTCATGCTCGGCAAGACGTTCAAGGGAATGACTGATGAGATGCTGGCGTGGCAGACCGGGCGGCTCCAGGCATTAGCGACCGGAACCGGGGAATCAGGGCACGTCGTCACCGTGCGCCCCGAGCTCGTGGTCGAGGTCGCCTTCAATGGAATTCAAACGAGCTCGCACTACCCGGGCGGGCTCGCGTTGCGCTTCGCCCGCGTCGTGCGCTACCGCGAGGACAAGGGTCCCCAGGACGCCGATACCATGACGACGGTTCGGGGACTGCTGACCTAGCGCGCCACTACCGCCGCCCCGAGCAGACCCACGTCGGGGCGCGTGATCACGCGAATGGGGATCTGTGCCAGGAAGTCTTCGAAGCGTCCCTTGGCTCTAAAGGCGCGCGCGAACCCTCCCTCCAGCAGCTTCGGCAGAATGCGCGGTGCGATCCCCCCGGCGACATACACCGAGCGGGCGAGCACCGATAACGCGAAGTTCCCGGCCTGGTCCCCGTACGCATCGACGAAGCGGTCGAGCGCCTCACCGCACAGGGGATCGCTCCGTGCCAGCGCGTGCTTCGTGATCACGGCCGCCGCGTCGCCCCGCTCCATTTCCGCCCGTAGGCCGGGTTGCTCGCGCGGCACTCCTCGCGCGGCGAGAAACCGGTACAGCGCCACCAGGCCGGGGCCCGATACGATCCGCTCCCACGACACATGCCCGTGCTCCGCCTGCAAGGACGCCAGCAGCTCGGCGTCGAGCGGCGTGCGCGCTGCGAAATCCCCGTGTCCGGCTTCGGAGCTGTGCACGACGTATCGGTCGTCCTCCCAGAGGAGAAAGGCGTGGCCCAACCCGCTCCCGGCACCGATGATGGCTATGGACGCGCGCTCGGGTGCCGCTCCGTGCTGCAGCTCGGCCAGGTCGCTTCCGGCGAGCACGGGAATAGCGTAGCCGATGGCCACGAAATCGTTGATCAGCCGAACCGGGATGCCGACCTCGCGCCCCAGCGTCTCTTCGTCCAGCGTCCAGCCCAGGTTCGTGAGATTGACGCGGCCACCGTCGACCGGCCCCGCGACGCCAAAGCACGCCCGCTCCGGCCGTGGCCCGGTGTGTGCGGCGAGAAACCGCCGCACCAGCGTGGCGAGCGCCGGGGCGCTCTTGCTGTCGCTCGACTCCTGGTGCACGACGCGCGCCCGTCCTGGTTCGACTTCCACCACGGCGAGCCGGGCGTTCGTTGCCCCGATGTCCCCAGTCAGGACGATCACGACGCGGGGGGAGGGGCGGCCTCGGAGTCCAGTATCCAGACGCCGGCCCGGGCGAGCCGCGCCGGACACGCCGATGCATCCTCCGAACCGAGCAGCGCCCGCGCCACCGCAGCGGCCTTGTCACGTCCGGTCGCCAACACGATCCGTTGCCGGGCCGCGGCGATCACGGGCGGCGTCACCGTCAAGCGCCACGTGGGTGGTCGGGGGCTTTGGACCGATACGACACGCCGTTCCTGCTCGTGGAGGGCCGAGGCTCCCGGAAACAACGAAGCGATGTGGCAGTCCGCACCGATCCCGAGCAGCACGAGGTCCGGACGCTCCGGCAGCAGCTCGGCGTACTCGTGCGCCGCCGCCTCGCGATCGGGCCGCTCTGCCGGCATTCGATGCCGCCGCTCGTCCGGCACTCGGGCCGGATCGAGCAGCGTCTCGGCCGCCATGCGATAGTTGGCGCCGGGGTGGTCGGGTGGCACCGCGCGCTCGTCTCCAAAAAAGACGTCGATGCGATCCCAGGGCAGGCGGGGGAAGAGCTCGGCGAGCTGCGCATACGCGGGGCGGGGCGTGTTGCCGCCGGCAAGCAGGATAGTCGCCTTACCTCGGGCTGCGACACTGGCATGGAGACCGGCCGCAATGCGGCGCGCCGCCGCGTCGGCCCACTCCGTGCGCGGCACGACGACGACTTCGGGGTCTAGATCGCGCGCCACTCTCGACCGTCCCGCCGCAACAGCTCGTCGGCCGCCGCGGGACCCCAGCTGCCGGCGGCGTAGTGGTGCAGGGCGCGTCCAGCCTCGGCGTCCCACCTGGCGATCAGCGGATCCACGATCTGCCACGCCCGGCTGATCCAGTCGGAGCGCGCGAACAGGGTCTGGTCGCCCTTCATGGCGTCGTGCAGCAACCAGGCGTACGCGCGCGGCGGCCGTGCGATGCCGAAGGCGCCGGCGTAGGCGAACGTCATGGTGACTGGCGTGATGCGCACTTCGGGCCCCGGCTGCTTGGCCGCGAACGTCTGCAGGATGCCCTCGTCGGGCTGCAGCCGGAACGCCAAGGTGTTGCTGTGCAGCTGGTCGCGTGCGCCGGGGAACATCAGGTGTGGCGTCGGCTTGAACTGAATCACCACCTCGGTGAGCTGGCGCGCCATCCGCTTGCCCGTACGCAGGTAGAACGGCACGCCGGCCCAGCGCCAGTTGTCGATCTGCAGCTTGAGTGCGGCGTAGGTGCGCGTGACCGATCGGCCGCCGACCTTCGGCTCGGAGCGATACCCGGGCACCGCCTCGCCTTCGATCAGCCCCGCTTCGTATTGCCCGCCCACCGCGGCGCCGACGTCCAGCGGTTGGATCGCCTCCAGCACCTTCGTGGTTTCGTCGCGCAGCGAGTGGGCGTCGAACCGGGTGGGCGGCTCGATTGCCGCCATGCAGAGCAGCTGCAGCAGATGATTCTGCACCATATCCCGCACCACGCCCGTCTCTTCGTAGAACGCGGCGCGCGTGCCGATGCCGATCTTTTCCGCGACGGTGATTTGCACGTGGTCGACGTAGGAGCGGTTCCAGATCGGCTCGAAGCTCGGATTGGCGAACCGCACCACCAGCATGTTCTGGACGGTCTCCTTCCCGAGAAAGTGATCGATGCGATAGATGCACTCCTCGGGGAACACCGCTCGCAGGGCCCGGTCCAGCCCCAGCGCGCTGGCCTGGTCGGTCCCGAACGGCTTTTCGATCACGACGCGGCGCCAGCCCGAGTCGCTCCGGGCGAGCTTCGCGGCGGCGAGCTTGCCCACGATCTCCTCGAACACCGTCGGTGGCGTGGCGAGATGAAACAACACGTGATCGGGGATCTGCTTCGCGCTCCGCACGGCGTCGAGTCGCCGGGCCAGCTCGGCGTACGGTCCGTCGGCCGGCGCGGTGAAGTCGCCCCCGACGTAACTGAGGCAGGCGGCGAATCGGTCCCAGGCATCGGTGGGAATCTCCGCGCCCCCCAGCGCCGCGCGCATCTCACGCCGGTAGGTGGCGTCGTCCCAGTCGCCGCGTGAAAACCCGATGACGGCAAACGGATCGGGCAGCAGGCCGTCCAGAAACAATTCGAATAAGGACGGGATGAGCTCGCGGCGGGCGAGGTCGCCGGCGGCGCCACAGATCACCACGACGCAGGGGTCCGCGGGCTGTGGCGGCCCGGCATCCACGACGGCGCCGGTCGTTGCGATCGCGGGAGCGGTCACAGCCCGTCCGGATGCGCCGCGAGGCTACTCGCGAGCTAGCGAGACCCCTTTGTCTTGATCACGATCACGCCGTTCGCGCCCCGCACCCCGTAGATCGTGGCGTCAGCATCCTTGAGCACGGCGATGGACTCGATGTCCTGTGCGTTGAGCCAGTTCAGCGCGCCTTTCGGACCCGGCGTGACCTGAACGCCGTCGACGATATAGAGCGGCTCCTGACCGGCATAGAATGACGTCGGCCCGCGCATACGGATTGAAACGCCGCCGCCGGCGACCCGCTCTACCTGCACTCCGGGGAAACGGCCCTCCAGCATCTGCTCGACCGTCGTGGCCCGTTGCCGAGCCGGCACCTCTGTCGTCACCGTCCCAGAGGACGTGTCCCGCGTAGGGGTCGCGGCGGTCGATGGCGAAGGGGCGGCAGACGGGTTGCCGGGGGCGCACGCGAAGGCAAATCCGGCGATGGTGCCGAGGGACATCAGGGCGCGCACTGGGTACCAGGTCATAAGACCCCCTTTTGATATCAGTATGTCCTCATCGCGGCGCCTGTGCAAACGGCCATGTCCGACTGCGCCACGACCAAAGGGCGAACCCCGCCACGCCCAGGGCCAGCATCCCGAGCCCGAACAACAGGATCGGGCGTTGGGTCGTGGCGAAGACGAACAGCCAGCCGACCAGCGCGATCCCGAGCGGCAGCGGGTAGAGCCAGATGCGATACGGCCGCGGCAGGTCGGGTCGGTTGCGCCGCAGCAAAACCACGGCAGCGATCTGGCCGATGAACTGGACGAGGATCCGCGTCACGAGCAGGGCGCCGATCACGTCGCCGAGCGAGAGCGCGCTGCACGCGATCGCGATGATGCCCAACACCACGAGCGACACGGAAGGGAACTGGCCCGTGGGATGGAGCCGGGCAAACGGTTTGAAGAAGTAGCCGTCGCGCGCCGCGGCGTAGGGGATTCGCGAATAGCCGAGCAGCAGCGCGAACACCGACGCGAACGCCGTCCACAGAATCAGGAGCGTGAACCAGGCGGCTACGGTGGGGCCGTAGATCTGCTGCATGAAGATCGAGACGATGAAGGTCGCGGCCGGTTTGTCCTGTGCCGGTACGAACTCGCGCCACGGAACGACGCCGATCACCGAGAAATTGACGGCGACGTAGATGAGGGCGACGGCGATCGTGCTGACGAGGATCGAACGCGGGATGACGCGTCCCGGGTCCTTCACCTCGTCGCCGATGTAGCAGATGTTGTAGTAGCCGAGGTAGTCGTAAATTCCGATGGCCGAGGCAGCCCCCAGGCCGAAGAGGAACTGCTTTGAGAATCTGAATGCCTGGGGCGGGAAGTCGAACGCCCGGTGGGGGTCGAAGTGCAGCGCCCCCGTCGCGATGACCACCGCGACCGCTACGAGCGACCCGACCCAGAGACTGAGCGTGATCGTCGCGATCGAGTGGATGCGGCGATACAACAACACGATGTTCACGATGCCCACCAGCGCGGCGATCGCGAACGCTCCGCTCTTCGTCAGCCCGGTCCAGATGTAGCCGGCATAGTTCGCGAATCCGATGTAGCCGGAGGCGATCTCGAGCGGCCCGCTCAGGATGAATTGCCAGATGAAGAGGAAGCCGATGAGGCGGCCGAACCGCGCGGGGCCGAATCCTTCGACCAGATAACGGAACGAGCCGCCCGATCCGGGCATCGCGGCACCCAGCTCGCTCCACACCATTCCGTCCGCCACAACCACGATCAGCGCGACGGCCCACCCGAGCATCGCCTGCGGCCCTGCGAGGGCCGTCATGAGAAGCGGGATCGTGATGAACGGCCCGATCCCCATCATGTTGATCATGTTCAGCGCCGTCGCGTGGACGGTGCCGAAGCGCCGGCTCAGTGTGTCCGTCACTCATTCCTCCGGTTGAAGCACGGCGTGATCCAGGAAACACTCGACCGCGCCGTGCAGCCACAGCAGGGACGCCGGCAATGTCGTCGCCACCTCACCCGACAGCAACCGCGTCACCGTCTTCTGTTTCCCCGCGCCCGACACGAGCAGCACGATCCGCCTGGACGCGAGGATCTCCTTCATGCCCAGGGTCAGTCCGAATTCCGGCGGCGCGCTCATCGCGCGAGTCATGGCGTGGCGCCGGGTTTCTTCCGACAGTCGTGACACATGACATTCGGGAGCCAAAGAAGGTCCCGGTTCGTTGAAACCGATGTGGCCGTTGATGCCCAGCCCCAGGACGCACAGGTCGATCGGGCCGGATCGCTCCAGCTCCGATCGCATCTTCAGGCAGGCTTCCGAAGGGTTAGCGGCTGCCGAATCGAACGCCATGAATCGATCGGCGGGGATCGCGAGGGGACTCAACAACCGCTCTCGCAGGTAGCGGGTCGCGGAGCCGGCATCGGAATCGCGCAGGCCGCCCCACTCGTCCAGCTCGATCACCCGCAATGATCGGAACAACTCCGGGTCCGTTGCCGCCTTGCGTCCCAGCTCGCGATACAGGCCGAGGGGTGAATTCCCGGTCGCGGCGCACAACAGGAGATCCGGCTGCTGCTCGACCGCAGCGATCACGAGTGCGGCAGCCTGCAGGCTCAGCCGCTCGTAGTTCTCACAGGTGACGACGTTCAATCACTTCTTCCAGAGCTTGTACGGCTTGTCGACGTCGGTGGTGAAGGGCAGCGTGACCTTCCGCCCGGAGCCCGCCGATGCATACGCCGCGAAGATTGCCTCGAGCACCGCCCGGCCGTCCTCGCCGGTCACGAGCGGCTGCGTGTCGTTTCGAACGCAGTCCACGAAGTGCTCCAGCTCCTGGGGAAACCCGTAGTTCCAGATTTCCTCGTACATCGTGAAGCTCCACCCCGTGGTGATGCCCGCCTTCTCGACCGCGTATCCGACACCGCGGGTGCTGTAGGTCTGGATCGAATTGCCCTGCAACACGTCTGCATAGGCGACGCCCTCCGATCCATGGATCTCGGCGCAGTCGTCCATGCCGCCCAGCTTGGTCCAGCTCTCTTCGGCCAGCCCGACGACGCCGTTCTCGAATTCGAGGATGAGGATCGCGTTGTCGTCGCCCCTGGTCTTTGCCGTATGGACGCTGGTGCTCATCTGCGCGTACACGGACGCGATCGGGTTCCTGCCGTTCAGCCAGCGGAAGAACGCGATCGCGTGACACCCCATGTCCATAGTGACCCCGCCGCCCGCGCGTTCCACGTCCCAGAAGTGATCGGCATGCGGTCCGTCATGTTTCTCGGATTGCTTGAGCAGGACGGGCTTGCCGAGGGCGCCCTCATCCAACAATGCCTTCATCCTCACGTACTTCGGCGTGAAGCACAGCTCCTCGGCATACATCAACTTGACATTCGCCTCTTTGCAGGCGGTAATCATGCGGTCCGCTTCGGCCAGGTTCATGCACAGCGGCTTCTCGATCACGACGTGTTTGCCGGCCCTGGCCGCCTGGAGCGTGACGTCACAATGCAGAAGGTTGGGGACTCCGATGACGACCATGTCGATGTCGTCCATGGCCAACAGGTGATCGAGGGCGGTGAAGTGATTGGGGATGCCGAATTTCCCGGCGAAGTCCCGGGCGCGGCCGGGGGTCGGTGACATGACGGCGAGCACCTCCGCGCCGGCGACCGATCGCAGCGCCTCGGCATGGATCGTGGAGATGAATCGCGATCCGACCAGTCCGACGCCAACTTTGTCTTTCATGTCGATCCCAGCGGTCTCGGTGGGCTGCAAAGTGGCCCGGTTTCCGTGAACCCCACAAGCCCCTCCCGGTGGCGCGCCCTGCTGGGCGATCCGCATCTGTGGATCCCGATTGCCGTCCTCCTCGCCGGCCTCCTGGTGCTGGGATGGATCGCTTGATCGAGCTCGATCCGGCGCGGCTGCGCCGCCTGCAGCGCGTCGGCATGCTCTCGGGATTCGCCGCCGGCGCCTGGCTCGGGGCCGCCGAGGCTCCCACCAAGCTGGTGACGCTGGGCATTCCGCCCGTCACGATCTCCTTCATGATGGTGCTCGGCGTGTTCCTGGCGCGCTGGAGCCTGCCCGCGCTGGTGCGCGGCACCGCCGCGGTGACCGACGACGTCCGTCAGGCCCCGCACCTCGTGATCTGGGCCGCCCTGGCAGGGTGTCTGTGGGCGGTCGCCAATACGCTGACGATTTTCGCGATCAAGGACATCGGCCTCTCCATCGCGTTCCCACTCTGGAACTCGAACAGCCTGCTCGGCATCCTGTGGGGGACGCTGCTGTTCAACGAGCTGCGCGATGCGGGGCGACTGCGCGGCCTGGCCGTGCTGGGCGGAGCCGCGATCATGTTCCTCGGGGCGACACTGCTCGCGGTCGCGTCGTCCAGCCACGCACCCGGGGGCTCCGCGCTGCGCGGCGTCGCGGCGGCACTCGCTGCCGGCGCGATGTGGGGCACGATGTACATCCCCTACCGCAAGGCCTACCTGACCGGCATGCATCCGATGTCGTTCGTGGCCTTCTTCACGATCGGTGAGCTGGGCATGATGTCGGTGCTCGCCGTCTCGTTTTCGGGCGGGTTCGGCCCGCTGTGGGCCGATCTCGTGCGCAGCCGCGACGTGCTGTTCTGGCTGCTCCTGGCGGGCTTCGTCTGGGTCGTGGGCGACCTGTTCCAGCAGTACGCGGCCAAATATGTCGGCATCAGTCGCGGCATCCCGCTGTCCAACACGAATCAGCTGTGGGGCCTCGCCTGGGGCATCCTCGTGTTCGGCGAGCCGGGAGGCGGCAAGGTGATCGGCGGCTCGCTCCTCATGGCGTTGGGGGCCGGGGCCATCGCGCTCGCATCGGCGTCCCGATCGGAGCACCGGCGCTGGCAGGAGGCGGGCGCCCGCGAGAGCGAGCGCTACGGCGTGGATCCGGCCTACGTCGCCGCCGGGTTGGCGGGAGTGGACTCGAACGCTGCTCGCGCGCGCCGTCGCCCGCTCGACTGGCTGCTCGTCCTCGTCGCGACGGTGGTGTTCATCTGGTTCGGCGCGCTCGCCCGCGTCCCCGCGCTCCAGATCGCCTGGGGCTGGGCGGCAGCCCTCACCCTCGCCCTCGTCGGGGTTCTCGTCGTGAGCGGTGTGTCGCTGTGGAGGGCGACGCGACTCGGCTGAGGCTGGGCATGTCTCGCCTGAGCGCCGCGCACTGGCCCCAGGACGATTACCCGCGGGCGCCGCTGCCGGAGCGGGTGCTGCAGTTCGGCACTGGGGTGTTGTTGCGCGCGTTGTCGGCCGAGGCGGTGGACGCGGCCAACCGGGCGGGGCGATTCAACGGCCGCATCGTCGTCGTGCAGAGTACGCCGTCGGGCGTCGCGAGCGCCATGAACGCGCAGGACGGCTTGTTCACGCTCGTCGAGCGGGGGCTGGAAGAGGGGGCGCCCGTCGAGCGGGTACGGCTCATCGGCGCGATCTCGCGTGCGCTCGTGGCGGACACCCAATGGGACGCCGTACGCGAGGTTGTCGCGCGACCCGAGCTGCAGGTGATCGTGAGCAACGTGACCGAGGCGGGCTTCCGCCGGGACGCGGGGTTTCCAGCGCGTCTCGTGGACCTGCTGCGTACCCGCCGCGCCGCTCTGCCCGACGGGCCCCCGCTGTTCGTGATCCCGACCGAGCTGGTACCGGAGAACGGATCGCGCCTGGCCGAGATGGTCGACGATCTGATGAACCGCTCGTCTCTAGATCGTGGGATCCGCGATTGGATGTCCCGCTCCGTCCGGTTCTGCTCGTCGCTCGTGGACCGAATCACGACGGGACCGCCCACTCCCGCGATCCAGGCCGAGCTCGAGGCAGGCTTCGGCTACGCCGACGCGCTCGTGACCCTGACCGAGCCGCATTGTCTCTGGGCCATCGAAGCCGATCCTGCCGTACTGTCCGCGGCGTTCCCGATCGATGGGTCACCCGGGGTGGTGTTCGCGCCCGACATTGCCTTTTACAGTGAGCGCAAACTCCGTCTCTTGAACGGCACCCACACCGCCATGGCGCCGCTCGCCATCCTCTCGGGAGTCGAGACGGTCCGGGAGGCCACGGAGCACCCCCGGCTCGGCGCCCTGCTGCGACGGATTCTCTTCGACGAGATCGTGCCCGGCACGAATCTGCCGGTGACCGAGGCCGAGGCCTTCGCGCGAACGGTCGTCGAACGTTTCCGGAACCCGTGGCTCGAGCACCGCTGGCAAGTGATTGCGACCAATCAGACACCCAAGCTCCGGCTGCGCGTGCTGCCGTCGGTGGCGGGGTTCGTCGCGGAGTGCCGCCGTGTCCCCCTCGGCCTGGCACTGGCTTGCGCGGCGTCGCTGCGATTCACGCGGTGCATCACCCAAGTTTCCTCCACAGAAGGTCGCGGATGGTGGCGCGGCGTTTCCTACCCGATTCAGGACGCCGATCTGCAAAAACTGGTCACGCACTGGTGGGCGGTGGACCCGGAGCATGCGCCTGGACCGGTGCCGCTGGACACGCTGCAGCGGCTGGCTGATCGAGTCCTCGACGACGCTGACCTTTGGGGCACGCCGCCCACGGGTATCCCGGGGTTCGCCGACGCTGTGACCGGGGCGTTGTGCCGGCTGGAAGAGGTCGGTGTGGAGGAAGCCATCACGGTTCTGGATGACGCATGACCGATCATGATCTCGATCCGCTGACCGAGTCGGGCGTGATCGCCGTCGTCCGCGCGCGGGAGACGACGGGTCTCACGACTGTCGCCCGGGCGCTCGTGGAGGGCGGTGTGCGGGCCATGGAGATCACCCTTACGACCCCCGGTGCCGTTGACGCGATCGCCGAGCTCTCGCGCGACACGGGGGGAGTGCTGGTCGGTGCCGGAACCGTGCTCGACGCGTCGGCCGCGCGGAGCGTGTTGGACGCGGGGGCCCGGTTCGTCGTCAGTCCGACGTGCGAGATGGATGTGATCCGTCTCTGCCGCGAGCGAAATGTCCCCTGTATGCCGGGCGCGTTCACTCCAACCGAGATCCTGGCCGCGTGGCGGGCCGGCGCCGCGCTGGTGAAGCTATTTCCCGCGGTGGTGGTTGGCCCGCGGTTCCTGCGGGATCTGCTCGCGCCGCTGCCGTTTCTGCGGATCGTGCCGTCCGGCGGCGTCTCGCTCGAAAGCACTGGCGACTGGATCCGCGCGGGCGCCGCTGCCGTGAGCGTGGGCGGCGCTCTGCTCGACGCTCCTCCCGCGGATCTCGCCGCACGGGCGCGGGCATTCGTGACGGCGGTCGCGACAGCGCGGCAGTCATTGAAAGGCGTGCCGTGACGCGCGTCGTCACGTTCGGCGAGCTGCTGCTCCGATTGAGCCCGCCTGGGGAGGAGCGTTTGCTCGCGTCGCCGCAGCTCGTCACGTACTTCGGCGGCGCCGAGGCGAATGTCGCCGTCGCCCTCTGTCATCTGGGCGTGCCGTGCGACTACGTCACCCGGCTCCCCGATAACCCGCTCGGCGATGCGGGCCTCGAGGCGCTGCGGCGAGAGGGGGTGGGCACCCGGTGGATCGCCCGCGGCGGCGAGCGTCTGGGACTCTACTTCGTGGAGCCTGGCGCCGACCTCCGCACCATGCGGGTAGTCTACGATCGCTCCGCCTCGGCCCTCGCGCAGATCGATCCCGCGTCGATCGACTGGGCCGCGGTGCTCGCGGATGCCGATTGGTTTCACGCCACGGGAATCACGCCCGCGCTGGGCGAGGGGCCGGCCCGCGCCCTCACCGAAGCGGTCACGCAGGCGCGCGCCGCCCGGCACCCCGTGAGCATCGACCTCAACTACCGCGAGGCGCTGTGGCGCGGCCGCGATCCCCGCCCGGTCATCGAGCCCCTGGTGCGCCGCGCCGACCTCGTGATCGGCAATGCGGCGGCGGTTCGCACCATGCTCGGCATCGAGGCCTCTGACGGCAGCCTTGCCCAGCGGGTAGCGGACGCGCTGGGCTGCCGGTATGTGGCCGTCACGCAGCGCGAGGCGATCGGTGCCCGCACCCACGCGTGGAGCGCCGTGCTCTACGACGCCGCGGCGCGTCAGTGCGCCACGAGCCGCCGTGAAGAGGTGACGGTCGTAGACCGCGTCGGTGGAGGGGACTGCTTTGCCGCCGCGCTGATCGCGCGGCTCCTGGCCGGCGCGCCGCCGGCCGACGCGCTCGAGTTCGCCGTCGCGGCGAGCGCGCTGAAGCTCACCGTACCCGGCGACTTCAGCCGGGCGAGCGTGGCGGACGTCGAGGCGTGGCGGCGGCGATGATCCCGACCTTCCGCTGGTTCGGCCCCGGCGATCCGATTCCCCTCGCCCACATCCGTCAGATCCCGGGCGTGCGGGACGTCGTGAGCGCGTTGTACGATTTCCCCGTGGGCGCGCCGTGGACTTCCGAACGCCTCGGCAGCCTCAAGTCGCAGATCGAAGACGCTGGCCTCGGCTTCGCGGTGGTGGAGAGCGTTCCGGTCCACGAAGACATCAAGTTGGGCCGCCCCGGACGCGACCGGTGGATCGACAATTACTGCGCGAGCGTCAGCGCCCTCGGCGCCCTCGGCATTCCGGTGTTGTGCTACAACTTCATGCCCGTGTTCGACTGGATGCGCACCGACCTCGCGCACCGGTTGCCCGACGGCTCGACCGCGCTCGCGTACGACGACGGCGCGCTCGCCGCGATCGACCTGTCGCGTGGCACGGGCGAGCTGCCCGGGTGGGCCGCGTCATACAGTCCGGGTGAGCTGCAATCTCTGGTGGCCGCGTATCGCGCAGTGGACGCGGAGTGTTTGTGGGATCACCTCGCCTATTTCCTGGAACGGGTGGTGCCGGTGGCCGAGCGGTCTGGCGTGCGTCTCGCGATCCATCCCGACGACCCGCCGTGGTCGATCTTCGGGCTGCCGCGGATCATCACCAATGCGCAGGCGCTCGAGCGCCTGGTCAGGCTGGTGGATAGTCCAGCGAACGGAGTCACCTTCTGCACCGGCTCGCTGGGGGCCGATCCGGAGAACGATCTCGCTTCCATGGTGCGCCGCATCGGCGCCATGGGACGCATCCATTTCGCGCATTGCCGTAACGTGCAGGTGACTGGGGTGCGGCGGTTTCACGAGACCGCCCATCCGTCGGCGTGCGGCGGCGTGGACCTGTTTCAGGTGCTGCGCGCGCTGCGCGAGGTGGGGTTCCAGGGTCCGATGCGACCCGATCACGGCCGCATGATCTGGGGCGAGACGGGGCGTCCCGGGTACGGCCTCTACGACCGGGCGCTCGGCATCACGTACCTGCAGGGTCTGTGGGAAGCCATCGAGCGGAGCGGGGGCGGGGGGGACGCGTGAAGATCGGGTACCGCTGGACCGTGTGCGCCCTGCTGTTCGCCGTAACGACCGTCAACTACATGGACCGACAAGTCCTGAGCATCCTCGCGCCGACGTTGCAGCGCGAGCTGCACTGGTCGGAGTCGCAGTACGGGGATGTCGTCTCCTGGTTCAGCCTGGTATACGCGTTCGGCTTTCTCGCGGCGGGGCGGTGGTTGGACCGGGTCGGCGTGCGCACCGGATTCGCCGTGGCGGTGGTCGCCTGGAGCCTCGCGGCTATCGGACACGCCTTCGCCCGCACGACGGCGGGGTTCTCCGCGGCGCGCGCATTCCTCGGTTTGGGCGAATCCGCCAACTTTCCCGGCGCGATCAAGACGGTCGCCCTCTGGTTCCCGAAGCGGGAGCGCGCGCTCGCCGCGGGAATTTTCAACGCGGGGACGAACACCGGCGCGATTCTCACGCCGCTCATCGTTCCCTGGATCGCCCTGACCTGGGGATGGCGCTGGGCGTTCGTCGTGACGGGATCGCTGGGCTTCCTGTGGCTTATTCTGTGGCTGGCGCTGTATCGGGATCCCGAGGGTCATCCACGCGTGAGCGCGGCTGAGCTTGCGCTCATCCAGAGCGACCCGCCGGATCCACCGGCCAAGAGCGTTCGATGGCTGCGGCTACTTGGGCACCGCCAGACGTGGGCGTTCGTCGTGGGCAAGTTGATGGCCGACCCGGTCTGGTGGTTCTACTTGTACTGGCTTCCGAAATTCCTCGACGCCAGGTTCGGGATCAAGCTCACGCAGCTGGCCCTGCCGCTGATCGTCGTGTACCTCGTGGCCGACGTCGGGTCGGTGGGAGGTGGGTGGCTTTCGAGCGCGCTGATCAAACGGGGCTGGACGGTGAACCGCGCGCGTAAAACCACGATGCTCGCGATGGCGTTGCTGATCGTGCCCACCGCGTTTGCGCCCGTCGCGGGCGGTCTGTGGACGGCCGTGCTGCTCGTCGCCGTCGCGGCCGCGGCGCACCAGGCCTGGTCGGCCAACGTGTATACGTTGGCGAGCGACATGTTCCCGCGGATGGCGGTAGGGTCGGTGGTGGGCATCGGCGCCTTCGCCGGCGCCATGGGCGGTGTCCTGTTCCAGCGGGCCACCGGCCGGATCCTCGAGGCCAACGGCAACAACTACACGCCCATCTTCGCGATGTGCGGCCTGGCCTACGTCACCGCGTGGTGCATCATCCACCTGCTGGCGCCGCGCATGGAGCCGGCCGAGATCGGTGGGAAGCCCTGACGATGGAAACTGCTGCACTGCACGAGGACCGTTTCTTTGATCCTGAGCCATCGGTACGACGCGCCGCCCGTGCCCTCTACGACGAGACACGGGCGCTGCCCATCATTTCACCGCACGGGCACGTGGATCCCCGCCAGCTCGCGGAGAACCGGCCGTTCTCCGATCCCGCCTCACTGATCGTCACGCCGGACCACTACATCCTGCGGATGTTGTACGCCCGCGGCATCCCGCTCGAGTCGCTCGGCGTGCCGGCCTCGGGCGCAAAGTCCGTCGCGCCCGATCCGCGCGCGATTTGGCGGCGGTTCGCGGAACACTATTTCCTGTTTCAGGGCACGCCGACCGGCGCCTGGCTCGATCACGAGCTGCATGTCGTGTTCGGCGTCAACGAGCGCCTGAACGGCAACACGGCGGGACGGATTTACGACGCGATCGCGGAGCGGCTCGCGACACCGGAGTTCCTGCCGCGTGCCCTGTTCGAGCGCTTCGGCATCGAGGTGCTCGCCACCACGGACGCCGCGGGCGACAGCCTGGAGCACCACCAGGCGATTCGTCGTTCGGGGTGGAAGGGCAGGGTCATCCCGTGCTTCCGTCCCGACTCGGTGTTTCGGATCGCGGCCCCGGGCTGGCGGGCCGCGCTGGAGGGGCTTGGTCGTGCGCACGGGACGTCGATCGAGGATTACGCCGGGTTCGTTCGCGCGCTGGAGGCCAGGCGCGCGGTCTTCAAGGACCTGGGTGCCACCGCCACCGATCATGGCGTGCTCGAGCCGTACACGAATCGGCTCGACCCCGAGGAGGCCGAGCGGCTGTTTCAGAAAGCCCGCTGCGGGGACGTGACGGACTCCGACCAGCGCCAGTTCGAAGGGCATCTGCTGATGGAGATGGCGCGGCTATCGGTCGCGGACGGACTGGTGATGCAGATCCACCCGGGCGCGCTGCGGAACCACAACCAGGTTCTGTTCGAGCGATTCGGGCCCGACCGGGGTGGAGACATTCCGATCGCCACTGAGTTCACCCGCAACCTGCGCCCGCTCCTGAACGCCTACGGCAACGATGTCCGGCTGACCCTCGTGTTGTTCACGCTCGACGAGTCCACCTACAGCCGAGAGCTGGCGCCGCTCGCCGGCCATTACCCCGCCGTGCGGCTCGGCGCGCCGTGGTGGTTCCACGATTCGATGCAGGGCATGATCCGCTTTCGCGAGCGGACCACCGAAACGGCCGGGCTCTTCAAGACGGCCGGCTTCAACGACGACACGCGCGCGTTCTGCTCGATTCCGGCGCGCCACGACCTGGCGCGCCGGATGGACGCGAACTTTCTCGGAGGCCTGGTGGCCCGGCACGTGATCGGCATGGATGACGCCCGCGGCCTGGCGCGAGCGCTCGCCTACGACCTCGCCAAAGAGACGTACAAGCTGTAACCAGGCGCTGCCTTCTGTGCGCCTGTGGGACGAGGCGTCCCGGAAGCGCGCAGGTCGAGGTCCCGAACGGCTTGGACCTTCCATCGTAAGTCATTGAGAGACTGTCGTGTCGTTTCCGGCAAGCCGTTGGTACGAGCCGTGCACTTCACACTGACCATCGCCATGGACATGCTGCTTCAAGACGTGCGCGTCGCGCTGCGTGGGTTCCGCCGCTCTCCGGCGTTCGTGCTCACGGTCGTGCTCACCATCGCGCTCGGGCTCGGGCTCAACACGAGCGTGTTCACCGTATTCGACGCCTACGTGCTGCGTCCACTCGACGTTCGCGACGCGGGATCGCTTTACGAAGTGTCGTTTCGGGACCGGCGCGGATTCGGGCAACGGCTGTCGTGGCGGCAGTACCAGGAGCTGCGTGCACAGCCAATCGCGTCGGAGGGTTTTGCGCACGCCTTGGCAAGGCCTCGTTTCGAGGGACGGCCGCTCTTAGGGCAGGTCGTGACCGGTGACGCGTTCGTCACCCTGGGCGCCGTGCCGGTTCTGGGCCGCCACATCCTTCCCGAGGATGCGGCGCCACCGGACGGAGAGGCTGCGATCGTGCTCGGCTACGACGCCTGGCGGGCGAGATTCGGGAGTGACTCCGGGGTCGTGGGACGGCAGGTTCTCCTGCACGGCGTTCCGGTGACCGTCGTCGGAGTGATGGGGCCGCGCTTCACCGGTATCGGCTCGATGCCCCCGGATTTCTGGGCCCCGGTGACCTTGTACAGTCGTCTGGAGGGAACGGCGGACCTGTTCGGCGCCGCGGAGCAGCGAGCGCTCTCAGTCGTACTCCGATTGAAGGATGTGCACCAGGCGCGCGCGGCGCTCACGGCATGGGCTGCCCGCGAGACGGCGAGCCTGCCGGATTCGCTCCGTTGGATCAATGCCGAGCTCGTGTCGGCTGCCAGCGCGATCCCGCTCACGACGGAGACGATCGCCCTCTTCACCCCGGCGGTCGTCGCTTTCGTCCTCGTTCTGCTCATCGCCTGTGCCAACGTCGCGAGCATCATGCTGGCTCGCGGCCTCGCCCGGCAACGGGAGGTGGGGATTCGTCTGGCGCTGGGCGCGGCACGCGCGCAGCTGGTGCGCCAGCTACTGACGGAGAGCGTCCTGCTCGCGATTCCGGCCGCGGGACTCGGGTTCCTCCTCTCGCAATGGATTCTCGACGCCGGCGTGCGGATCATGTTGGCGAGCGTCCCGGGCGAGTATGTCAGCTACCTCCGCCTCGTCCCGCTGTCACCTGATCTGCGCGTGTTCGGATTCGTGCTGGTGGCGGGGCTGGTCTCCGCGATCGCCTTCGGGCTGGCTCCGGCTCTGCAATCGACGCGGGCGAACCTCGTGCAGGCATCGCGCGGCGACTTCGACGCGATGCGGCCCGGACGCCTGCGCGCCCTCCTCGTCGTCACGCAGATCGCCATCTGCTCCCTGCTGCTCATCGTCACAGGCGTTCTGCTCGCCGGCGCTCGCACGGCCGATCGTCTCCCGACCGGGATGCGCACGCGCGATGCCGTCCAGCTGGTGCTCGACGACCGGGCCCGCGCCCCCGCGCTGCGACGCCTGCGTTCGGAGCCGTTGGTCACACTCATCGGTGCGTCCTCGCAGTCGGCGCTCGACGGGGCGTACCCATCGATGGGCGTGCGTGTATTGGGGGAACCTCAGATCACGGTGGCCGCCGTCGATTTCGTCGATGGCGGCTACTTCCGCGTTCTCGACATTCCCGTGCTGCGCGGCCGGGCGTTCACCCCGGACGAGGAGCGGCTCGGCTCGGCGGTTGCCGTCGTCAGCGAAGCGGCCGCACGCGTGCTCTGGCGGACCGGCGAACCGATCGGGCAATTCGTGGAGCTCAGCGCGGACCCGCCTCGTGAGTCGCCGCTGGCGCGCGTACGGTCCGCCCGGGTCATTGGGGTCGCGCGCAACGCCGTCAGTGGCTGGATCGGCACCGGTCTCGATCGCCCGGTCATTTACTACCCGACGAGCGTCGAGTCCGCGGGTTCGAAGATCCTGGTCCGCGTGCTGGGCGACGCGGGCCGGGCCCGGCAGCTGATCGATCGCACCATCGGCGCCGTCGATCCGGGCGCGGTCATCGAAATCCACACGTTGGAAGACTATCTCGCCGTACAGCGCTGGCCGTTCCGGATCTTTGCGCTGGTCTCCTCGGCGATCGGGATCATCGCACTGCTGCTCACCCTCATCGGCATCTACGGGCTGCTCTCGTATGTCGTGGCCCAGCGGACGAAGGAGATCGGTATCCGCATGGCCCTCGGCGCCAGCGTGTCGATCGTCGTGACTCAGGTGCTGCGGCAATCGCTCCGGTATGCCGTTGTAGGAATCGTGGCGGGCGGCGTGCTTGCGGTCGGTGTCTCGAAGGTGTTCGCGTCGGTGCTCGTGATCGTGAATACGTTCGATCCGGCGGGTTACGTGTTCGGATCCGCGGTGGTGTTGGCCGTGTGTCTGGCGGCGGCATGGGCGCCGTCGCGCCGGGCGGCTCGCGTAAATCCGCTGGACGCGCTGCGGCAAGAGTAGCGACGCCGCGAGCTCACATCTCGAGAATCCGATCGATCGCCGCCAGCTCCTCAGTCGAGAACGACAGGTTCGAAAGCGCGCTGACCGCGTCCGACACCTGGGCCGGCCGGCTCGCTCCGATGATGGCTGAGGTCATGCTGGGATGACGCAACGTCCAGACGAGTGCCATCTGCGCGAGGGTCTGGCCTCTCGCTTGTGCGATCTCGTTCAGACGCAGGACCATGCGCCGCACCGATTCCGTCACCTCTCCCCGCTGCAGGTACCCGTGAGGCTTCGCCGCCCGCGAGTCCTTCGGAACCCCCTTGAAGTAGCGGTCGGTCAGCAGCCCCTGCGCGAGCGGTGAGAACCCGATGCACCCGACGCCGAGTTCCTGAAGTGTGTCGAGCAGGCCCTCCTCGGGCTCGCGCACCAACATGCTGTACTTGGGTTGATGGATCAGCAACCGCGTGCCCATGGACGCGAGCATCGCGGCAGCGCGCCGCGTGAGGTCCGGCGGATAGGCGGAGATGCCGGCGTACAATGCCTTGCCCGAGTGCACCGCGTGGTGCAGAGCGCCCATCGTCTCTTCGAGCGGCGTGTCCGGGTCGGGACGGTGATGATAGAAGATGTCGACGTACTCGAGTCCCATTCGGGCCAAACTCTGGTCCAGGCTCGCGAGCAGGTATTTGCGCGAGCCCCAGTTGCCGTACGGACCGGGCCACATGTCCCACCCGGCCTTGGTCGAGATGATCAATTCGTCCCGGTGGCCCGCGAGCTCGCGTTTCAGGATGCGACCGAAGGTCGTTTCCGCCGACCCATACGGCGGTCCGTAGTTGTTCGCGAGATCGAAGTGTGTGATGCCGAGATCGAAGGCGCGGAGCACGCTGGCCCGGGCCGTGGCGAATTGGTCCACGGCGCCGAAGTTGTGCCACAGGCCGAGTGAGACCACGGGAAGCTGCACACCGCTGGCCCCGCAACGGCGATAGGTCATCGACTCGTAGCGGGCGGGCTTCGGGCGGTAGGGAGGCATGGGACCGTTTACTTCCGTCTCGTCGCGGTCACCTTCCCACTGAACTTGTCTCCCGATGAATACAGCGCCTCGAACGTGCCCCACATGGTATCGCCCTTATAGTGGGAGACGTTGCGCAGCACGGTGACGGTTAGACCGGCCCGCAGAATGCTCGGATACGGTCCCGCCTCGGTAACGATACTGTCGCCACCCATGGCCACCACCCGCATCGCGATCAGGTCGCGTCCCTCGAGTTTCATCGTCCAGCCGGACGTGTCGGCGGTGGCGGTCAGCACGGAGGTGGCGACCACGGTGTCGTTGGTACCGACCATCGACTTCGCATCCCACACACCGGCTACGTCGGACGGCTTGATTCCGGCGGCGGCAGGCTGCTGGGCGGAGACGGTCGTTGTAATACCAGCGACGATGATGGCGGCGAGAACGGTAGGACGGTGCATCGACGGCTCCTCGGTCAGGGCATTAACGGGTAACGCCGAACGCGAACACGGTGCGCGACCGGTACGTCTCGCCCGGGCGCAGGATGGTCGAAGGGAAGCTCGCGTGATTCGGCGAATCGGGAAAGTGCTGCGTCTCCAGACAGAGCCCGGAGCGGTGGACGTACACGCGCCCTCCTTTTCCGGTGATCGTGCCGTCGAGGAAGTTCCCCGAGTAGAACTGAATGCCGGGCTCGGTGGTGCGGATGTCCAGGGTCCGGCCGCTCTGTGGGTCCTCGAGGTGCGCGGCGGGGAGGAGGCCGGCGCGGCCGCCGCGGTCGAGCACCCAGTTGTGATCGTAGCCCCGTCCATAGCGGAGCTGGACATCCGGTTGCTCGATGCGCGCGCCGATCGACGTCGCGGTCCGGAAATCGAACGGCGTGCCCGCCACGGGAGCGATCGCGCCGGTCGGGATCAGGGTCGAATCGACTGGGGTGAACGCCGTTGCGTGGAGCGTCAGGACGTGGTCCGTGATGTCCCCACGGGCCGCGCCGTGCAGGTTCCAATAGCTGTGCTGTGACAGGTTGACCGGTGTGGCCTTGTCGGTGGTTGCCTCGTAGTTGACCACCAGCTCGTCGCGCGGGGTGAGCGTGTACGTGACGCGCGTCGTGAGAGCGCCGGGGTAGCCCTCCTCACCGTCCGGGCTCGTGTAGCGCAGCGTCACGCCCACACCGCTGTCGCCCTGGAACGGCTCGCCGGTCCACAGCACCTTGTCGAAGCCGCGCGCCCCGCCGTGCAGACTGTTCGGCCCGTTGTTGATGGCGAGGTGGTAGGTGGCGCCGTCGAGCGCGAACCGCCCTCCGGCGATGCGATTCGCGTAGCGGCCCACGATGGCGCCGAAATACGGCGAGCTCG
>Ga0075423_10000985_pt1 | contig 24228 bp, 22 predicted proteins | sample SoiMethybrSBSTD2_FD_80114 | JGI IMG/M metagenome (GOLD analysis project Ga0075423, IMG submission 80114) | Bulk soil microbial communities from a Populus tree surrounding site in Tennessee, USA - Soil MetaG P. TD hybrid SBSTD2 | ecosystem: Environmental > Terrestrial > Soil > Tree plantation... | reverse complement strand
GTCTCACTTGCTCAACCTCAAATCCGGGCGTTAGTTTCGCGCGTTCCCATGCCCAACGAGAACCTCGCCGGTCGGACCATCGCCGGCTACCGCCTCCTCGAGCGCGTCGGCGAGGGAGGCACGGCCGAAGTGTACCGCGCCGAGCACCCGCAGCGCGGGACCTGTGCGTTCAAAGTATTGCGGTCGCGCCTCGCGAGCGACCCCACGGCGGTAAAGCGCTTCCTGCGGGAGGCGGGGTACGGCTCGCGGGTCGTGCACCCGGGAGTCGTCCGCACCTACGACTACGGCGAAGCGGACGGCCTGTACTACCTGGCTCTCGAATGGGCCGAGGGCAAGTCCCTGGCGGAGTACGTACACCGCGCCGGCCCGCTCGCTCCGACGCTCGTGGGGAACATCGTGCGCCAGCTCGCCGATGCCCTGGCCGCAGCGCACCAGGCAGGCATCATCCATCGCGACCTGAAACCCGAGAACATCACCTACGACCCGGAGTCGCAGCGGGCGAAGTTGCTCGACTTCGGCATCGCCCGTGACGCGGAGCTGCCGCCGGAGGAACGCCTCACCCGCACAGGATTCTTCGTCGGAACCCTCAAGTACGTGGCCCCGGAGGCCCTGTCCGGGGAGCTGGTGGACGGCCGAGCCGATATCTACAGCCTCGCCACGATCGCGTACTGGATGCTCACGGGACAGCACCCGCATGCCGGCCGCACGCCGCGCGAGCTGTTCCAGCAGCTGCTCACCCAGACTGCCACGGCGCTGAACCAGGTTGCTCCAGGGCTGCGCTTCCCGCCGGCGCTCGAGGCAGCCGTGATGCGGGGTCTCGAGCGGGACCCGAGCCGTCGCCAGCCTACAGTGACGGCGTTTTCAGCCGAGGTCACGGCGGCGCTGGACGCCGCGCCGGCGCCGAAACCGGGGCTGCTCGCGGCGCTGAAGCGTGCTATACGCGGAAAAGGGACATAGTAGTAGCTATTACTACTACTATATGCCCTCCACCCCCGTCCCGATACTCCAGCGGCGCCTCCGCGAGCTCCTGCGAGAGCGCTCGGTAACACATGGCGATTTCACGCTGGCTTCAGGAAGGCGCTCCAATTTCTACATCGATGCGCGCCGCACCACCATGTCGGGCGAAGGCCTCGTCGTGATCGGCGCCCTCGGGCTGGCGCGCTTCGCCGCCCGCGGGTGGGCGCCCGACCTGGTGGGCGGGTTGACGCTCGGGGCCGATCCCGTCGCTTACGCGGTCGCCGCCGCCGCGCGGGCCCAGGGGCGGCCGCTCGACGCTTTCACCGTCCGCAAGCAGGCGAAGACCCACGGCACCGGAAAGCGCATCGAAGGCTGCTTCACGCCCGGCGCCACCGTCGTCGTCGTGGAGGACGTGATCACCACGGGGCAGTCGGCCGCGGAGGCGATTGCCGCAGTCGCCGCCGAGGGCGGACGGGTGCTCGGCGTGTTGGCGGTCGTGGACCGGGAGGAAGGCGGCCGCATGATGCTCGAGCAGGCGGGTCACCAAGTGGAGGCGCTGGTGACCGCCACGGAGCTGGGGTTGCGGTGACCGCGTCCGGCGACGTCTCCCTGGTCGTCGTCCGGCTGAGTGATTCCTTCGGCGACTTCTGGCCGGCCCTGGCGCGCGACATCGGTGTCGCGCTGGTGGACTGGACGCCGGCCGGCGACGAGCCGGCCCCCCCGGATGCCGGTGCCGTGATCGTCGCGGCAGGTGGGCGCGAGGTCGACGTCCCTGGGCTGCTGGCTGCTCTCTCGGCGGCCCGCGGCGTCCCGATCATTGTCGTGGGAGCAGTGGGGTCGTACCGGCTCGCGGCGCAAATCGTGGCGGCCGGGGCGGCGGACTATTTCTCCCTGCCGGAGGACCGCGACGGGCTGCGCGACGCGCTCGCGGCCGCCGTCCAGCGTCGACAGGCGAGCCTCGGGCGCGCCGCCCTGGCGCACCTGGAGGCCCAGGCGCATGCGTTCCGCGACATCGTGGGCGAGAGCCTGGCGCTCAAGTCCGCGCTCGAGCGGGCGGCCCGGGTCGTGCCGCACCGCGACGCCACGATCCTGATCACCGGCGAGACTGGTACCGGGAAGGAGCTGCTCGCACGTGCCCTGCACTACGGTGGCCCGCGCGCCGCGGCGCCTTTCGTGGAGCTCAACTGCGCGGCCCTGCCCGCCCAACTGCTCGAGAGCGAGCTGTTCGGTCATGAGCGCGGCGCTTTCACCGACGCAAAGACCGCCAAACCCGGCCTGCTCGAGGTGGCCCAGGGCGGTACGATGTTCCTCGACGAAGTGGATCATCTCGCGCCCGAGCTGCAAGGGAAGCTGCTGCGCGCGCTGGATCAGAAGTCGGCTCGGCGCCTGGGCGGCACGGCAACCCGCCAGTTCGACGTACGGATCGTCGCGGCGACGAACGCGGATCTCGCCGCCGCCGTGCAGGCCGGCCGCTTCAGGGAGGATCTGTTCTACCGGTTGAACGTGATCGCGCTCGAGCTACCGCCGCTGCGGCAGCGGGGCGACGACGTGCTCCTGCTCGCGGAAGCCTTCCTGCGGAAGTTCAGCGCTCAGTACCAGCTGCCACAGCCCACGCTGACATCAGAGACGCGCCGCACGCTGCTCGCGCACCCGTGGCCGGGCAACGTGCGCGAGCTGCGGAATGCGATCGAGCGAAGCGTGCTGCTCTCGCCGCCGGGAACGTTCGCGTTGAGCGGGCTCACCGTTGCTGCTGCGCGGCCCGATGCACGGAGTGTCCTGCCCTTCCCGGCCACGCTCGCGGAGATCCAGCGCGCCGCGGCTCGCACCATGCTGGACGCGACCGGCGGCAACCGCTCGGAAGCGGCGCGGCGGCTGGGGATCTCGCGCTCCCGCCTCCAACGGCTGCTCGAAGGCGGAGGGAGCGCGAATGAGTCGGATGCTGACCCGAATTGAGCCACGTGCTGCGGCGTGGCTCAGGTTGTGATGTCCATCACGTTGACGGATAACGACTTAGAGTGGCCCGGTGCTTGCCCTCGTGGAGCGCGAACCTCGAGCTCGGAAGGCCTGACATGCGACGACTGAAATGGGGGCTGCTGGTGGCCGTGGCGATCGCGCTGGGCTGCAGCGACACGGGCGGCCCCCCGGGCGGCTCGCCCCGCGCCCAGTTGCACTTCGTGCTGCAAGACCCCACCTACAAGCCGCTGCTCGCGACCCGCGACAGCTTTTGGGCCAAGGTGGGAGTCGACCGGCGGCTGCAACTCTTCTACCAGGGCCTCACGCCCGCCGACACGGGACCTGAGTTCTTGCGGTTCGAAGTCGCGAGCGACGGGCTGCTCCGGAAGCCGGACGGCACCGCGTTCGGCCCCACCGATTCCATCCTCATTACGGTCACCGCCGTCGATCCCACGCAGTTCTGGTTCGAATTCGAGCCGAGCGGCCTGCAGTTCAACCCGGATAAGCCGGCGCGTCTCAAGGTCAAATACCAGTACGCCGATCACGATTTCAACGGAGACGGGAGCATCGATGCGACCGACACGGAGATCGAGGGGCGATTGGACCTGTGGCGCCGCGAGCCTCCAGACACGCTGTGGTTCCGGGTCGGCGCGGTGAAGTTCGAGGATCTGGACGAATTCGACGCAAACCTGTTCTCGTTCTCGCAGTACGCGGTCGCCTGGTAGGAGCAGCGTGACGTCCCCTGCCGACGAGTCGGCACTGCTGATCGAGCTCCGCGCGCTCGCCGAGCGGGGCAGGCACCGGGACGTGCTGACCCGACTGGAAGCGCTGTCGGCCGACACCCTGGAGCGTCGCACGCCGTACGCGCTGCTCGCGGCCGAGGCGCACGGCCGCCTGGGCGCTCACGCGGAAGCGGAGCGTTGGGCCCAGGCTGCGCTCGTGATCGCGCGGACGCGGGGCGAGCGTCACGCCGAGCTGCGAGCGCGGAACTATCAGGGGGCGATCGCGCTGGAGCGCGGCGACGTCGACGCGGCCGAGCCGCACTTCGCGGCCGCCCTCGAGCTCGCGCGCACGCTCGAGGACCACGCCACGCAGGCGCGCTGCCTCAACAACCTCGGGATCATCGCGAACCTGCGGGGCGACCCGCGGGCGGCGCAGGCGAGCTACCAGCTCGCGCTAGCCGCCTACCAACAGGCGGGATCGCCGCGCGGCATGGCCGAGACCCAGCACAACATCGGCATCAGCTGGCGTGACCTGGGAGACTATGCCAGAGCTCTCGCCGCTGCGGCAGAGGCGGTACGACTCGCCGAGCAGCGCGTGCGGGACGAAGCGCTCACGGCGCAGGCCATCGCAGGACGAGCGGAGCTGCACCTGCTCCAGGGAGACGCCGAGCTCGCCGCGCGAGAGCTCGCGCTGGCCGCCGCCGCCTACGAGCGCCTGCAGCACCCCGTGGGACTCGCGGAAGTGTGGCGGCTCCAAGCGGGGGTGGCGCGCGCGCGCGGTGATCTTGCGAGCGCCGTGACGCTCCTGTCCCGAGCCGCGGAGCTGGCGCGGGGACAGGGCAGCGCCCACACCCTGGCCGAGATCGAGCGCGACCTGGGCGTGGCCCTCGAGGGGAGCGGCGATCGCGCCGGAGCCCGGGCGGCGCGCGGTCGCGCCGCGGCACTGTACCACCGGCTCGGCGCGATCAAAGCCGCAGGGGAGATTGCCGCCCTGATCACCTGAGGTGTATGATCAGCCCCGGGTGAGCACACTTCCGACAGGATCATCGCGGCCGTCTCTCGCCTCGCTGGTGCGAGGCTGGAAGGACGACGCCACCGGCCTCGAGCAGCGTCTCAAGGACCTCGAGACCATCACGCGCAGCCACCGGATGCGCCGCTTGATGATCGGGGCCGGATTCGTCTTCGGCCTGGTGGGGTGGGCTGCTGCCGCGGTCAAGACGCGCCCGACGACCATGGTGTTGCTGGCGGGTGGGGCCGCTTTTCTGAACGAGCTCCTCGGCCTGATCCACGAGCGCGGCTGGTACCGCTGGTGGCTGGTGTATGCGCTATCGCTGCTCGATGTCATCCTCGTCGCGGTGCTTATCGTCTGGTTCGGGAACGGCGGGCTGATCGCCGCCTTCTTCCTCGCGGTGCTGCCCTACGCGTTCGATCAGGGCCACGCCGTCGGAAACTTCCTGGTCCTCACCGCCGCCCTCGCCTATCTCGGCGCGAGTTTCCTGCACAACACGCTGTATGAGCCCAGCCGGAGCCTGCGGGACGCGGGGCTCGAGACGGTGGTGTTCATTTTGGTGGCCATGGCGCTCAAGCGGATCCCGGCGACGCTGATCGCGCGGATCCGTCACGCCCGCAGCGTGATGGGCGAGGCGGAGCGGGGCTACCTCGCCGTGCGGGCGCCGGCGGGTGAATCCGACGAGCTCGGCTTCCTCGAGCGGAGCTTCAATCGCATGATCGAGGAGATCGGCGGCACGATCTCCACGGTGCAGCGCGAAGCCGACGAGGTGGCAGCCCTGGCGGAGCAGCTCGCCGCCTCGGCCGAGGAGCTCCATGCCACGTCGGAGACCGTCACGCATACGGCTCAACGGCTGGCGACGGACCTCGGCCAGCAGCGCGAGATGGCGGAGGGGGCGCGCGGCGAGAGCGCCAAGGCGGCCGAGCAAGCCGAGGCGCTGCGGGTCCGCGCGGAGCTGATGCAGGCGGACGCGTCGCGCCTGGTCGCCGCGGCGGAGCGGGGTCGGGAGCGCGTGGCCCGCGCGAGTCAAACGCTCCGCGCGGTGGGCGAGGAAGTCCGCACCACCGCCGCGACGGTGGCCGGGCTGTCGGGGATGTCGGAGCGCATCGGCGTATTCGCGCAGACCATCGCCCGGATCGCGCGGCAGACGCACCTGCTCGCGCTCAACGCGGCGATCGAGGCGGCGCGGGCGGAAGAGCACGGCGAAGGCTTCGCCGTGGTGGCAGACGAAGTGCGGGCGCTCGCGGCTGAGGCGGGCAAGTCGGCTCGCGAGGTGGCGGAACTGGTCTCGGATCTGCGCGCCGGCATCGACGCCGCCGCGCGGGCGATGCAGTCGGGTGAGACGAAGGTGCGCGACATCGGCGCCGTGGCCGCGGAAGCCGACGCGGCCCTCCAGGAGCTGCACCAGGGCATCGAGCTGGTGGGGGACCTCGTGAACGCGACGGCGGAGGTGTCGCGCGGCCAGGCGCAGCGGCTCGCGGAGCTGGCGCAGTCGCTGCAGCAGGTGGCGGCCATCTCGAGCGCCTCGTCGGCACGGGCCGACGGCGCCGCAGGGGCCACGCAGGCCGAGATCACGTCGATGGGCGACCTCACCGCGACCTCGCAGCAGCTCGCGCAGCTGGCCGAGCGGCTGCGGGGGAGCATCGCGCGCTTTTCGGTGCTCAAGCGGGGGACGGAGGCCGGGGAGCCTCCCGTCACCCGCGCCGCCGCGGACTGATCACCCCGGCCGGGAAACGCCAGGCACGTTCGGTCCTTGGTCCCACAAACCCGCATTGAGTGGGCAGAACGCGCGCAGCGTTTCCCGGTACGGGGCGATGAGGAGGTCCACGTAGCGCTCGAGCGCGACCTCGAACGGGAAGCGGCGCCGGAACTCCCCGGCGGTGACGCCCAGCATCGCCTTCAGGTGGCGCCCGAAGCTCTGCGGTGATGAATAGTCGAGGCGGTACGCCACATCGGCGACCGAGAGCCCGGGGTTCGAGAACAGATAGGCCGCGTGCACGAGGCGCATGCCGGCGAGGTAGGTCTTGGGGGACGGCAGGCCCGCGCGATAGAAGCGGGACATGAGCGTGCTCGAGCAGATCCGCAGGTGCCGCGCCAGCCGACGCACCGTGGCGAGCACCGGCGCAAGTCGGGCCACCGCCTCGAAGAACGCGCGCACGTCACCCGTCCCATCCTCGAGCACGGGGACGACCCGGGCGAGAATGCGCGCCGCGACCGGTGACGCCGGATGCCCGACCAGGTCCCGCAGCCGGCGCCAGCCCGACGGCTCGGTGCAGTCCACCGCCGACTAGATTCCGGTCGCGCCGAGCTTGAGCAGGGTCTCGGTGGCGCTGCGGTCGTGGCGCGACACGAGGGCGACGGCAGGGATGGCGGGAAACTCCCGCACGAAGCGCGCGACCGCCGGGAGTTCGTCGCCGCGGCAGGCGTGAACCGAGAGCACCAGGGCGTCCACCCGTTTGCGCCGGGCCGCCCGCAGCGCGTCGCGGAACGAGCTGGTGTGGAGCGTCGTAAAGCAGCCGTCGCCCACCGCATCGAGGCGGGGACGCTCGGGCGGGGGCAGGACGGTGCATACGGTCACCATGCAGGAGAAACGCTAGCGTGGACCCATCAACACCGGCTCAAGCCGCGCCGGCACCGGGCCCGGACCCGGCGGGCGGGGCCCACGCCGCCTCAACCGGCGGTCAACGCGCGGTCCTCGCGGAACGGCTGCGCGGTCGTGTCGCGGCGCTCGAAGGCATCCGTCACCCGAGCGCCGCGCCCGAGCGTCATCGAGCCGCCCGCGACTACATCGCGAGCGAGCTGCGTGCGCTCGGCCTCGGGGTCGACCTCAGGCCGTTCTCGTTCCGGGGCCGCACCTACCACAACGTCGTGGGCAACATGCCCGGGAGTGACACGCGACGGCCGCGTCTCTTGGTCGGGGCGCACTTCGACTCGACCGCCCATACGCCTGGCGCAGACGACAACGCCAGCGGTGTCGCCGCGCTGCTCGAATGCGCCCGACTCATCGCCTCCCGGAAGCCGCGGGCCGGGGTCGAGTTCGTGGGGTTCGACTTGGAGGAGCTGCAGACCGTGACGGGCCGCTACCGCGTGGGCAGCCACGCCCTGGCGCGAGAGAAGCGGGCACAGCGCGAGGCGCTCGCGGGCGCGTTGATCCTCGAGATGGTGGGCTACCGCGACTCGAGGCCCGGCACGCAGATTGTCCCCCCGTTCCTCGGGATCGACGTGCCCCGGAGCGGCGACTTTCTCGCGGCGGTGGGCGACGCCCGCTCCCGCGGCCTGCTCGAGGCGTTCGTCACCGCGGCGCGGGCAGCGGTGCCCGACTTGCCGCTCGTCCCGTACGCCACCCGGTTGCGCGGCTGGCTGCTGCCGCTCACCCGCCTTTCCGACAACGCATCGTTCTGGGACGCGCGCTACCCCTCGCTCATGTTGACCGATACCGCGTTCCTCCGTAATCCGCACTACCACCTCGCGACTGACACGGGCGCGACGCTCGACTACGCGTTCATGGCAATGGTCTCGGAGGCGACGGCGGCAGCGCTCGCCCGGCTGGCTGATGCTGCCTGAGATGGCGCCCGGGTCGCCGCGGCGCGCCCGCCGCGTCGCGCTCCTCATCCTGGGCGCCAGCCTGGTGCTCGCCGCGGGGGGCGCCCTGTGGTTTCTCCAGTTCACCTCCCAGGTGCGGCAGGACCCGGCGCTGATCTATCGTGAGCCCGCGACGCTCGAGAAACTGCTCAAGCGGGCGAACGACGCCGAGCGCGCCGGTGACCGCGCCACGGCGATCACGACGTACCGGTTTGTGGTGGCGGTGGGCCAAGGGGCGGGAGCCGAACTCGCCCCGTATGTCGCGGCAGCCCGGGCGGGGCTCACTCGTCTAGGAGCCGCCGATACACTGCCAGGTCCGCCACGCTGAAGCAGACGAACCGCACGAGCTCGAGCGACGTCGGTCCCCGGAGCGCCTCCCGCACCGTATCCACCGCGATCCGCGCCGCCTGCTCGACGGGATAGCCGTAGGCTCCCGTGCTGATGGACGGAAACGCCAGCGATGTCAGGCCATGCTGGACGGCGAGCCGGATGGAATTAACGTAGCAGCCGCGCAGCAGCTCGGGCTCCCGGCGGCTGCCCCCGCTCCATACGGGACCGACGGTGTGGATGACGTGTTTCGCCGGGAGACGGTAGCCTGCCGTAATCCGTGCTTCGCCCGTCGGGCAGCCACCGATTCGGCGGCAGGCCTCCAGGAGCTCCACACCCGCCGCGCGGTGAATCGCGCCGTCGACGCCGCCCCCACCCAAGAGGGTGGTGTTTGCGGCGTTGACGATCGCGTCCACCGCCTGTCGCGTGATGTCCCCGTGCACTGCTTCGAGGCTCGCCATCGAGCCAATCTAGCGTGCGCCGCCTCAGCCCCTATTGTTACCTGCCGGCGTCGGGTGCGGCGTCCGCTCCTGTTTCGGAGCGCATCCCGCCCGGCCTCGCAAGGGACGGTACGCCCATGCCGGGACGCGACCTGATCGAGCGGGTCCGCAGGGCCCTAGGCGACCGCTACACCGTGCTTACGGCGGTGGGTCGAGGCGGCAACGCGTCCATTTTCGCGGCCAAGGACTCGAGCGGGACCCACGTTGCCATCAAGGTGTTGCACCCCGAGCTGGCCGTCTCGGTGGCCGCCGACCGTTTCCTGCGGGAAATTCGCTACGCATCGAAGCTCAATCACCCGCACATCGCCCGGATGATGGACAGCGGCGAAGCGGATTATCTCCTCTGGTACGTGATGCCCTACCTGCCGGGGGACACGCTGCGCCAGACGTTACAGCGCGAGGCTCGCCTCCCGGTGGGGCGCGCGATTGCGATCGCCTGTGACGTCCTCGACGCACTCGAGCACGCCCACGCGCACGGGATCGCCCACCGTGACATCAAGCCGGACAACATTGTGCTGTCACCCCCGCCGCAGGGCGCGGTCCTGGTGGACCTGGGGATCGCGCGTGCGATCGCGAGCTCGGGCGATGACCGCGTGACCCGGAGCGGGTTCGTGGTCGGCACCGAGGAGTACATGAGTCCGGAGCAGGCCCAGGGAGCCCCCGATGTGGACGGCCGCACGGACCTCTACTCGCTCGGGGTGGTCTTGTTCGAGTGCCTCGCGGGCCGGCCGCCGTTCTCTTCGCCCAGTGCAGCGGCGGTGCTCGACATGCATCAACACCACGCTCCGCCCGACCTGCACGGGCTGCGCCGCGACGTGCCCAGGGAGCTCGCCGCGGTGGTGGCGCGGGCGCTCGCGAAGTCGCCCATCGAGCGGTGGCAACGCGCGATGGAGATGCGGGCGGCGCTGCTACCGTTCATCGCGGGGGCCGCGTGAGGACGGTCGCGTTGGTCGGCGCCGCTGTCCTGGCGCTGATCACCGGTCTGCCCACGCTCCTATCCGGGCAATGCCCCGACGGGTCCCCGCCGCCGTGTGGGGCACGCGCGCCGCTCGACACCGCCCGGTATGCGATCCTCCCGTTCGCGCATCGCGAGGGGAGTCAGCAGGCCGCGCTCGACGGCGCCGCCTGCGCCGAGCTGCTCGCCGAAGCCTTCGCCCGCTGGGCGGAAGTCCGGCTCGCCGACAAGACCCGTCTGTACGATGCGCTGGCGCGCCGCGGCGAGCGGCTCCCGTTCCGCATCCGGTTCGACAGCGCGCTGGCCATTGCCCGCCGGCTGGGTGCGGGGAAGCTGGTGATGGGGCAGCTGTGGAGCTTCGGCGATACGTTGCGGTTGACCGCGGGCGTGTACGACGCCGCGCGCGGCGGCCCACCCTTGCGGGAGGTCACGACGCGAGTGCCCGCGAACAGCGGCGGGATCGGGGCCGCGTTCAACGCGCTGGCGGATTCGCTACTCGGCGCCGACCTTGGCGCGGCTCGGGGGGCGGGCGCAGAGCAGACCCGCTCGCTTCGCGCCCTGCATTCCTACGCCCAGGGCGATCGGGCGATTCGGGAGTGGGACCTGGGCCGCGCTGCGCGCGAGTTTCGGGCGGCCGTCGCCGCCGATTCGGCCTTCGCCCGCGCCTATGTGGGTCTGGGGCAGGCGCTGCTCTGGGCGGCGGATTCCACCGCCGAAGCCCAACGCGATCGCAGCGTGATCGCGCGTCGCACGACAGAGCTGCTCGTCAGACTCGGGGCTACGGATGGCGCACTCCTGCTGGCCCAGCAAGCTGTGTTCGAGCGGCGCTGGCCGGATGCGTGCCGCCAGTATCGCGACATCCTCGAGCGGGACTCGACGAGTTTCGCGGGCTGGTACGGCCTCGCCGAGTGCAACGCGAGCGATCCCCTAGTAGAACCGGACCCGCAAGACACGACGCGATTCCTATTCCGCGGCAGCTGGCATACCGCCGTCGTGGCGTATCGTCGCGCGTTGCTGCTCGCTCCGTCGTTCAATTTCATCTTCGGGAAGCGGGCTGCCGAGCGGCTGACCCGCATCCTGCAGGCGGAGATCTATTGGTGGCGTGCGGGGCGGCGCGATGGCGAATCGTACTACGCCTTCCCAGTGCTCGAGGGCGATACGCTTGCCTTTCGCCCCGTGCCGGCTGCGCAGGCCGACACCCTGACCGTCGGCACGCCGCCGCACGCGGCGGTGGTCGCGCGCAACCGGGCCATCCTGGTCGAGGTCACGGCAGCCTGGGCGGCCGCGTTTCCACGCGACGCACGCGCGCACCGCGCACTCGCCTACGCGCTCGAGGTGAACGGCGACATCGCGCCCGCGGCCGAGGCACCTCGCTCGGCGCTTACCGAGATCCAGGCGGCGCAACGGCTGGAGCCCCGGTCGCAGGATCGCGTCGGCGATGCGGTGACCGCCGTGCGGCTGCTCGTCAAGGCAGGCGAGTTCGAAGGGGCGCGTCGGCTCGGCGACTCGCTGCTGCGCGCCGCTCCGCGGGGCGTCGCTGGTCCGGCAGGGGTGGCGGTCCTCCTGGGGCGGCCGGCCCTTGCCGCCCGCCTCGTCGCCCCCGAAGACCCTGAAACGGAATACCCGGGAAGCGCCGACAACCAGACGGTGAGTATACCCATGGCGGTCTTGCGGCCTGGTCTCGAGCTGCTTGCCTACGCGTCCGCCGGCGCACCTGCCGAGAGCGTCACGGCGTTGGAAGCGCGAGTCGAGCGGAGCACGGCAGGCCTGCCCGTCGCGTCCCGACCGGGGGTGCGGAGCGCAATGCTCGACGTCGCGGCCCAGATGGTATTCGACGTCATGGGGCCCCGCCCCGCGCACCGCTCCACACCCCCGGGGCCATCCCGGTCGATGGCAATGCAGTGGGCATTAGCGCGGGGGGACACCGCATCCGTGCGCGCCGTCACCACGACGGAGCTCCAGCAGCGGGGTGGGCTGCTTTCACGCGATGACTCCCCGCCGGATGGTGTGTACCTCGATGCCCGCTTGCTGCTTGCCGTCGGAGATACAGCGGCCGCGGAGCGCACGCTCGACGCGCCACTCAACAACCTCGCGAAGCTGCATAGCTATCTGCTGCGTTATCTCCCCCTTGCGGGGGGGTTGGTACGCATGATGGCGCTGCGTGCGGACCTCGCGGGGACCCACGGCGACGGGCCTACAGCCCGGCGCTGGGCGAGCGTTGTCGTGACCCTCTGGTCCGGGTCCGAGCCGGCGGTGCAACCGGGGGTGAGGCGGATGCGCAGGATCTTGGAGCCTGCCCGTTGAAACGGCTCTCTTTCATGGGGGACAGTATGGGCACTACATGGACGTTTCGTCGGCAGGCGGCATTGCTGTTGCTCACGGCCGTCGCGACGGGCGGGACCGCGACGACCAGCACAGCACAAGCGGACATACCCTCCATTGGCATGATCAAGGATTACGCCGCGCGACTCGTATTCGACACCGTCCTGGGCGCGGCCGATGCGCAGCCATTGCTCGTCGAAAACGGGCGCCGCGTTGGTTGGGCGAAGATCGAACCGTGGCGGGATGCGTTTCTCATGGATGCTGCCCGTCTCGCGGAAGGACACATCCTCGCTCGTATTTACTCCGAGTCCGGTTACACTCCGCTCGGCCTGGGCCGGGGAGCCAATTGGTGGTGGGTCGACAAGCGCGGCGCGGGCGGACGGTGGCGCTCGATTGTGTATTCCGAAGCCTTGAAGGGAGGGAAGATCACCCTGTTCGACTCGCTCATTTCACACCCTGGCTACACGTGGGGTCAGAGCATCGCGCGGTTCGTCGCCGTCGACTCCACTATCATGATGTGGCACGGCATCCAGCACGGCTGCGTTCCGAGTGGACCCCTACTGCTCGCGTACCTGCGCCTGGAGCGAGCCGACCCGTGGGGCACGAGGCGGCAGCAGTAACGGTCATCTTCACCTGAGGAGGCTGTATGCGGATCGGCGCGATGTGGCCCCGGGGCACGGCGGTCGTGTTGGTCGCGGCGCTCGGCCAGACACTGGGGTGCCACCACTACTACGAGACCCCCGCACCAATGCACTTTTCCAGCGCAACCGTCGACACGATCGCCTTCGACAGCATCCGGGCGTATGCCCACTCACTCAAGTACGATACGGTGCTCGGCGCCGCGGACTCGAGCCGTATGCGGTTCGATACCACGGGCAAGAGCAGGCCCGACACCTCCGGCGACTGGGCGTGGATCCAGCCCGAGAAAGGCGCTTGGAGACTCGACACGACCGAGCTGGCCCAGGGACGGATCATCGCCCGAATCCGTACCGACAGCGTGCACTCACCAACCGGGTACGGGCCGTGGGATACCTGGTGGTGGATCGACAGGAAGGGCGGGCAATGGCGCTCGCTCCTCTTGTCCGACAGCCTCATGACGCGCTTCAAGGATTCCTCCCTCACGGTCATCGACCACGGCTCCTATCGGTGGCGTCAGTCCCTCGCGCGCTGGCGCGCTGGTTCCCAGTGGGGCACCTGCGCTCGGAGCTCCTGCTGCACGAAGGAGTAGCCTCGGGGTCACCGGGCCATGCCTGTTGATCCGCTCTTCGACCGTCTGGCCCACGCCCTCGCGGGCCGCTACACCTTGGTCCGCGAGCTGGGCCGGGGCGGGATGGCGACCGTGTACCTAGGCACCGACGTGAAGCTGGGGCGGGGGGTCGCGATCAAGCTGCTGGCGCCCGCCACGCGCGCCTACCTCGGGAGTGACCGGTTCCAGCGGGAAGTGCTGCTGGCCGCCCAGCTGTCCCATCCGCACATCGTACCGCTGTTCGAAGCGGACGAGGCCGACGGCCTCCTGTTCTACGTGATGGAGTATGTGGACGGCGAATCGCTGCGGCACCGCCTGGATCGCCAGGGGCCGCTCCCCGTCGCGGACGCCGTCCGCATCGCGGCCGAGGTCGGCGACGCGCTGCAGTACGCGCACGAGAACGGCGTGATCCATCGCGATGTCAAGCCGGAGAACATCCTGCTGTCTCACGGCCACGCCCTGGTGAGCGATTTCGGCATCGCGAAGCTGATGGAGGAGCGGGGCAGCGCGGAAGGACCGGCGCTGACCGGTGCCGGTATCGCGATGGGCACCGCGGCCTACATGAGCCCGGAGCAGGCGAGCGGCGACAAGCGTATCGACCCGCGCAGCGACGTGTACTCGCTGGCGGCGGTCCTGTACGAGATGCTCGCCGGCGAGCCGCCGTTCACCGGGCCCAGTGCGCAAGCCATCGCCGCACGCGTGGTCACCGATCCACCGCGGCCGATCCGCACTGTGCGCCCCGGCTTGTCCGTGCATCTCGAGCGCGCGCTCGCGCGCGGGCTCGCGAAGTCGCCCGCGGACCGGCACCGCACCGCCCGAGCGTTCGTGGAAGCGCTCGCCGCTGCACCCTCCGAGCGACGCGTCACCGCGCGACAGGCCAGGTGGATTGCGGCGGCGTGCGGCGCCGCGATCCTCGGGTGGATCGCCTGGCGAGGATCGCGGGTCCATCCGCCGCCTGGAATGGTGCTGGTCCCCGCCGGGGTTTATCCGGTCGGGGGCGGGGGTGTCCCCAGACGTGACTCGACCGCCGTCGAGCTCGGCGCGTTCTTCATAGATTCCGCGGAGGTCAACGTCGCCGCCTACCGGCGATATCTCGACTCCACGCGAGCCGCTCCGCCCTGGACGCAACAGCCGCCGGATCAATGGCCGGTGACCGGCGTACTGTGGTCGGAGGCAGCGGCCTATTGCGCGTGGCGGCAGCGCGGCGGCCGTCTCCCCAGCGAGGACGAATGGGAGGCGGCAGCCCGCGGCCCGCAGGGCCTCCGGTATCCCTGGGGGGACCGCTGGGAGCCGGGCAGAGCCAATGCCGCTTCGCTGCGCGACGGCTTCACGCCCGCCGGTGCCGGTAGCCTTGGGCGATCGTGGATCGGTGCCGTGGACCTGATCGGCAATGTGTGGGAATGGACCGCGGCCGCCGCGCCGTACGCGGCGGGTCAGTCCGGTCACGTCATCAAGGGGGGAGCCTTCGACACGCCGTCCGAGAATGCGACCGCGCCATACCGCGCCATCCTGCCGGACCGGCGGGCATGGCTCACACATACCGGGTTCCGCTGCGCACGCGGCCTCTAGGCCCTCAATGACGAGACCTCGATGGCATGCCGCCCTCCTGGTCGGGGGGCTCGTTCTCACCGGCTGCGCCCCACAGGCCCGCCGCGTGCTGCTGCTCGACCTCGCGCTGTCGGAGCCCGCCCTGCTGAACGGCACCGTCCAGCCGTGGCGCGACGAGGGGTATGCGGTCGAGTACCGCCGCTTCTATCCCCACCTCGCGCGCGCAGATCTCGAGCGCTATCGCATAGTGCTGTTTCTGCTGGGCCGTGAGCCTGAGGCGCCGTCGGACGCCCTCACCGCCGGCGATCTCGCGCTGCTCACCGAGTGGGTGCTCCGAGGTGGCGTCGTGGTGCTGGGATACGATGCGGACGGAGAAGGGTATCTGGACCGCTGGACGGCCAACCGCTGGCTCGAGTTTGCAGGCACGGGGATCTCGATCGGCGATCGACTCCTCGAGGACACGACGGTGCGCACACCCACGACCACCGGCCGCCCGCAGCCATGGGCCGAGGCCCGGGCCCTGGGCGACGAGCCGCTGGGCTCCGTGTTCGACCCGTTTCCGCTCGACCGAAACAACGTCCTCGCGACGCGCGACTCCTCTCAGCTGCTCGCCGTGACGTCGCGGCACGCCTTCGTGCGGGCCCCGCGTTCACCGGCGGCCCGGCCGCGCGCCGGCGTGGTGGCGGCTGCCCGGGTCGGCCAGGGGCTCGTGGTGGTCATCAGCCGCCACGCACTCGGCGCGCTGGGACCACAGTTCCGATCCACGACCGCCCCCGTGCAGCAGCTCGGCGCGCTGGAACGGACGCGGGAGTTCCTCGGCGCGCTCGCCCGCTGGACCCGACGCCCAGCCGAGTGGGCGCACGTCCCGCCCGCCGCGCGCGGTGTGCCGCTCTCCCTGGCGCAGGCGCCGGTTCCGGTCGAGCTCGCGGCCCCGGTCATGACTCCCCCCGCCGGGGTCGACACGATCGCGCTGCCCCTTGCTCCGGAGGCCAAGCTCGCCCGCGCCACCAACACCCCCGAGTGGCTGCGACAGCAAGGCATGCGGGTGCTGTGGACGCCGCTGTTCGCGACCCGTGACGGACGGCGCGCCGTGCGCTCGGGCGCGGCGCTCGATTCGATCGTCGCGTTGCTCGATGCCGGCGGATTCAACCTGGTCGCCGGCGACGCCGGCCCGGAGAGCACGGACTCGCTGCACGTGCGCTGGGAGGAGCGCGACGCCGTGCGCCGCGCCTGGGCGGACGCGGTGAAGCGGCTCCAGCCGACGAGCGTGGCATGGATCCCGCTGCTGGACTACGGCAACGCACGCCGTGCCCCGCTGGATTCGTCGCGGGGCGCGCGTGGCGAGGGCCTCGCCGCGCCCTGTGCCTTCGACTCGATCCTGTGGGCCGAGGGGCTCCCAGCGGCGTACGGCGCCCTCAGCCGCCTCGCCGTGGAGCAGCGCACGCTCGTCATCGCACTCGGTCTCGATGTCGGCGGACCGCAGAGCTACTCGATGGGTCAGGAGTTCTGCGACGCCGCCTGGCGACGCGGGTTGGCGGTTCTCATGCGAGGCGGCGCGGCGGGTGGGGGCTGGGACTCGCTCCCCTACGCGGCTCGCTACCCGGTGCTGCGCGACGCGGGGCTGTTGCCTCGGTACTACCGCGCTCTCGAGGACGAGGTCGCCGCCCGCGCCACGGTGTTGCGGGACCGGGTATTGAAACAGCGGCGCGATCTCTACTTCGCGTTCCGGCTGGCGCAGCCGCCGGCGGACTGGTTCACGCTCGGGTTGCTCCGCGGCTTCGGGCTGCCGGACCGGCCGCTGCTGCTGTTCACACCCGAGATCTGGACGCGCGACGTGCTCGCGCTGTACCGCGCGCGCGGCTTCAACATCGTGCACGCGGTAGCCCTCGTGCCCCTCTCGCTCCGGGCCCGCGATTGGTCGGCGGTGAAGCAGCTGGTTTTCGACGAAAGTGACGGGTTCTGGCTCACGCCCGACGAGCCAACCGGACCGACCGCCGGCAGGCGCTTGCCACAAGACAGCCTGGGACGCCTGCTCCGGAGGCTGGTGCGCTAGCAAAACCGGGCTAGACTTGCCCTGACCCTTCCGGCACCGGTACTTTTCCTGCCGGGTGGCGGTAGGGTGTGATGGTCGCGGCATGCTGGATGGAGTGGTGTGCTGAGGAAAGTCCGAGCTCCCGAGGGCAGACTGCCAGGTAACTCCTGGGCGCCGTGAGGCGACGGAAAGGGCCACAGAAAACAGACCGCCCTTTATCCAAGGGTAAGGGTGAAACGGTGGGGTAAGAGCCCACCGCGCGCCTGGCAACAGGCGTGGCACGGTAACCCCCAGTCGGAGCAAGGCCAAATAAGCAGCGAGACCCGGCCCGGGTCGCCTGAGCTGCGGGTAGGCCGCGTGAGGTGGCTGGCGACAGCCATCCCAGAGAGATGACCATCTGCCCGTTTCGGCGGGCAAACAGAACTCGGCTTATGGCCCTACCGCCCACCTCTCGATGACCTCGCCGTCGAAACCCTACCCCGCACAGTGGGAGCAAGTCGCGGACCTGCGGGTATTCCGGACGACCAGCCAGGAATGGGAGAAACTCATCGGGTGGCGCGCCGACATGCGGAAGCGCGGTTGGAAGCTACTGCGCGTCGCAAGTGAAGGGACCGAGATGGTCGCTGTCTTCGGCCGGACCAAGGGTGACCGCGCGTCCGCGCAGGGCACCGCATAGGGAGCGCACCATGATTCGTCGGCTGCTACTCGCGGGGTTGGCGTTCGCCGCCGCCTGCGCCCCAGGGAGTCGTGGTACACCCCCGGCGGTGGCCCCCGCAGTCACTCCCGCCCCAGGCGACCCCATGACGGCTCCGGCCACGGAGGGACCAACCGCGCGTCCTCCCGATGTCGTTCGCTACGGACCCAGCGCCCTGCGCTATGTCGTGCATCGGCGGCTCCACATCCAGCAGGCCCTCGGCGATCAGACCCAGGCACAGAATGTGGGCGCCCGGATTTTCGTGGCGACGGCGATCACGGGGCCGGCCGACAGCGTCGGCTACCCGGCCACCTTCCTGGTCGATTCGATCGTGGCCGATTCGGGAACACCTCCGCCGATCGTAGACAACGTCAACAAGGTGCGAAGGCTCGTGTTCGCGGGGCGCGTGGGACCGCGCGGCGAGTTCGTGAACGGGTTGCCGTCGGACAGCGCGGTGGCGCAGTCCGTGATCCAGCTGCTCGGAAACTTTCGCGATTTCCTGCCGCGCCTGCCGCTCGGCGGCGTCAAGCCCGGAGCCGCGTGGACCGACACGGTCGAGACGAGCCAAAAGGGGAGCGGCTCCGAAGTGTCGCGGCGCACGATCACCCTTTCCACGGCGGCCGGGTGGGAGGACCGCCTCGGCACCCGCAGCGTGCGGGTGGAGGGGAGCCAGACCTACCGGGTTGCCGGGGGCGGCAAGAACGCCGGGCAGCCGTTCGAGCTCTCCGGCGCCGGAGCAGGCAGCGGGGTCGCCTACATCGCCGCCGATGGCCGTTACCTGGGCGGAGAGTGGCAGGACTCGACGTCGCTGACGGTGCGGCTGCCGGTACAGGGCGTCGCGGTCCCGGTGATCCAGGTGACTCGAACGACCGTCGCGGTGCTGCCCTAGTGGGCAGACGGTCGGACCCTAAAGCAGTCGGACTCTCGCTTGCGCTCCTCGTGTCGGCGTCCGGCGCGCTCGCGCAGGTCGTCCCGAACACTGCCGCGCTGTATCTCCATCCCACCGATGTCAGCGATGCGCGCGCCCTGTGGGTGAATCCCGCCGGGCTCGGCCATTTCCCGGAAGCCTCGGTGCATCTCGATCTCACCGTCGGTGACCCCGGGGCCAAGGGCCGGCTACGGCAGCTCACGATAGGACTCAACTCCCGCGGATTGTCGTTCGGCTACCAACGGGACTTGTTCGGTACGGGGGGACGGGGGCATACCTACCGGCTGGGATACGCTGGGGGCCGCGGAGGACTCGCGGCCGGTTTCGCCACGGTGTTGTACCGGGGAGGGACCTCGCGCACCGGGTGGGACATGGGCATCCTGTACGACTGGACGCGGGTGCTGACCGTCGGCGGCGTGATCCAAAACATCGGGCAGCCGGTGGTGCGCGATTCGACCCTGCGCGTCACCTATGTCCCGAGCGCGACGCTGCGGTTGGCCGGGCAACGGATCGCCCTCTCTGCTCTGAGCCGGCTCACGTCCGACGGTGTGTCGGGCTACGCCTTCGCTCTGCGCGGCACGCTCCGGGCGGCCACGTCGCTCCCCATTGGCTTGCTGGCGCGCCTCGACACGGATCGCTCGCTGCACCGCCGCGCGCTCGCCTTCGGCTTCTCCCTCGGCGGTGACGACACGGCCGGCCTGGTCGCGAGGACGCCCGGCGATGCCAGCGGGATCGATGCCCTCAGCCTGTACGGTGTGTCCACCCGGCGCTTTACGAGCGCACGGCGCTTGGCGCGCTAGTCCGGGGCGATCAGCTTGCCGAGCTGGCGCGACAGCTCGTAGACATCGCGGAACGAAAGGCTGCGAAACACGGTGTCGCCACGCGCGCGCGGCAGTGTGAGCACCATCCGGAACGAGAGCCCGCCCCGCAGCACGGCCCCATAGCTCACCTGGACGGAGTCCCGGCGATAGGCGCGGACGCGGTGTGGCGTCACGACCGCCACGCTGCGGCGCGCCACGAGCAGCAGTGTGGTATCGTCGGCGCCCCGGGGCGAGAAGACGTACAGCGCCGCGTCGCCGGGAGCGAGCGCCCCCTGGCGCCGGAGCGGCTGCGCGAGGCTCTCGGGGATAGGCGCGCGCGCCGAGACACGCGGAGGTTGCGCCAGGACGGTGAGGGCCACGAAGAGCAGGCCCCCCACGACCCCGAGGCCCAGGAATGCGCTCAGGGCACGGGCCAGGACGGGCGCGCCCATCCGCACACTGTCCTGCGCCGCCGTCGGGAGCGCTTCGATCAGCGCCCGGCTCAGCTCCTCCGCGGTCTGAAAGCGATCGGCGGGGTCCTTGGCGAGTGTGCGATCGACCACCGCGGCGAGCGTGGCCGGGATCTCGCTGCGGTAGTGCTGGACCGGCACCGGCGTGGCGGTGGCTTGCTTCATGAGGATCGACTGGGCGGACTCGCCGTCGAACGGCGGCACGCCGGCAAGCATCTGATACAGCACGACGCCGAGCGAGTAGATGTCCGACCGGGCATCCACGTCCTCGCCTGTGGCCTGCTCGGGGCTCATGTAGTGCGGCGTGCCGACCACCATGCCTTCCGTCGTGAGCTGGCTGGCGGACGCCTCCTGCGCCGCCTTCGCGATCCCGAAGTCGGTCACCAGTACGTGGCCCGCGCTGTCGAGCAAGATGTTGTCGGGCTTCACGTCGCGGTGCACGACCCCCTGGAGATGCGCGTGGCCGAGCGCGTCCGCCACCTGCCGCGCGATGCGCGCGGCATCGCGCAGCGAGAGGCGCTGGTGCTTTTCGAGCAGCTGGCGGAGCGACGGCCCGTCGATGCAGCGCATGACGATGTACAGGACTTCATTCTTGTAGCCTCCGACCTTGTAGATCGGCACGATGTGCGGGTGCTCGAGCCGCGCGCTGGTGCGCGCCTCGCGCACGAACCGCTCGGCGAGCCCGGGCGATGGCGTGAGGTCCAGGTCGAGCACCTTCACCGCCACGTCGTGGCCCAGGTCGTGATCCCGGACGCGGAACACGGCGGCGAACCCGCCTTCGCCCAGAACATCTCCGACGGTAAATTTTTTGCCGAGGGCTTTCTGGAGGCGGCGATGCAGCGTGGTGAGATCGAGCGACATGACGGACGCGAAACCTAGGAACCTGCGCCGCGTGGCGCTAGGGACGGTCGGGGTCGTGCTCGTCTGGCTGTTGGCCGTATGGCCGCCCCCCGTGTGGTGGCGCGGTCATTGGCCGCGGCAAACCGCGATGATGCGAGCCCAAGCCGTCGGGGGCGCGCAGTCTACTCGTCCGACCATCCGCCCGTCCGCCCTGCAAGACATCTCGCCCGTCCTCCAGCGCATGGTCATCATCGCCGAGGACTCGCGGTTCCGCTCCCACATCGGGATCGACCCCGCCGAGATCGCCGACGCGCTGGGCGTGGACGGGGCCCACGGCTTCTGGTCCGCCGTGGCAGCGGGGTGGCGGCACCGCGACCGACTGCGGGGCGCGAGCACGATTACCCAGCAGCTCGCCAAGAACTTGTATCTCTCCTCCTCGCGCAACCCGATGCGCAAAGTGAAGGAAGCCGTGACCGCCCTGCGCCTCGAGCTGGCGCTTTCGAAGGACCGGATCCTCGAGCTGTACCTGAATGTGGCGGAGTGGGGGCCGGGGATCTGGGGCGTCGAAGCGGCGAGCCGCGCGTACTTCGCCGTGCCGGCATCACGCCTCACCGTGGAGCAGGCAGCCGAGTTGGCGGCCACGCTGCCGCATCCGCGAACCTCGAACCCGACGTTCCGCCCGGAGCGCACGCTGGCGCGCCGCACCCTCATCCTCGCGCGGTACCGCGGAGTGGACGTATACATCCCGCCGGAAGAGGAAACAGATACGATCCCGGTGCCGACCGTCCTCCTGCCACCGGTGGACTCCCTCCAGATCGACAGTCTCGCTCCAGGTGACAGCACACAGGACAGTCTCACGACTGGACGCACAGACGCACAGGGGGAAACAGCGGACAGTAGCCAGGACAGCCTGCCCTGATCACTGCCGTCTGTTCACCGCTGTGCGTCTGTGCGTCCAGTCGTTGCGTGTCCGGTCGGTCTGCCCGACTGTCAGTCTACCAACCGCAGGGGCATGACCAGCGCCATGTAACTCGCCGGATCGTCCCACCCGACCGGCTCCACCGTGGCGGCGCGCTCGGGCGCCTTGAAGGTCAGCCGCACCTCGTCGGTGGGCATGTACTTGAGGATTTCGAGGAGGTACATCGCGTTGAACCCGATCTCGAGCGGTTCACCCTCGTAAGTGACCGCGAGCTCATCCTGGGCTTCGCCCAGGTCGGGGGTCTGGACCGAAAACTTCACGGCGCCGCCGGAGAAGGCGAGCCGGATGCGGTGCGTCTGGTCGCTCGCGACCACGCTCATGCGCCGCAACGCCGCCGCCATCGCCGCCTTGTCCACCGTCGCAAACTTGTCGTTCTCGCGCGGAATCACCTGCTCGTAGTTCGGGTAGGGCCCTTCGATCAGGCGCGAGAATACCAGCGTCCCGCCGGCCCGGAAGCCGATGTGGTTGTCGCTGCGCGCGATCTCGAGGGCGTCGTCGGCCGCGAACAGCCGGCGAATCTGCTCCAGCGCCTTGGGCGGCACGATCAGGTCGGCGGTCGAGCCGCCCTTGGCCGGCACGTCCATCTTGGCGAGCCGATGCCCGTTGGTCGCCACCATGCGCATGTGCTCGGGCCGCAGCTCCCACAGCACACCATTCAGGATTGGCCGGCTCTCCTCGGTCGACGCCGCAAAGGCGACGTGCCCCACCAGCTTGTGCACCACGCCCGCCGCCGCGTTCCATGCCCCGTCGAACTTCACGGCGGGGAATGAGGGGAACTCCTCCCGCGGCAATCCGAGCAGCTTGAACTTCGAGCGGCCGCACTCGATCGCCACGCGCGACTCGCCGGCGGCGGTGAACCGCACCGGTCCCGACGGCAGCTCGCGTGCGATGTCCACGAGCTTCTTCGCCGGCAGGGTCACGGCGCCTTCGGCGTCGACTTCGGCCGGCACGGTCGTGGTGACCGCGATGTCCAGGTCCGTTCCCGAGAGCCGGAGGCCCTGCTTGGTGACTTCGACCAGGACATTGGCGAGCACCGGCAGCGTCGTCTTGGCGGGAATCGCCGCTGCGACGCCGCCCAGGCCTTCCTGCAGCTGTTCTCGTGTGATCGTGAACTTCATCCGTCTCGTCGCCTTTTCCCGAATTTTGTGCAATAAGACTCTACTACTCTACTAGGATAGAACTACTAGTAGTAGTAGTAGAGAGCGGGGAAATGTTGGCAGTCGCCCTAAGCTCGTGCCCGGCGACGCAACTCGCGTCTCGCCGGCGTGCCGCCGGTCTGTTGGGACTGTTGGTATCCCGGCCTTTCCCCACATCTCCCTGCGCTTCCCACACCCGCCCACACGGCTCGCTTCCCGATGTTGGCTACAGTGCGGACAACTCCTGGCGCGCCATTTCTACGCGCTCCTTGAACGTCCGGTCCCGCATCATCTGCCGCTCCACCTTGTCGACCGAGTGGATCACGGTCGAGTGGTCCCGCCCCCCGAACGCCTGGCCGATTTCCACCAGCTGCATGCTCAGCATATTGCGCGCGAGATACATCGCGACCTGCCGCGGGATCGTCAGGGTCTTGGTGCGGGCCTTCGAGCGCAACCCTTCCGGGGTCACGCCCCAGCGGCGCGCCACGACTTCCTGGACGCGATCGATGCTGGGGGTGGGCTGCGCGCCGTAGCTCGAGGCGTCTTCGCCCTGGCGGATCTTGTCCGACAGGGCCTCGCGCGCCAGCTCGATCGTGACCTCGCGGTTCTTGAGCGACGCGAAGAGGAGCAGCTTGATGATGCAGCCCTCGAGCTCCCGCACGCTCGAGCGGACGTGCTCCGCGATGAACCGCAACACGTCGTCGGGAATGGTGAGCTCGAGATGATCCTGCTCCGCCTTCTTGCGGAGGATCGCGATGCGGTGCTCCAGGTCTGGATGCCCGATGTCGGCCACCAGGCCCCACTCGAACCGGGAGATCAGCCGATCCTCGAGTCCCGGAATCTCTTTCGGCGGCCGATCCGACGTGAGCACGATCTGCTTGTGCCCCTCGAACAAGGCGTTGAACGTGTGGAAGAATTCCTCCTGGGTCATTTCCTTACCTTCGAGGAAATGCACGTCGTCCACCAGGAAGAGGTCCACGTCGTTGCGGTAGCGGCGCCGGAATTCCGACATCGTGCGCGCGTGAATCGACTCGATGACTTCGTTGATGAACTGCTCGGCGCCGAAGTAGTGGACCCGCGTGCCCGGGTACTTGGTGAGCACGGCGTGGGCGACGGCCTGCATCAGGTGCGTCTTACCCAGTCCGGTGGCGCCGTAGATGAAGAGCGGATTGTACGTCTTGCCGGGTGCTTCAGCGACCGCGTGCGCGGCGGCGGCGGCGAGCTCGTT
>Ga0075423_10000984_pt1 | contig 24232 bp, 24 predicted proteins | sample SoiMethybrSBSTD2_FD_80114 | JGI IMG/M metagenome (GOLD analysis project Ga0075423, IMG submission 80114) | Bulk soil microbial communities from a Populus tree surrounding site in Tennessee, USA - Soil MetaG P. TD hybrid SBSTD2 | ecosystem: Environmental > Terrestrial > Soil > Tree plantation... | reverse complement strand
CGCGGAGCAGTACGTGACCCCGACGATCCCGGAGGCGAGCCGGTTCGCGGGCGCGAAGGCCGCGGTCGTCCGAGTCCTCCGCTTCCTTTGGAGGGGACAGGCCTCCTTCAACGCGCTTCTCCTCGAGGCGTCGAGAGGGATCGTCACGGCGTTCGAGAGAAATCGCCGGGCGGTCGACCGAGGCTTCGACGACGTTCGCGAAGCGGTCGGCGCCTCGGAGAGAGAGAGCCGCCGCCGCGACTCGGGACAGGATGCGCGGATCGCGTACCTGGAGGCGCTCTCGCCCCGGTCCCCGTCGCCGGAAGGCTCCACCGCCGCCGAGGCGTCGATCCCCGAGGCCGTTTACGCCCTGTTCGAGGAGCGATTCCGGGGTTCTCCCGAAGAAGTCGCGGAAAAGCAGAGGTTCTACCTTCCGTTTCTCCGGAACCTTCCCGGACCCGTCTTCGACGCGGGCTGCGGCAGGGGAGAGTTCCTCCAGCTCCTGAAGGACCAGGGGATCCCGTCGCGGGGAGTCGATTCGAGCGGACTCGCCGCCGAGACGTGCCGCGCCGCCGGGCTCGACGTTCGGCAGGGGGACGCGATCGAAGCCCTGGGAGCCGTTCCTTCCGAGAGTCTCGGCGGCGTCGTGGCCTTCCAGGTCGTCGAACACTGGCCCGCGGCCGCGACGCTCCGTTTTCTCGCGGAGGCGCGACGGACGCTGGCGCCGGGCGGCGTCGCGATCGTCGAGACGGTCAACACGGATTCGCTCGCCGCCATGAACGCCTTCTACCTGGATCCCACGCACGTCCGTCCGGTTCCTCCGGAGGCGCTGCGGTTCCTCTTCGACGCCGCGGGGTTCCGGGAGATGCGAGTCGAATACCGATCGCCGTTGCCCGATTCGGAGCGGCTCGAAGAGCGCTCCGGCAACGACGCGCGGTTGAACTCGGTCCTTTTCGGGCCCCAGGACTACGCGGTCATCGGCCGGGTTCCGGGACCGTGACAACTCCCCGTCGCGCTCCGGGATCTTGAGAGCTCCCCGCGTCCTCGTCGCGGCCGTTCAGTCCCCCTTTTCGGGAGGGGGGGCGGAGCGGCACGTGCGCCGGTTGACCGAGGAGCTCCAGGCGCGCGGCGTCGAGGCGGATCTCGTGACCCTTCCACTCATCGAGCGCGAGCGTTTCGACCTCGTCCGCTCCGCCCTGGCTTGGCGATCTCTCGACCTGACCGAGGTCGGAAGCCGCGCCGTGGACGCGGTCATCGCGACCCGGTTCCCGAGCTACGCCGTGAGGCACCCGAACAAGATCGTCTGGGTCATCCACCAGTACCGGCAGGCATACGACCAGTTCGGCACGCCCTGGAGCGACTTCACGTCCTCGGCAGAAGACCGCCGCACCCGGGAGACGATCGCGGCGATCGACCGGCTCGGCCTCTCGGAGGCCCGGCGCGTGTTCGCCAACTCGAAAACGGTGGCCGGGCGTCTCGCGAAGCACAACGGGCTCGCGAGCGAGCCGCTCTACCATCCGCCGCCGCTCGTCGGCCGCTACCGCACCGGGCCGTTCGGCGACTACGCGCTCACGGTGGGGAGGCTCGACGGCTGGAAGCGTCCCGACCTGCCGCTGCGCGCTCTCGCTCACGCGCCGCGGGCGCGGCTCATCGTCGTCGGCCGGGGTCCCGAGGAGGAGCGGCTGAAGCGGCTCGCCCGCGACCTCGGGGTCGACAACCGGGTCGAGTGGATTCCGGAGGCCGCAGAGGAAGCCCTCCTCGAGCTCTACGCGGGGGCGCGGATCGTGGTGGTTGCGCCGCAGGGAGAGGATCTCGGGTACGTCCCGCTGGAAGCGTTTCTCTCGGGCAAGCCGGTTCTGACGACCGACGACGCCGGAGGGCCGCTCGAGTTCGTCATCGACGGCGAGACGGGGTTCGTCGTGCCCCCGACTCCCGACGCTCTCGGTACCGCGCTGTCGCACGCGTGGGACCGGGAAGAGGCGCTCGCCGCTCTGGGCGAGCGCGGCCGGGAGCGCGCATCGCGTCTCTCGTGGGACGACACGATCGGCCGACTGCTGTCGGCGGCGGGCCTCTCGCTGCCGTGAGCGCCGATCCGGAAGTGCTCCTCCGGCTCGCGAGGGAATCCGGGAGGCACCTGGGGGAGCTCGGGGTCCGTCCCGGCGACTCCGGGTGGATCCGCGAGCACGCCGAGACGCTCGTGAGCCTGACCCGCCGCTCGCGGTCTCCGGGGCTTGTCGCCTACCTCCGGCGGCTGGCTCGCAGAGCCGCGCGGAAAGCGAGGTAGCCCGCGAGGATCCCGTCCTCGAAGTTGAAGTCCGGGCTCGCGGCAAGCTTCGGATGGTCGTGCGGCTGGAGAACGTCGTCGGGCCCGAGATCCGGCTCGAGGCGTCTCGCGAGCGCGAGGAGCCGTTCCCGCTGGTCGGCGATCATTTCCTCGAGCAACGCGTCGAGGTCTTCTCCGATCTCCGGCATCAGTGGTCGGCGCGTGGCCGCGCCGCAGCCGTCCCGGTCGGTTTCTCGCGGCTCAGCCGCTCGCTCCAGAGTCGCACGCGGTTGCGGCCACCGGCCTTCGCCGAGTAGAGCGCCTGGTCCGCGCGTACCAGAAGCTGGTGCGGGTCGAGACCGGAGACGGCGGTCGCGTCCGCCACTCCGGCGGAGACCGTCACCCAGAAGTCCCGACCTTCGATCTCGAACCGCGCGCGCTCGAGGGCGCGCCGGATCCGCTCCGCGACGCTTCGGGCCGACGAGGCCGACGTGTTCGGGAAGAGCGCGGCGAATTCCTCCCCCCCGAACCGGCAGGCGAGGTCGCTCGCGCGGACGACTCCGCGCATGATCTCGCCGAAGCGGCGGATGACGAGGTCGCCGGCGGCGTGGCCGAGAGTGTCGTTCACGGTCTTGAACCGATCGAGGTCGAAACAGGCGACGGCCATCGGGGTCTCGTAGCGGTCGCGCCGCGACCACTCCTCCGCGAGACGGGCCTCGAAATACCGGCGGGACGAGAGGCCGGAGAGCTCGTCGGTCACCGCCACCCTCCAGTTGCGGGAGGCGTGGAGAGAGGCCGTCAAGGGAACGAGAAGCGCGCGGATCTCCCGCTTGGCCTCTTCGTCGATCGGGTCAGCCGCGCCCATGTCGAGGTGCGCCACCAGCCGGTCGCCGGAGTACAGGGGGAGACGCAGGCGGCGCGGCCGTCCGCCGTGAAGGAGGTCCCGCGGCGCGAACGAGCGCTCGGTCTCAGTGACGGAAAGATCGCGCAGTCGCCTCGCGTCCACGTGGCGGCTCACGAAACGGTTCGAGGGATCGAGGGTGGGCTCGACCACTCCATCCGCCCCCGGGTGGAGGGACCACACCTCCTCGACGCGGCCGTCGGGGCCGATGCGATACAGGTCGAAGTGCGTGACCGGGACGATCTCGCGCGCCGCCGCATACGCGTGCTTCAGGATCTCCGCGGGTTCCGGCGACTCACCGAGGAAGTGCCCGCCACGCTCGCGCGCCGCGAGACGCTCCGAGAGGATCCGCTCGCGGGCGCGGGACTGCCAGGCGAAAACGCCGGCGACGAGAGCGAAGAACCCGAGAAGGACCTCTCCCCAGATCGGCAGCACCGGGTATCAGTGTAGCCGCTGTACCGATCAGCCGGGCTGGCGCTTTACAGCCATGGGATGTTGCCCCACGGCCGTTTGCTCCCTTCGCGCGGTGTCGAGCCGCGCATAAAAAGGCCCCCGATTTCCGGGGGCCTCGATCGCAAACGTCGAGAAGGTTACGGGGTGACGGTCGTCGTCGTCGTCGTCGTGGTGGTCTCCGTCGTGGTGGTGGCCGCGGGCGTACCCGTCATCGTGGTGGTCTCGGTCGTCATGGTGGTGGCGGTCTCCTCGACAACGGCCGGCGCCTCGGTCGTCGAGGTCTCGGTCGTGGTCGTGGTCTCCTCCTTCTTGGTGCAGCCTGTCAGGAGCGCGGCCCCGAACGTGACTGCGAGAACCAGGGTCAGGAACTTCTTCATCTCCCTCTCTCCTTCTCTTTACGGCGAACTTCTAGTTTTGCGGAGCGCCTTGGGATTTGCGGAAAAAAAGCGAGCGCATGATATCCCAACGCGGAGGTCTGTCAAGCTCCGACAACCCGCATTTCCCGTGTATTTGGCAGTTTTTCGACTGCCCCCGGTGCAGGCCCTCGGGACATCTCCGGGGCGGTATCTTTGGAACCTTCACGGGAGGTCGGATGTTCGAAGCTCTGGGAGAGCGGCTGGCGGGGGTCTTCAAGGAGATGCGGGGCGAAGGACACCTGACCGAGTATCACCTCGATTCCGCTCTCCGACAGATTCGCCTTTCGCTCCTCGAGGCGGACGTAGCGCTTCCCGTCGTCCGCGACTTCACGGCGCGCGTCAAAGAGAAGGCAGTGGGCGCGAAAGTGATCCAGCAGCTCTCGCCGGCTCAGGAAGTCACCCGGATCGTTCGCGACGAGCTCATGGTCCTGCTCGGCGGGCAGAAGGCGGAGATCTCGCTCGAGGGACGCCCCGCGGTCATCGAGATGGTCGGGCTCCAGGGATCCGGCAAGACGACCTCGGCCGCAAAGCTCGCGCTGCACCTGAAGGGCCGGGGACGTTACCCGCTTCTCGTCGCCGCGGACCTCTCGCGCCCGGCGGCCGTCTCCCAGTTGAAGACCCTCGGACGTCAGATCGGGGTACCGGTGTTTGACCCCGGCGACCGCCTGGGCGCCGTGGACGTCGCTCGAGAGGGGGTCACCGAGGCGCGTCTGACCGGACGCGACACGGTCATCGTCGACACCGCGGGCCGGCTGCACATCGACGAGGACCTGATGAACGAGGTCCGCGCGGTAACCGAGGCGGTGCACCCGAACGAAGTGCTCTTCGTCGCGGACGCGATGACCGGACAGGACGCCGTCCGCTCCGCATCCGGTTTCGCCGCCGCGCTGCCGCTCACCGGCATCGTCTTCACGAAGGCGGACGGCGACGCGCGCGGGGGGGCGGCGCTGTCGGTCGTGTCGACGGTCGGAAAGCCGATCAAGTTCGTCGGCACGGGAGAGAAACCCGAGGACTTCGAGGCTTTCCATCCCGATCGCATGGCTTCCCGGATCCTCGGCCTCGGCGACGTCCTCACCCTCATCGAGAAGGTCGAGGCGCAGGTCGACGCTTCGGCGGCGGACAATATGGCGCGTCGCGCGGCCAGCGGCGATTTCACGCTCGAGGATCTCGCCGAACAGCTCCGTTCGATGAAGAAAATGGGGCCGGTGTCGGGGCTCGTGGACCTGCTGCCCAAGGGCGGCGCCTTCCGGGGTCTCTCCCAGCCGGACACGGTCAACGACCAGGCACTCGTTCGAATCTCGGCGATCATCGACTCGATGACCCCGGACGAGCGGCACTACCCGCAGCTCTTGAACGGCAGCCGTAAGAAACGGATCGCCGCCGGCTCGGGAACGAGCGTTGCCGAGATCAACCGCCTGATCAAGCAATATCAACAGATGCGAAAGCTCATGAGGACCGCGAAGAAGGGGGTCCGGGGGCTCGACCTGTCCCGGCTGCCCCTGCCGGCGCCGAGGAACCAGTAGAATGTCGGGCCCCGGGGGAGAGGGGTCCGGCCGGGGGGCCGCTTGCCATCGGTTGCCGGGCTTCTCGACCCCGATGAGAATGTCGCGGGGACAGGTCCTGCGGACCTGCACCCGCCGCAGTTCAAGTGGAAAGGACAGAGGATGCTGAAGATTCGACTGCGCCGCATGGGCGCTCGTAACCGACCGCACTACCGGATCGTCGTCTCCGACTCCCGCTCGACCGCGCGCGCCGAGGTGCTCGAAGAGCTCGGCGCGTACGACCCGATGCGGGAGCCTCCGATCGTCGCCTTCGACCGCGACCGCGCCCGTTACTGGATCGGGAAGGGCGCGACCGTCACGCCGACGGTTCGTTCCCTGCTCGACAAGAAGGAGCCGGAAGCGCAGGCGTCGTGAGCTTCCATTCGTTTCCCGTTTTGCCGTTCCCGCTTCCGCGCCATGCGTAAGCTGATCGAGACCATCGTCCGTCGTCTGTCGGAGCGGCCGGAGGACGTCCGCGTCTCGGAAACGGTCGAAGGACGCATGGTCGTCTACGAGATCTCGGTGCCGGAAGGGGAGCGCGGCCGTCTGATCGGGCGCGACGGGCGAACCGTTCGTGCGATCCGCGCCTTTGTCGGTGCCGCCGCGACCGCCCGGGGAAAACGGGTGATGGTCCGGGTTCGCGACTGACGGATCGGCTTCTCGTCGGAATCGTTCGAAAGCCTGTCGGCGTTGCCGGCGAAGTCGCGGTCGAGCCCGTCACCGACTTCCCCGAGCGTTTCGTCGCGGGCCTGGCGCTCTCGTGGCGGCGCGGCGAAATCGAACGCGAGCTCACGGTCGCTGCCGCTGCCGTGCACGGCGCGAGGATCCGTCTCCGTTTCGAGGGGATCGAGGACGCGGACTCCGCACGCGAGCTCGCGGGCGGCGACCTCTGGGTCGCGGAAGAGGAGGCAGTCGCGCCGCCCGAGGATTTCTTCTACAGCCACCAGGTCGAAGGCTGGCGGTGCGAAGACACGGAGGGGCAGGCGCTCGGTCGCGTGTCGAAGCTGGAAAGGACGGCCGGACGAGCAATGCTTTCGATCGATGCCGGAGGCCCCGAGCCCGTTTCCGTCCCGTTCACCCGACCGATCGTCGTCTCCGTGGACGTCGAGAATCGACGGATCGTCCTCGACCCTCCGGAAGGCCTGATGGACCTTTGACTGTAGCTTCGAACCTGGAACCTTGAACCAATGAAGATCGAGATCCTCACGCTCTTTCCCGATTACTTCCGTTCGCCGCTCATCGAGAGCCTGCTCGGCAGGGCGATTGCGGCGAACCGGATCGACGTCACGGTCACGGATCTCCGGTCGTTCGCCGCGGGCCGCCACCGACAGGTCGACGACGCGCCGTACGGTGGAGGAGCGGGCATGGTGATGATGGCGCCCGTCGCCGCCGCGGCCGTCGAGGCACGCCGCGAGCCGGACGGCCTTGCGCGCGCGTGGACGATCCTTCTCACGCCCGACGGCGAGAGACTCGACCAGTCGCTCGTCGAGACACTGGCTTCGCGCGAGCGTCTGCTCCTCTTCTGCGGGCGCTACGAAGGGATCGACGAGCGTGCACGTCAGCTCGGCCTCTTCGACGCCGAGATCTCTCTGGGCGATTTCATCCTGCCCGGCGGCGAAGCGGCCGCGCTCGCGCTCATCGAGTCCGTCTCGCGGCTGATTCCGGGCGTAGTCGGGTCGTCGGAGTCCGTCGAGGAAGAGTCGTTTTCCCGCGAGCGCCTGGACTACCCGCACTACACCCGCCCGCGTGAGTTCCGCGGTCTCACCGTCCCGGACGCGCTCCTCTCCGGGGATCACGCGAGGATCCGGCGCTGGCGGCGGTCCCGCGCCCTGGAACGGACCCGCGAAAGAAGGCCGGATCTGCTGACCCGGCGACCGCCCGAACCCGGAGAAGACGCGGAGTAGTTTCTCCGCTTGGGACTTGGGACTCGGGCCTGTATACTCCACCGTTCCGCCCGATCGGGCGTGAGCATCCCGGACTCCCGGGTTTCTTATAGAGGTTCCAGATGAGCGACATCCTGTTGGACGTGGAAAAGCCTGCGCTGCGCAAGGACGTCCCGAGCTTCGCGCCCGGGGACTCGGTTCGCGTGCACGTCAAGGTTCGTGAGGGAGAGAAGGAGAGGATCCAGGTCTTCGCCGGAGTCGTGATCGCGCGCCGCGGCGGCGGAGCGCGGGAAACGTTCACGGTCCGGAAGATCTCGAGCGGGATCGGCGTCGAGAGGATTTTTCCTCTCCACTCACCCGTCATCGACAAGATCGAAGTCGACCGCAAGGGCGCAGTTCGCAGAGCCAAGCTCTACTACCTGAGGGAGCGCAAGGGCAAGGCGGCCCGCATCGGAGAAAAGAGAACCGAGTAGCCGTCGCGCTCGCATCGGGACTGTCCCCACGGGTGATCACGGGGCGCGACCCAGGACTCGCCGTGCCGCGGTTCTCCCTCTGAGGCACAATTCGGTCGTTGACCATCGATCCCCTCTCCGCTCTCTTCGCGGAGCTCGGACGCCTTCGCGAGCTCGATCGCATGGAAGTCGAGCTCCAGCGTCGGGGCTATCTCCTCGTCGCCGGAGTCGATGAAGCGGGACGGGGCGCGCTCGCCGGGCCGGTCGTCGCCGCCGCGGTGATCCTCCCCCCTCGGTGTGTCCTCGTCGGGCTCGACGACTCGAAGCGGGTCGATCCTGTTTGCCGCGAACGCCTGGCGGTCGTGATCCGACGGCACGCGCTCGCGGTCGGCGTGGGCAGCGTCACTGCGGCCGAGATCGATCTCCGCGACATCCTGCGCGCGAGCCTCGCGGCCATGCGCGCGGCGATCCTGGCGCTTCGACCGGAGCCCGAGGCGATTCTCGTCGACGCCGTGTGGATACCGGGTGTGCGCCTTCCGCAGCTCCCGATCGTCCATGGCGATGCGCTGTGCACGTCCGTCGCCGCGGCGTCCGTCATCGCGAAGGTGGAGCGCGATCGGCTCCTGGACGACCTCGGCCGCCGATATCCCGCGTACGGCTTCGAGCATCACAAGGGCTACGGGACGCCCGAGCATCTGGAGGCTCTGTCGGCCTACGGGCCCTGCGTCGAGCATCGCCTGAGCTATCACGGAGTGGTTGCCGGCAGCGCCGAACCGGAACCGCTCGTTCCGCCTCCGCGCCGCGGTCGCCCCGGAAGGATGGGCCGCACCGGTTAAAATCTCGGAGTAATGGCGGGCACCCGCGACCGGATCGTCCAGTCCGCTGAGAAGAACCTGTCGCGAGGACGGCTCGACCAGGCTCTCTCGGACTACCTCCGGCTCCTCAAGGACCAGCCCAAAGACGTTTTCGCGCTGAACAAGGCGGGGGACCTCTGTGTCCGCATGGGGAAACCGTCGGACGCGATCGAGCACTTCGCGCGCATTGCCGAGCTCTACACGAACGACGGCTTCTTCCTCAAGGCGATCGCGATCTACAAGAAGATCAACAAGATCGATCCGACCCGCCTCGACGTCTACGAGCGCCTCGCCGAGCTCTATGAACGGCAGGGTCTGACGCAGGAAGCCCGGAGCCACTATGCCGTCCTCGCCGAGCAGTGGCTGAAGAAGAACGATCTGAAAGGGGCGATCGTAGCCTTCTCGAAGATCGCGGGCCTGGACCCCGCGGACCTGAAGGTCCAGACGCGCCTCGCGGATCTGCACCGGGTGGCGGGGCAGACCGATCAGGCCGTGGCCCGCTATGACGCGATCGGGGGAATCCTCCAGCGAAGGGGGGCGCACGAAGACTCGATCGCGTTCTTCCGCAAGGCGCTCGAGCTCGACCCGAACGATTCGGGCGCTCGGGCCCAGATCGTGCGCGCATATCTCGCGGTCAACGACCCCTCGTCCGCGGTGACCGTGCTCGAGTCCGCGCCGAGCACCGCTGAAACGCGGGTGCTCCTTGCCGAAGCTCTGCTCGCGCGGGGCGACCGCGCGGCGGCGGCCTCCGCCGCGGAGAACGCGATCGACCTCGAGCCGAGCGACGAAACCGCCCGGACGTTGCTGTTCCGGATCCGTCTGGACGACGGGGATCCGGATCGGGCGCTCGCGACGATCGCGCCGGCCGTCGGCGAAGCGATGGCCTCGGGCGATTTCGGACGGGCCGCGGCGCAGCTGCGTCCGATCCTCATCGCCTACCCCGACCATCCTCCGACCCTCGAGCGGATGGCGGAGATCCGCGAAGCCGGCGGAGCGCCCGCCGAGTCGCTTGCCGTCCGCCTCTCGCTCGCTCGCGAGGCGGAAGCTCGCGGAGATCTCGCTGCGGCGGCGGAGCTCTACCGGCGCATTCTCACGGCGCATCCGGCTCAACCCGAGGCGCTGGCGCGCTTGAACGAGATCGCCCCCGCTCCGCCGCCGGCCGCCGAACCCGCCGCGACGCCGGAGACGCCGCGCACGGACGAGGTGCAGGCGGCACTGGACGAGGCCGAGGTGCTGGCACGATACGGTCTGAAGGATCGCGCGATCGAACGGCTGCGCGCGCTCACCAAGCGTCACCCGGAGCTTCTCCCCGCCCGCGAGCGGCTCGTCGAGCTCTTAGTCGAGCTGGGAAACCCGGCCGCGCCGAAAGAGACGGACGCGCTCGCCGACGTCTATCGCCGGCAGGGGAGAGAAAGTCTCGCGGTCGCTCTCTACGCGCGCCTCGGTTTCTCGGGAGAGCCGCGGCGCGAATCGGTGCCTCCGGCGCCGCCGCCGTCGCGGCCCTCGGCCGAGGTCGTGTTCGACGAGTTCGAGATCGAGCTGCCCGCGGCGCCCGTGCGTCCCTCCGGCGAGCCCGCCGGGTTCGATCCCTTCGCCGGAGAGACCCCGGCGGCTCCGCTCCCGATGGAAGCACGGGAAAGCGCGGGCGTGACTCCGCCGGGCCCGCGTCTCACGCCGCACACCCCGTCCGACGCGGGGTTCGGGGTTCTCGCGCCCGAGCTCGGTTCGCTGATCGAAGAGAAGATGCAGCGCGCCGCGGCCGAAGAGCCCCGCCCCGACCGGGCGGCCGCGAAGAAGCCGGCCGTGGACGACGAGAACCTCTTCGCCGACGAGCAGAGGTTCTTCAACCTCGCCGAGGAGCTCGAAAAGGAGCTTTCCGAGGAGTCGGCCGCCCGTCCGGCCGCGCCCGATCTCGCCGGAACTCAGGATGAAGCGTCGCTCCAGGACATCTTCCGGGAGTTCCGCAAGGGCGTCGAGCAGCAACTCTCCGCCGAGGACTACGAGACGCATTACAACCTCGGAATCGCCTACAAGGAAATGGGTCTCTTGGACGAGGCGATCGGCGAGTTTCAGCTCGCGAGCAAGGCGCCGGCGCTCACGATCGAGTGTTGCAGCCTGCTCGGCCTCTGCTTCCTCGAGAAGGGAATGCCACAGCTCGCGATCAAGTGGTACGGCAAAGGGCTCGCGATGCCCGGGATCCGCGAGTCGGAGACGGCGGGTCTCCTCTACGATCTCGCCCGCGTCTACCAGGACACGGGCGACGTCCACCAGGCCTACAAGACCTTCCTCGAGGTCTACGGAATCAACACGAACTATCGCGACGTCGTCGAGCGTGTTCGCCACCTGGAAGAGGCCCAGAAGAACACTCGCGAATCGGTCCACTGAGGAGTCCCAAAGTCCCAAGTTCCGAGCCCCGAGCCGATCCGCACGAGTCGCCGGCGAGACTGCTGCTGGCCGTCCGCGATCTCGTCGTCGAGGTCCCCGTCGGAGGAAAGTTCGCGCCCGCGGTGGACGGGGTGAGCTTCGACCTCACGGCGGGAGAGGCGGTTGCGCTCGTCGGAGAAAGCGGTTGCGGCAAGACGCTCCTCGGGCGCGCGCTCGCCGGCCTCGCACCCGAGCGGGCGCGCGTCACCGGGTCGATGAAGCTTCGCGGCCGCGAGCTCGCCGGGTTGATCGAGGAGGAGTGGCGCCGCATTCGCGGCGACGAGATCGCGCTCGTGTTTCAGGAACCGGCCGCAGCGTTCGACCCGGTGGCGACCATCGGCTCCCAGATCGTCGAAGCTCTGCGCGCGCACGAGAAGCTCGACCGGAGAGCGGCGAGGGCCCGCGCGCGGGAGCGACTTCGCGAGGTCGGGTTCCCCGATCCGGACCGCGGCCTGGACGAGTATCCCCATCGGCTCTCCGGCGGACTGCGTCAGCGGGCGTTCCTCGCGATGGCGCTCGCGTCCGACCCGGCGATCCTCGTCGCGGACGAGCCGACGACCGCGCTCGACGCGACGGTCGCCGCGCAGGTGCTCGAGCTCCTCGACCGTCTCCGCCGGGAGCGAGGTCTCGCACTGCTCTTGATCAGCCACGACCTCGGAGTCGTCGCCCGGCATGCGGACCGGGTGATCGTGATGTACGCGGGTCGGGTCGCCGAGGAAGCGCCGGCCGTGGACCTCTTCCGCGCGCCGCGGCACCCGTACACCCGCGCGCTGCTCGCCTCGCGCCCGAGGCTGCTCGAGGGGCGCGGCGCATTTCCCGCCATCGGCGGGTCCGTCCCCGATCTCGCTTCGCGCCCGCGGGGAATGTGCGCGTTCGAACCGCGCTGCCCGGAGCGCTTCGAGCCTTGCGCCGCGCGCGAGCCGGCTCTCTACGCCACGGACACGGGAGTCGCAAGGTGCTTCCTCTATGAAAGTCACGGGGATAGGTCCGACGGGCCTGCACCCGCCGCAGTCCAGCAGTGAGCACCGAGCCGCGTGTCCTTCTCTCCGTCCGGAATCTCGTCAAGAGATATCCGATCCGCGCGCGCGCGTTCGGGCAGAACGGGACGTTCGCGGCGGTCGACGGAGTCTCATTCGACGTGGGACGCGGAGAGACCCTCGGCCTCGTCGGAGAATCCGGGAGCGGGAAGAGCACCATCGGCCGTCTCCTGCTGCGGCTGGAAGAGCCCACGGCCGGGGACATCCGGTTCGACGGGGAGGACTGGCTCGCGCTCGACGGTTCGGCCCTTCGCCGGCGCCGCCGCGACCTGCAGATCGTCTTTCAGGACCCGCAGACGTCCCTGAACCCGCGGATTCGATGCGGCGCGCAGATCGCCGAGCCGCTCGTCGTTCAGAAAATGGCGGGGCGGGCCGAGCTCCGCGGACGCGTCGCGTCCCTGCTCGAAGAGGTCGGGCTCTCGAGAGCCGTGGCGCGGCGCTTCCCCGCGGAGCTGTCCGGGGGGCAGCGGCAACGGGTCGCGATCGCGCGCGCCCTCGCCACCCGGCCGAAGTTCGTCCTGTGCGACGAGCCGGTATCCGCTCTCGACGTCTCGGTCGCAGCGCAGGTCCTGAATCTGCTCGCGGATCTCCGCGAGAGGATCGGCCTCTCCTACCTCTTCATCTCCCACGACCTCGCTGTTGTCTCCCAGGTGGCCGACCGCGTCGCGGTGCTCTACCTCGGGCGGATCGTCGAGCTCGGCACCCCGGCCGAGCTCTTCGCCCGTCCGCTTCATCCCTACACCGCCGCGCTCGTCTCCGCCGCACCGAAGGCGGACCCGTTCGAGTCCGGCGCCCGCATCGCTCTCTCCGGCGAACCGCCGTCGCCGGCGTCGCCACCGAGCGGTTGCGCGTTTCACCCGCGTTGCCCGATCGCCCGTCCGCGATGCCGGGAGGAAGCGCCGCCTCTCGCTCCCGCCGCCGACGGTCGGCCGGTCGCATGTTTCTTTCCAGGAGAACTCCGCCCGTGAATCGTTCTCGGCGTCCGCCGTCCGCTCGAACTCGGCTATCATTCGCAACATTTTCCGAGCGGGTATTTCGCGGGCCGCAAGGGAAACATTCGACCCCGAAGTGCGTAGTTAGGGTGACGAAGGAGTAACGGAATGAAGAGGTTCCCGAAATTCCGGGCGGTCCGCGCCGCCCTGCTGGCCGCGGGCTTGCTCGGCGTTGCAGCTGCCTCAACCGCGCAGCCGGCCTCGACGCTGTCGGCGCGGCCCGGCCAGCGCACTCCGCGTCCTCTGCCGCCCCCTGCCGGAGAGGGCGTCCGGCTCTCGCTCGACGAAGCGGTCGCTCTCGCCGTCGCGAACAACCAGGACCTGAACGTGTCCGTCAACGCGGCGGAGGCGTCGCGCTTCGTCCTGTTCTCGAACACGGGCATCTTCGACCCCCTCGCGGAGGCTTCGGTGCTTCGCTCGCACGCCGAGCAGCCCGCGACTTCACAGCTCGTCGGCGCGCAGGTCAGCAAGGCGGATACGACGGATCTCTCCGCGCGGGTGACGCAGCTTGCGCCGACCGGAGGGACCTTTTCTCTCGGATTCAATGGACGCCGGTCGTCGACGAACTCCACGTTCTTCTTCGTGAACCCGTCCTGGACGACCGGTCTGACGCTCAACGTCACCCAGCCGCTCCTGCGCAACTTCGGACGGGACGTCACCACCTGGCTGATCCGGACCGCGCGAAACAGCCGCGACGCGTCCTACCAGGGCTTCGTCCGGAGCGTTCAGACCGCCGTCAACGGCGTCGAGCAGGCGTACTGGGATCTCGTCTATGCGATCCGCAACCTCGAGGTGAAGCGGGAGGCCCTCGTCGTCGCGACCGATCTGAACCGGATCACGCGCATCAAGATCGACGTCGGGTCTCTCGCCCCGATCGACATCACGCAGACCGAAGTCGGGATCGCGACGGCCGAGCAGAACATCATCATCGCGGAGAGCCTGATCGGAGACGCCCAGGACCGCCTGAAGCGGCTCCTGAACTTCGGCCCGGACCAGTGGGCGGTTCCGATCATTCCCACGGACGAGGTCCGCTCGGAGCAGACCACGGTCAACGTCGAAGAGGGGATGCGGACGGCACTCGAACGGCGTCCCGAGGTCATCGCCGCCGAGTACAACGTGGACTCCGACCGGATCCGTTACGACTACTGGCGCAACCAGACGCGTCCGCAGCTCGATTTCGTGGGCAGCTACGGCAACGCCGGGCTCGGCGGAACGACGACCGTTCGCGACGCGGAGGGCAACATCGTCTCGCGTACGCAGGGCGGTTTCTCCGACGCCTTCCAGCAGGTCCTCGACCGGGACTTCAAGAACTGGTCGGTCGGCTTGAACTTCTCCTACCCGATCCTGAACCGTCGCGCTCGCGGTGAGCGGGGCGCCGCGCTCTACACGTGGGAGTCGAACAAAGCGGCTCTGATTTCCCTCGAGCAGAACGTCACGCTCGAGGTCCGGGCGGCCGCCCGCGACATCGACACCGCGCGGCGGACGATCGCGGCGGCACAGAAGTCGCGCGAGCTCGCCGAACGCAACCTCGACGCGGAGCGCAAGAAGTTCGAGAACGGAATGACCACGTCGTTCCAGGTGACGCAGATTCAGAACGACCTCTCGGCGGCGCGCACCGCGGAGCTGCAGGCCCTGGCGGTGTACCGCAAGGCGCTGTCCACTTACCACTATGCGATCGCCGACATCCTCGAGTGGAAGAGCATTCGGATCGAGGATCTCCCGGCGTCCGAGCCGCCCCGTCCGGAGAGTCGCGTTCCCCGCGTCCCTCCGGCGACGCCTCCTCCGGCGACTCAGTGACCGTCGACCGCATCAGAAGCGTCCGGTGAGCACCGAACCCGAGAATCTCGAAACCGTCGATCCGGCGGCTTCGCCTCTCGCCCGAGTGGCCGGCGTCTTCGGCTCGCCGGGACCGACGTTCGAGTCGATCGCGCGCCGGCCGGGCTGGGTTCTGCCTCTCGCGATCTCGACCCTGCTCTCGATCGCCGCCACGGCGGCGATCCTTCCGCGCATCGACCTCGACACCGCGGTCCGCGAGCGGCTCGCGGCGAAGGGCGTCAGCATGTCGGAGGATCGGATCGAAAAGGTCATCGACGCGCAGAAGAAATTCTCGGGGCTCGGCTATGTCTGGGCGTTTCTCGCGAATACCGTCATCGCGCTCCTCCTCGCAACGGTGTTCTGGCTGTCCTTCAAGGCCTTCGGCTGGGACCTGGCGTTTCGCCAGTCGTTCGGGGTGACGAGCCATGCGCTGCTGCCCTACATCGGGACCTCGATGCTCCTGATCCTCTTCGTCACCCGGCTCGATCTCTTGAACCCGGCCGACCTCGGGGACATTACGAAAACGAACCTCGGGTTTCTCGTGGACTGGCGCGCGAATCCGGTGCTGCACTCGCTCGCGGGGTCGATCGACGTCTTCACGTTCTGGGTACTTGCCCTCCTCGTGATCGGCTTCGCGACCGCCGCGAAGGTCCCCCGGAAGAGGGCGCTCGGCGTGATCGGAGGCCTCTGGGTGATCTACGTGATCGGGAAGGCCGGTCTGACGGCGATCTTCTGAGATCGCGCTCCGGTAACTCGGCGGCCGGAAAATCGTATACGGGCAGAGGGGAGCGACCGCAAAGCGGACAGCCGATGCTGATCGACATCCGGGACATCACGAAGGTCTACCAGATGGGAGCGCAGAAGGTTCGCGCGCTCGACGGCGTATCGCTGCAGGTCGATCGGGGCGAGTACGTCGCAATCATGGGGCCCTCCGGATCGGGGAAGTCGACCCTCATGAACCTGATCGGATGTCTCGATACACCGACGTCCGGCTCGTACGTCCTGAACGGCCGCGAGGTCGCGCGAATGACGGACGACGAGCTGGCGGCGATCCGCAACCAGGAGATCGGGTTCGTCTTCCAGACGTTCAACCTGCTTCCCCGCACGACGGCGCTCCACCAGGTCGAGCTGCCCCTCGTCTATTCCGGGCTTCCCCGGAAGGATCGCCGGGAGCGCGCGATCAAGGCGCTCGAGGCGGTCAACCTGACGGATCGCATGACCCATCATCCGAGCGAGCTTTCGGGCGGCCAGCGCCAGCGCGTCGCCGTGGCGCGGGCGCTGATCAACGATCCGTCGATCCTGCTCGCCGACGAGCCGACCGGGAACCTCGACTCGGCCACGGGGGCCGAGATCATGGCGCTTTTCGACGATTTGAACGCGAAGGGAAACACGATCGTGCTCGTCACCCACGAGGAGGACATCGCCGCGCACGCGCGCCGGATCGTGCGCCTCCTCGACGGACGCATCCGCGACGACGGCCCCAACGACCGCGCCGCGGCGCTGGCCCGATTCGGCCGACAGTAAGCCGCGGCTCCCCGCTCTGGTTGCTGCGCGAGAAGTCTCCTTAAGTAGTCGAAAGGAATCCCTCATTAGGTCGCAGCGCGAGGAGTCTCCCGAAGGGAGGAGCCTCGCGCTGCGGGAGCGCCCTGTGATCACTGCGGGGACAGGTCCTGCGGACCTGCACCCGCAGCAGTTCACGGGATCAGGCGCTCGGTCGAGGCTGACTTGCCGAGCCGAGCGCCGCTGGCGAAGCCAGATCCCGAGCGAGCGAGAGCGACGGATAGCGACGGGATAAAATTGCGCGTTTTCCCATGGATCCGCACAAAACTCTCTTCCGCAAAGTCGAAAAGACGCTCGAGCGCATCCAGAAGTCCTCGGACCCTCCGTCGACGATCGCCGAGACCGCGAGCGCCATCATCGAGAACTTCCAGGAAGAGCTGGGCGTCCGCGGCGGGCGGCTCTACGAGCGGCGGGACGGGGGTTACGAGCTGACCCGTGTCTTCGGGGGCGCGGTCGCCGCACCCGGGATCTTCGTGCCGGACGCCTATCCCCCGGTTCAGCGCGTCGTCGAGGAGGGCGTCGTCCTGATGGACCTGACCGCGCCCGGCGTCGACCCCGAGTTCGAGAGGAGGCTCGGCGTCGAGCGGTTCGCGTCGATCGCGGTGGGCGACGACCAGTACATCCTGTCGTTCTCGGTCGACCCGGGGGCGCACGCGGAAGACCTCATGGCTTCCCTCGGAATCCTGCGCCACGCGGTCGATCAGAAGCTGCGCGAAGAGCGCTTCGTTTCGGTCCTGAACGAGGCGCGCCAGATCCAGATGTCGATCCTGCCGAGGCGTTCCCCGCGCCGAGGCGAGTTCGAGATTGCCGGATACACGGTCCCCGCCGAGATCGTCGGCGGGGACTTCTTCGACTTCATACCCGTGACCGACCGGATCCAGGGGATCGCGATCGCCGACGCGTCGGGACACGGCCTCCCGGCGGCGCTCCAGGTCCGCGACGTGTACACCGGACTGCGTATGGGAGTGGCGCGCGATTTCAAGATCGTGAGAACGGTCGAACGCCTGAACCGCATCATTCACCAGTCGCGGATGACGACGAAGTTCGTCTCGCTGTTCTACGGAGAGCTCGAAGAGGAAGGCAACTTCATCTACGTCAACGCCGGTCATCCGCCGCCGCTTCACTTCCACTCGAAGGGCATCACGACGTTGAAGCAGACGGGGCTCGTGCTCGGCCCCTCCGCGACGGCGACCTACAGCCGCGGGTTCTTGTCTCTCGAGCCCGGCGACGCGCTCCTGCTCTTCACCGACGGAATGCTGGAGGCCACGGACCCCAAAGGCCGGGAGTTCGGGGTCGAGCGGCTGAAGCGGGCGTTCGCTGCGATCCGCGAGAAACCTTCGGACGAGATCGTGCGCACGCTGATCGACAAGGTCGGCGAGCACACGCGCGGCCCGGCCGAGGACGATCGGACGGTGGTGGTGGTCAAGCGCGTGAGCTCGGAGCCCGACACCAAGCCCGCGACGGGCGAGAGTCCGAAGCCGGCCGGGTAGAGGACCGGGGAACCGAAGGAGTCCCGTGGGAGCGCCGGTCCCGGTCCTCGACGAGGACGCCGTCCGTCGGCATCTCTCGATGCGGGACCTGATTCCTGCCGTCGAGCGGGCGCTCGTGGATCTGTCCGCCGGCCGCGCGGTCCAGCCGGTGCGCACCGTAATTTCGGTCGCGGATCACCGCGGATTCCTGGGCGTCATGCCGGCGTACGCGGGCGCTCTCGGCGCGAAGCTCGTCACGTTCTTCCCGGACAACCGGGACGTCCACACCCACCACGCGATCGTCGTCCTCTTCCGTCCGGAGACGGGCGAGCCGCTTGTAATCATGGACGGGCGGCTCATCACCGAGATGCGGACCGGCGCCGCCTCCGCGGCGGCCACGAAGGCTCTCGCTCGCTCCGACGCGTCCGTGCTCGCGATTCTGGGATCCGGCGTCCAGGCGCGGAGTCACCTGGAAGCTCTCCGGCTCGCGCGGAATTTCCGCGAGGTCCGGGTCTGGAGCCCGCGCCGGGCGAAGTTGTTCGCGGAGGAGTTCGGCGTTCGCGCGGCCGGCTCCGCCGAAGAGGCCGTCCGGGGCGCCGACGTCGTCGTCGTGGCGACGACGTCGAAGACGCCCGTCCTCCGCGGCGAGTGGCTTTCGCCGGGCGTGCACGTCAACGCCGTCGGCGCGTCGCGGCCCGACTGGCGGGAGCTCGACGACGAGTTTCTCTCCCGCGCCCGGATCTTCGTCGAGTCCCGCGAGGCTGCCTCGCGCGAGTCGGGCGACGTCATCGCCGCCGGCCGGATCGACGCCGAGGTCGGAGAGGTCTTCGCCGGAGGATCGCCCGGACGCACGTCGGCCGAACAGATCACGCTCTTCAAGTCGGTCGGCGTCGCCGTCGAGGACCTGGCGGCCGCGGACCTCGTCTATCGCGCGGCGATCCGCAGCCCGAGCTAAACCGGCGCCCGCTCCCGGCGGAAGTCCCGGGCGGTGATCGGGATGCCTTTTTCGATCGCCGTCCAGTCGCCGAGCGTGAACTCCCGCCGCGCGGCCGACCCGTCGAGCACGCTCCGGCGCTGCTCTCCCGGCACCGGGGGCACGTGCTCGGGCGCCCCCCGGAAGTCGAGGGCCCGCGCGACCAGTTCGAACAGCCGGTTCACCGACGTCTCGACGCCCGTCCCGACGTTCCATGTCCCGCTCCTTCCGCTCGCGAGCGCCCGGGCCGCCGTTTCGACGACGTCGCCGACGAAGACGTAGTCCCGCGTTTGTTCTCCGTCGCCGCGAATCCGTGGGGTGTGGCCGCCGAGGATCGCCTCGATGAAGATCGCGACGACGCCGGCCTCGCCCAGACCGTTCTGGCCGGGCCCGTATACGTTCGCGTAGCGGAGGACCGCGACCTCGAAGCCGTGGATCACGCGGTAGAAGTGGAGATATTTCTCGATCGAGAGCTTCGCGCAGCCGTACGGCGACACGGGATTCGTCGGATGGTCCTCGCGCGCCGGGCGACCCCCCTCGGGTTCGCCGTAGAGTGCCCCGCCCGTCGAGGCGAAGAGCACTTTCCGGACGCCGGCGCGGCGGCAGGCTTCGAGGAGATTCAGCGAGCCGAGTACGTTGGACCGCGCGTCGTCGACCGGATCGGCGACGCTGTGGCGCACGTCGATCTGGGCGGCGTGATGCGAGACGGCGTCGATCTTCTCCTCACGGAGCACGGGCTCGAGATCCGCCGAAGCGACGTCCGCTTCGACGAAGCCGACTCCGGGAGGGACCTTCTCGCGCCGGCCCGTCGAGAGGTTGTCGAGGACGACCACCCGGTGCCCGTCCTTCCGGTGCCGGGAAGCCATGTGCGACCCGATGAAACCCGCTCCACCCGTCACGAGGATGTTCATAGACTCGTTCCGGATGATAGCGAAGCGTCCTCCCGACCGACGGCTGCGATTCGATCCGGATGAACTGGCGTCCGTCGAAGCCGCGCGGCCGTTCTACCGTCGCGCAACGGTCGCCGTCGCTCGGGACCTGATCGGAGCGCATCTCGGGCGCCGCTGGCGCGGCCGCTGGTACGGCGCGCGCATCGTCGAGACGGAGGCGTATCTCGGCGCCGGCGACGCCGCGGCGCACTCGTTCGGCGGCCGGCGCACGGCCCGCGTTGAGCCGATGTACGCCGAGGGCGGACACCTCTACGTTTACTTCGTCTACGGCATGCACACGTGCGCGAACGTGGTGACGGGCCGCGCGGGAAACGCCGAGGCCGTACTGCTGCGGGCCGCCGAGGGCCCTCCCGGCGCGCCGCGCGTTCTCGCCGGCCCCGGGAAGCTCTGCGCCGCGTTGGGGATCACGGTCGGCGATAGTGGCCGGGACCTCGTCGGCGGCAGAGAGCTGGCGCTCTTTCGCCGGCCGCGGTCGAGGCGGCCGCGCATCGGCGTGTCTCCCCGGATCGGTGTCGACTACGCGGGGGAGGCCGCCGCCTGGCCGCTGCGATTCTTCGACCTCGACTCGGCGGCGGTCTCTCGGCGATCATCCGGGAGATGAAGTGGCGAAAAGACGGATCGCGGATCTTCGTCCGCCTCGAAATCGGCGACGAAGTGCACCCCTCTCTGATCGGGATCGCGGAGCGCGAGCGTGTCTTCGGCGGGTGGCTGTCGGGGATCGGAGCGGCGAGTGAGGTCGAGCTCGGACACTACGACCTCGAGCGAAAGGATTACGACCGGACGAAGATCGACGGCGACGTCGAGATCGCGTCGGCGTCGGGAACCCTCGGCATCGTCGACGGCAAGCCGTTCGTCCATCTCCATGCCGTCGTGTCCGACCGGCAATGCGCGACTCGCGGCGGTCACCTCTTCCGCGCGGTCACCGCGGCGACGCTCGAGTTCGTGATTTTCACCGCCCGGGAACCGATCGAGCGGACGAGGGACGAAGCGACGGCGCTGAACCTGTGGAGAGTGTGACTTACTCCATCGGAGGGTTATAGGCCGGTATCCCCGTCACCGCCTCGCCGATCACGAGCGTGTGGATGTCGTGAGTTCCCTCGTAGGTGTAGACACTCTCGATGTTCGCGAGGTGGCGGAACACCGGATACTCGTTGACGACGCCGTTGGCGCCGAGCGTTTCGCGGGCGAGCTTCGCGCACTCGCGCGCGACCCACACGTTGTTGCGCTTCGCCATCGAGACGTGATGGGGGCGCATCGTCTTGTCGTCCTTCATGTGCCCGAGCCGCCACGCGAGCAGCTGTCCCTTCGTGATCTCGGTGATCATCCACGCGAGCCGCTCCTGTACGAGCTGGTGTGAGGCAATCGGCCGCTCCCGCCACTGCTTGCGGCTCTTCGAGTAGTCGAGCGCCGACTGGTACGTCGCCATCGCGCTCCCGAGCGCGCCCCAGGCGATTCCGTAGCGCGCCTGGGTCAAGCAGGAGAGCGGCCCCTTCAAACCCTCCACGCCCGGCAGGATGTTCCCGGCGGGAATCCGGCAGTCCTCGAACGCGAGCTGGGACGTCACCGAGGCGCGCAGCGACATCTTTCCCTTGTGCTCGAACGTCGAAAAACCCGGCGTCCCCTTCTCGACCAGGAACCCGCGGATCACGCCGTCGAGCTTCGCCCACACCACCGCGACGTCGGCGATCGAGCCGTTCGTGATCCACGCCTTCGCGCCGTTCAGGACGTAACCGTCACCGTCCTTGCGGGCCGTCGTCCGCATCCCGCCGGGGTTCGAGCCGAAGTCGGGCTCGGTCAGCCCGAAGCACCCGATGGCCGCGGCGCTCGCGAGCTTCGGCACCCACCGATCCTTCTGTTCGGGGGAGCCGAAGGCGTGGATCGGATACATGACGAGCGCCGACTGGACCGAGACGAACGAGCGCAGACCCGAGTCGCCTCGCTCGAGCTCCTGCATGATGAGGCCGTAGGCGACGTTGTCCAGGCCCGGCAGACCGTAGTCCGAGAGAGTCGCGCCGAAGAGGTGCATCCCGGCCATCTCGGGCACGAGCTCCTTCGGGAAGCGCCCTTCCCACGCGGCATCCTCGATGATCGGCAGGACGCGCTCGTCCACCCAGCTTCCGACCGTGTCGCGGACAAGCCGCTGCTCCTCCGTCAGGAGCGTGTCGAAGGCGAGGTAATCGACGCGTTCGAATGGCATGCGAGAGCCGCGCGATGCTATCAGCAGCGGGGACCTGATAGCTTATTGCGGTGAGCGTTTTCACGGGCGGTTCCGCCTACTCCATGGTGCGGGACATCGCCGACGGATTCGTCCTCCCGACCGAGCTCACGTTCAAGCAGTTCCGCCCGAGTGACTTTGCGGCCTTCTCTCAGGAGGCCGACAAGTTCCTCCGGGAAATTCGCGGCAATCAGGTTCTCGCCAGCGACGTCGAAGGGACACAGAAGCGCCAGCGGCGGATGCAGCGGCTGCAGCAGGCGATGGTCGTCGCGCGGAGCATCCAGAGCCGGCGCTGAGCCGCCGCCGTCCGATCGACGCCAGGCCGGTGCCGCCAAGGGAGGGGGAAAGCGTCCCGCGCCGCGGCGAGCTCGCGCTCGCCGTCCTCTTCTATCTGATCTCGACGATTCTCGCGACCTGGCCTCAGGCCGCCCGGATGGGGAGCGGTCTCGCCGACCTGTGGGACGCAAAGCTGAACGCCTGGATCTTCCACTGGGACTTCCACCAGGTCTTCCGCGACCCGATACACTTGTTCGACGCCAACATCTTCCATCCGGCCCGGTACGCCCTGGCGTTCTCCGAGAACCTCTTCGGCGCCGCGGTCTTCGGGTTTCCGTTCTTCGCGGCGGGGGCGTCCACGCTCTTCGTCTACAATCTTCTCTTTCTCCTCGGCATGCTTCTCTCGGCCCTCGCAGCGTGGGCGCTCGCCCGCGACGTCACCGGGGATCCGTGGGCGTCGCTCCTCGCGGGAGCCGTTTTCGCGTTCGTGCCGTGGCGGCTCGCTCAGATCCCCCACGTGCAGTACCAGTGGGGCGCGTTTCTCGCACTCCTTCTCCTCTTCCTGCTGCGATGGCTGGACCGGGGGCGCCGCCGCAACCTCGTCCTCTTCGCCGTCTTCTTCGCGTGGAACGCGCTCACGAACGTCCACTACGCGATCTTCTCCGGGATCCTGCTCGCCGTCGTTCTCGCGTGGGAGGCGCTGACGGGCGACGACCCCGCTCGGGGGCGGCGGTTCCGGCAGACGTTGGCGGCGACGGCGATCGCGGCCGTGATCGTGCTGCCGTTCTACGTGCCCTACGCGAAAGCCGCGAAGCTCTACGGGATGCGGCGATCGATCGGCGAGATGCGCTTCTACTCCGCGCGGCCGTCGGCGCTCCTCGTGGCCGGAGGCCAGAACAAGCTCTGGGCTCCGCTGACCCGGCGGTTCGCGCGGCCCGAGGCCGAGATGTTCCCGGGGGTGATCCCGTTCGCTCTCGCGGCGTATGCCGTCGTCGCGCTGCGCCGTCCCCGGCGCGAGGCTCCGGAGTCGAAACCGGCGCTCTCGCCGTCGCGGCGCCGTGCCGTCCGGGTCCTCGACGCCCTCGCGGTCGTCGCCTTCGCGGCCGGAATCGGCGGCCTGCTGGTGAAAGGATTGCGCGTCGGCCCGGTCGACCTGCGCGACCCGGGTCGCGCGCTCGTCTTCCTGACCGCGATCCTCGTCGCGCGTCTGGCGATCGCCTTTCCGCAGAGCTCGGGCCATGCGAATCTGCGGGAGTTCCTCCGCTCCCGCCGGCTCGACCGCCGCGCCGGGCTCTTCGCCTCGATCGGCCTCACGGGTCTCCTCGTCGCGGTCGGCGGATACACGCCGTACTACACGTTCCTGTTCCAGTCGTTCGGCTTTCTCTTCCGCGCGATCCGGGTGCCCGCCCGGGGCATGGTCCTGTTCCACCTCGCGCTCGGGGTGCTCGCCGCATGGGGACTCTCATCGCTCCTCCGCCGCGTGGGGAGCCGAGCGGAGAGAGCCGGATTCGTCGCCGCGACGCTCGCCCTGACCGCCGTCGAATACCGTGCCGCGCCGATCGACTTTCCGTCGGTGGCAAAGGATCCCGCCCCCGTGTACCGTTGGCTCGGGGCGGTACCCGTCCCCGGAGCCGTGCTCGAGTGGCCGATCGGCTTCGACTGGGACGCCGAGCACGTCTTCCGATCGACCGCGCACTGGAGGAAGCTCGTCAACGGTTACTCGGGGTTCGCGCCGCCCCACTACGACGAGTTGAAGAACCTGCTCAAGGAGCGCCCGAT
>Ga0075423_10000983_pt1 | contig 24239 bp, 21 predicted proteins | sample SoiMethybrSBSTD2_FD_80114 | JGI IMG/M metagenome (GOLD analysis project Ga0075423, IMG submission 80114) | Bulk soil microbial communities from a Populus tree surrounding site in Tennessee, USA - Soil MetaG P. TD hybrid SBSTD2 | ecosystem: Environmental > Terrestrial > Soil > Tree plantation... | reverse complement strand
GTGCCGTGGAACATGGGGGTGAAAGGGTAGTTTGGGGGTGGGGATCGGTCAAGGAAGTGCCGCAATCTTGCGGTTTTCCGGGGGATACCCCCATATTGTGGCGGTTTTATGCGGGTTTTCTCGGGCTGCCCCGCAAAACGGGCGGAATTCCAAGGGTTTTCGCCTGCCCTAGACCCTCACAAGGAGACGCCGTGAACAAAGCCGAGCTGACCGCGGCACTGGCCATGCGCACCAAGATGTCGAAGGCCGACGCCGGCCGGGCGATCGAGGCCCTGTTTGACGACAAGGGGATCATCGCCGGCGAGCTCAAGAAGGGAGCGAAGGTCCAGATCACCGGCTTCGGCAACTTCGAAGCCCGCAAGCGCGCGGCGCGCGTGGGCCGGAATCCCAAGACGGGCGGCGTGATTCAGATCAAGGCGTCGATCGCCCCCGCGTTTCGAGCCGGCAAGCAGCTGAAGCAGGTGGTGAACAAGAAATAACCCGACGCTCGAGCGTCGGGTTTGCTGTTCACGGGCCGCCCCGCTGGGCGGCCCGTCGGCGTTGTGGGCACCCTAGGACGGAATCGAGAGCCGCAAGCCCCGGTGGCACTGCCGGCACGTCACCGGCTGTGGCGCGCGCCACCGCGCCGCGAGCTCGAGTGCCTGCTCGGTGCCGCAATCGGGACAGGTGCCCCGCGCGTCCGTCGCGAGCTCCACGGTGCCGAGCCGCTGGAAGAACTGCCACAGCCCGTAGGCGAAGAACGAGGGCACGAGAACGAAATGCGCCACGGGGATCAGCACCATGAGGAGCGCGACGCCCCACCACTTCCCCAGTCCCGCCGCCGCGCGGCGGACGCGCTGCTCGCGGTCGAACTCGCGGATCGTGACGCTGCCGCGCGTGGGCTCGCCGTGGTAGCCGCTGAGCAGGAACGGTTGGACCCGTGTGGTGGGGGACGGCACGGGCATTGTACCGCGCTCGTAACGGGGCGTTCCGGCGCGCTACCGCTCCCGGTCGAGTCGGGCCAACACCCGCCGCCCGCGGATCGTCGTCCCCGTGAGCCCCCGGACGGCCCGGTCGGCCGCCGCGGCCGCCACCTCGACGATGCTGAAGGCTTCGCGCATCTCGATCCGACCGATATCGCCTTTCGCCAGACCGGCCTCGCGAATCAGGGCTCCGACGAGATCCTTGGCGCTCGCCCGATCCTTCTTGCCGACGGCGACGAAGACTCGCACCCGCGCCGCCTCGACCGGTCCGACCGCCACCGCATCGGGCATCCCGCTTCCCGCCTCCGCTTGCAACGCCAGCAACGCCGCCGCGACCTCCGCCGGATCGAACCGCTCGAACAGCGGATCCAGCAGGGCGAGCTCGGCGTCAACGCTGCCGGCCGTGAGGCGTCCCGCCACGCGCTCGCGCAGCGCTGCGGCGCGATCGCGCGCGCGGTCGGCTCCGGACGCGAGCGGGAGCGGCGAGAGGGTCGCGACCGAGCGGAGATAGGGCAGTTGGGCCGCGGTAATGAAGACGACGGGCTCGCCGCCCCCCAGTCGGGCGAGCGCCGCCAATTCGTCACGGCTCGGGAGCGCGGTGCAGACCAGCGCATCCGGGGGAGGCTCGACCGGCGCGATGGGGCCGCCGTCCCAGACGAACGGCGTCGTCGCGCCCAGCGCGTCGAGGGCGTCCCGCAGGGCGACGGAACGACGCAGCGAGGGGACGACGGCGAACCGGGCGCGGCCGGCGGGCGGGAGCGGACGACCGGTCTCGTCCACGGGCGGCGCCCCAACGACGAGCGCGCGGCGGGCGTGTCGCTCGAGCAGATCGCCCAGCAACGCGGGATTCCAGCTCAACACGATCCGGTGAGCGTCGCGGGCTTCCCCGAGGATGGTGTCGAGCGCCGCGGCGCCGTCGCCCAGCACCAGGGCCTCAGGCCAGGCGAGCACGACGCTCGCGACCGCGTCGAACTTGAGTGCGGCGCGCTGCAGCAGCGCGGCCACGTCCGGGGCCGCCCCGACGAGGATGTCGACGGGGCGCTCCTTGAGGATGCGACTGGTGCGGGTGAGGCCGGTGACGGCGTGCACGGACCGGTCCGCCGGGGCGGCGGCGACCCACTCCGCCGCGCTGGCGTCGTCCCCACACAGTACCAGTACGCGCGGGCCGACCCCGGGGCCCCGCCCCGGGGCTGGCGGGCCCACGAGCTCCCACACATCCCGCGCCTGGTCCACCGCCGGCGGCCGTACCAACACCACGGGCCGGCCGCGCTCCAGCGCGGCCTTCGCGTCTGCTGCCGTCACACGATCCTCGGTTGTCAAAGGGCGATCCGTCGGGAGGGATGGTAGCGCGTGGCGGAGCGGAAGGCAACGACGCCTGGGCTCGGGTTGCGTCCCCTTACCTGTTCGGGCTATGCTCCCGCCCATGACCATGGGGTCCGGCCTCTCACCCAACCTGCACCACCTCGAGACATCCGCGACGATCGCCATCTCACAGGAGGCGAAGCGGCGCAAGGCGGCCGGCGAGGATGTGATCGACCTGGGGGCGGGGGAGCCCGACTTCCCCACGCCGGCGCTCCCGTCCGACGCCGGGGTGCGCGCCATTCGCGAGGGCAAGACCCACTACCCGGCGAACGAAGGGATCCTGGAGCTGCGCGCCGCGGCGGCGAAGCACCTGTCGCTGCTCTCCGGCGGCCGTCCCGTGAACGCCGACAACATCGTGGTGTCGAACGGCTCGAAGCAGTCGTTGTTCAACGTGTGCTTCACGCTGTTCGGCCCGGGAGATGTGGTGGCGATTCCCGCGCCGGCGTGGGTGTCGTATCCGCAGATCGTGTACCTGTCCCGCGCCCGGCCGGTGCTCGTCCCCGGGGAGGCCGAGTGGAGCCTCAAGGTGAGCGTGCGGGACCTCGATCGCGTCGTACCGGGAGCGCGGGGGCTGATCCTCTGCTCGCCGTGCAATCCCACGGGCGCCGTGTATACGCAGGCCGAGATCAAGGCGATCGCGCACTGGGCGCGAGACCGCAAGGTGTGGATCATCGCCGATGAGATCTACCGTCGCATCCATTACGGCACGGGCGCGGCGCCGTCTTTCCTCGACTTGCCGGACGATTTACTCGAGCGCGTCGTGGTGATCTACGGGGTGAGCAAGGCGTACGCCATGACCGGATGGCGCATCGGGCTCGCGCTCGCTCCGGGCCCGATCGCGAAGGCGATGGCGGCCCTGCAGTCGCACACCACCACGGGCGCGAATCATCCCGCGCAGTTCGCCGCCGCCGTCGCCCTGGGAGACGATCAGGTGGAACGGGACGTCGCGCGGATGGTGGCCGAGTTCCGCAAACGCCGCGATGTCGTGGTGGCGCGCTTTCGACAGGAGCTTCCGGGAGTGGAGTTCGTGGAGCCGCTCGGCGCCTTCTATTTCTTTTTCCGCGTCGATTCCTTCGGAAAGATTTCTGGGACGGAGTTCTGCACCCGGCTCGTGACCACCACGGGCGTGGCGCTCGTACCGGGCGCGGCGTTCGGGGACGATCGCTACGTGCGGTTGTCCTACGCGGCGTCGTTGGACAACATCCAGAAGGCGCTCGATCGGATCATCGGGTTCGCGAAGAAGCTCGCGGACTAGAGTTTCGCCGCGCGCTGGCTCAGGACCTCCACTCCGTGCTCCGTCATCACGCAGTCATCTTCGATTCTGACCCCGAATTTCCCGAGCTGATAAATCCCGGGCTCGATCGTGAACACCATGCCGGGCTCGAGGCGCGTCGTGTTGCCCTCGACGAGGTACTCCGGCTCGTGGCCATCCATGCCGAGCCCGTGGCCGAGGCGGTGCGTGAAGCACGGGCCGTAGCCCGCGGTGGTGATCACCTTGCGCGCGGCGCGGTCCATGTCCTCGCAGGGGGTGCCCGGGCGCCCCAGCTCCATCGCGGCGGTCTGGGCGTCGTGCACCACGTCGAACACCTTGCGGAACTCGTCCGCCGGGCGATCGCCGAACCAGATCGTCCGGGTGATGTCGGAGGTGTAGCCGCCCACGCGGCAGCCGCAGTCGATCAGGACGACCATCTCGCGCTCCAGCTTCGGGCCGCCGGGGCCGCCGTGCGGCAGCGCGCTGGATGGGCCGAACTGCACGAGCCCACCCCCCGGAGCGCCGCGCCGCTGCATCTCGTGCTCCAGAATCTCCGACACCGCTCGCTCGGTCGCACCAACGGCCAGCTGGGCGAAGGTGGCGGCCATGGCGTCCAGCGTGATCGCGATCGCCCGGCGCAAGAGCGCCACTTCTTCGGGCGACTTGATGACGCGCAGGCGCTCCGTCACCGGCGCGGCGTCCACGAACTTCCAGTCCGGTAGCGCACGCCCGAGCCGCAGGAACGTCTGGTACGCCGTGGACGACTCGAGGGCAATGGTGGCCCTCGCCCTCGCCGATCCCGGCCTGAGCCGGCGGACCGTCTCGCGCACCAGGGCGTGGGGATCGTCCTGCTCCTCCCAGCCGTGCAGCTCGGTGATGACGCTATGGCGCTTGATGCGCTCCACCTCGAACGCGGGGCAGACGATCGCCGGCGCCCCTGCGGCGGGCAGGAGCAGGGCGATCAATCGCTCGCTCCGCCCCGGATTGTAGCCGGTGAAGTACTCGTAGTTGGTGCTGGGCGTCGCGATGAGGAGGTCGAGCCCGCGGGCCTTGAGCTCGCCCCGCGCCCGCTCGAGCCGGCGGGCGAAGACTTCCGGGGGAAGGGAAGGCTCCTGGCCTGGGATAACGCGGAACCGCTGTCCGAGCATCCCGTTCCGCGTTCCGCGTTCCGCGTTCCGCGTTTGGTACTGCCCCGCGACCGCCCCAGCCACCGCGACAAACTCCCGCCGCTGCATCGTCCTAGCTCCTCCCGAACGTGCGGCCTATATTACCCGCCCTCCGCGGAAGCTGGAAGGCGGGTTCGCGATGCACTTCGAAGCACGGATCGAGCCACTCAGCGGCAAGCTGCCCAAGGTCAGCTATCGCTGGGATCCGGAGACCGATATCCTCTCCGTCGCGTGTAAGGGCACGGGGAAGGCGACCGGGCTCAACGGAACGGTGGACCTGGAGGGCGGCGACGGCTCGTTCGTGGTGATCGACGTCGCCGGCGGTTGCATCCACGGCGTGGACGTCGTCACGTGGCCGGACGACATCCGCACCCGCGACGACCTCGCGATCCCGGAGCCCGCCAAGGACGGCCGCGTCGTGTTTCCGGGCCGCAAGTCGCAGCCGCGGGTGTCGGCAGTCGAGGTGGACACCGCCCTCACGGTGGAGAAAAACACGAACGAGTCCGTGCTCCACATCCGGGTGGGGCGCCAGCGCGTGGCCACCGTCGTGCGTGTGGCGGACCTGCTGCTCGTCGAGGTGGACAAGAACTCGCGGCTCGCGGGGTTGTGGTTTCTCGAGGTGCCCCCTTTCCCGAACGTCGAGGCCACGGCCTGAGCGATACGCGCTACTAGTTTCCTAGTTGACAGGCCGGCGGCACCCTCGTAGCTTCAACTATCCCTTTCGTAGCAGACGCGATGGACGTGACGTTCACCGAGCGGGAGCTGGACGTGATGGCGATCCTGTGGGACCTGGGATCCGCCACGGTCACCGAAGTGCGGGACCGCCTCGACGATGACCTCGCCTATACCACCGTCCTCACGGTGCTCCGGACCCTGGAGGCGAAGGGGTATGTGGACCATCGGGAGGAAGGCAAGGCGCACCGGTACGCGCCCACGGTGGCGCGCAACGCGGCGGGACAGAGCGCCCTGCGCCGGCTCACGGACAAGGTCTTCGCGGGGTCTCCCGAGCTCCTGCTCACGCAGCTCGTCTCCGGCCGTCGTCTGTCCGCGGAGGAGCTGAAGCGGATGCGTCAGCTGTTGGACCAGCGACTGAAGGAGGCTCGGTCATGATCCTCGGCTGGATGGTCTACAGTATCCTGCTCGCCAGCTGCGCTGCTGCGGCGGCTCAGGCGTTCGAGCTCATGGCACGCCGGGTCGGCCGGCCGACGCGCTGGGTCTGGGCGGTCGCCGTAGTGGTGAGTGTCGGCATGAGCGAAGTGGCGCGCTCCTGGCCGCTCGGGATTCTCACCTACGTGCTGCCACGCGCGGAATCCGCTCCGTGGCTCACGGCGCCCGCCAGCGCGTTCTTCCAGGCGTACAACCCGCTCGATCGCTGGAACCTGCCGCTCTCGATCGCGCTGTGGACGTCGTCGGCGCTCGTCGCGGCGTTCTTTGCGGTGTCGCTGGCGCGGCTCGTCCAGCGTCGCCGGGCGTGGCGGGCGAGCGTCGTGGATGGGCATCCCGTCCTGGTGTCCGAGTCGGACGGCCCGGCGGTGTTCGGGTTCGGTCGCGGCACGATCGTGCTGCCGCGCTGGGCCCTGGCCGCCGACGCGCCCGTCCGAGAGCTGATGCTGGTGCACGAGCTCGAGCACCAGCGCGCCGGCGATCCCCGGCTGCTGCTGCTGGCACTCGCCGCGGTCCTGCTGCAGCCCTGGAATCCGGTCGTGTGGTGGCTGGCGCGCCACCTCCGGCTCGCGGTGGAAGTGGACTGCGATGCCCGTGTGCTGGGGCGCGGCTTGGATGTGCGCACGTACGGCCTCGTCTTGCTGGAGGCGGGGAGGCGGGCGGCGGCGTGTCGCCTGCCGGTGCCGGCCCTGTCGATGCCGCCGTCGTCCCTCGAGGAGCGACTGCGGGTGATGTGCGAGCGGCGCGCGGGGCACGCCCGCGCCGGCGCCCTCGGCCTGGTGGTGGTCCTGGCGGTCGGCGCGGCGGCCTTCCTGCCGGAACCGAGTGGGCTGCATTGCGCACTGGAGGCGCAGGGCTTCCCCACGGGACAGGTGGCGCACGGAGCGGCGGGACGTTGACCGACCCCGGGCGCGCACGCCCGGGGTGATGGACAAGCCGGTACCACATCCCATCTACTAAAGATATAGTTGACAATCGGGGGGACTCGCCCTACGTTCTACTAAACAACTAGTAGAACTAGGAGCGGTCCCCATGGTGCCGGTTCTCGTCGCTCTTTGGCTCGGCGTCGGGCTGCGCGTGTCCGACAGCGCCACCACCCGTCTCCCGGCGACCCCGCGCGTGCTGCGGGCGGTCCACTTGAAAGGCGTCCCCGCGCCGGTGCTGGATGGCCGGTTCGACGACCCTGCCTGGATCGGCGTCCCGGTCGCTACGGACTTCACGCAGAACTACCCGCTCGACGGGCGGCCGGCGACCGATCGCACCGAGGCGCGGGTGCTGTTCACGGACGACGCGGTGTACGTCGCCATGCGCGCCTATGACCACGCGGACAGCATCGTCGCGCCGCTGACGCGCCGGGACGTGTGGGCCAGCTCCGATTACCTGCACGTGGTGTTCGACAGTTATCACGATCGCCGCACGGCGTTTCACTTCATCGTGAACCCGGCGGGCGTGAAGCTGGACGAGTACCACTACGACGACGTCGAGCGCGACATGAGCTGGGACGCGGTGTGGGAGGTGGCCGTGGCGCGCGATTCGCTCGGTTGGGCGGCCGAGTTTCGGATCCCGCTGACGCAGCTCCGGTACGACGCCGGGCGCGGCAGCGGCCGTCGGACCGGGGCCGGCGAGACGACCTGGGGCGTGAACTTCTTCCGCGATGTCGTCCGGCGCCAGGAATTCTCCAGCTGGTCGTCGATCCCGCAGGGCGAGCGGCGCTTCGTCTCCCGCTTCGGCGACCTCACCGGTCTCGAGAACCTCCCCCCGGCGCGGCGCCGCGAGGTGGTGCCGTACGTGCGGTCCAGCCTGACGCGCGCGCCAGGGTCCGCCGCCGACCCCTTCTTCGAGTCGACCGCCGTCACGGGCGCGGTCGGGGCGGACGCAAAGCTCGGCCTGCCCGCCGGGCTCACGCTCGATCTCACGGTGCATCCCGACTTCGGACAAGTCGAGGCCGACCCCTCCGAGGTCAACCTGTCGGAGTTCGAGACCACGTTCCTGGAGCGCCGTCCGTTCTTCCTCGAGGGCGCCGGGCTGTTTCAGATGTCGATCTATGAAAGCCCGGGCGAAGTGCTCTTCTATCCCCGACGGATCGGCCGGCCACCTGAGCTCGCGGTGGACGAGCGCGGCGGCTACGCGCGCGCGCCCCGGCAAACCCCGATCCGAGGCGCCGTGAAGCTGTCCGGCAAGACCCGCGGCGGCTGGTCGGTCGGCGCGCTGGACGCGGTCACGGGGGCGGTGTACGCCGACGTGCGCGACAGCGCGGGCGTGGCGCATCACGATCAGCTCGAGTCGGCCACCAACTACGGCGTCCTGCGCCTGCAGAAAGATCTGCGCGGCGGCCGGAGCGCAGTCGGAGTGATGGGGACCGCCACCAACCGCTTGGGCCTGACCGGGCCCGCCGCGGATTCGCTGCACACCGCGGCGTATGCCGGGGCCCTCGACTTCCGGCACCGCTTCGGCGGCGCCGCGGGCGCGAGTCACGAAGTGTTCGGTGCGGTGTTCGGCTCCTTCGTGCGTGGCAGCGCCGCCGCGATCGCCCAGACCCAGCGCTCCTCGGCGCATTACTTCCAGCGCCCCGACGCACGCCACCTGACGCTCGATACCACGAAGACGGCGCTCGCGGGGTGGGGGTTGCGACTCCAGGCACACCGCATCACCGGCCGGTGGCGCTACGGCAACGCCCTGTACGCCCGCTCGCCGGGGTTCGAGGTCAACGACCTGGGCATCGAGCATCGCGCCAATTGGATCGAGGACTTCGTGTGGGTGGGCCACGAGCGTACCCAGTCGAGCCGGTTGTTCAATTTCTGGTCGGTGTACGCGAACACCTGGTCGTGGTGGACCCTCGCGGGCGAGCGGTTCTTCACGCAGGCGAACATCGACCTGAAGGGCGAATTCCGGAATTTCTGGGGCGGGTTCCTGCGCCTCGGCTGGGGCTTGCCGGCCAACACGCTGCGCCTGCGCGGCGGGCCGCTCCTGGCGGAGGACGGGTTCTCCACGATGTTCGGCCAAATCTACTCGCCGTGGCGGGGGACGCTGCGACTGGACGCGACGTTTCAGGCGACGCGCGCCCGCGCTCCGGGGACGTGGTCGGCCACCGTGTCGCCCACGGTGCTGTGGCAACCGTCGACGAACGTGACGCTCGCGCTGGGACCCAGCCTTTCGCGGCAGCAGAGCGACATGTTTTATGTAGATCAGGCGAGCACCTCCGGGACGCCGCATTACGTGATCGGCGCGATCGACTGGACAACGACCGGCCTCACGACGCGGCTCGACGTGGCGTTCGCGCCGAACCTCACGTTCCAGCTCTACGCACAACCGTTCCTCTCGGCGGCGCGCTACCGGGACTTCAAAGAGGTCGTCGATCCGCGGGCCGGCCGCTACGCCGACCGGTTCCGCCGGTTCACGCCGACTCGTGTCGGGGATACCTACGAGGCGGATCTCACGGGCGACGGTGCGGCAGATGTGCGATTCGACGACCCGGCGTTCAACGTCAAGCGATTCCGCTCCAACGCGGTGCTGCGCTGGGAGTATCGGCCCGGCTCGACCGTGTTCGTCGTGTGGTCGCAGGGGCGCGATGCCGAAACCGACGACGGTGCATTCCGTTTGGGGCGTGACGCACGCGATCTGTTCCGCACGGCACCGGAGAATGTGTTGCTCGTGAAGTGGAGTCAGTGGGTGCACTTCTAAAAGACAGGTTGGGGAGGTTTGGGGGAGATTCCCGTAGCCTCCCCCAACCTCCCTAACCTCCGCAACCTCCCCCAACGCCCTAGATTTGTCTCTCATGTCCGAACAGCTCCCCCGTCTCGGCGGCCTCTCCGAGCCCGAGAAATACGAGCGCCTGGTGGAGCGCGTCCCGGGCGTGTGGTGGAGCGACGCCGGACCGTTCGCCGGGCTGCATGAGCTCAACGCGGTGCGGGTCGAATACTTTCGCCGGGTATTCGGCGGGTTCGGGGGGAAACGCGTCCTCGACGTGGGCTGCGGCGGCGGCATCCTGGCGGAGACGCTCGCCGCCGAGGGGGCGAGCGTGACGGGTATCGACCCGTCGGAGAAGTCCCTGGTGGCCGCGCGGGAGCACGCGCGGCGTTCGCGACTGTCGATCGATTATCGCAGCGGCACCGCCGAGGACTTGGGCGGCGCCGGCCTCGAGGGGACCTTCGACCTCGTGTTCGCCGTAGACGTGCTGGAGCACGTCGACGACCTGGAGCGCACCATCGCAGGCATTGCCCGCGTGCTGGCGCCTGGCGGCGGGCTCGGCTTTCTCACCCATAACCGCACCATCGCCGGGTTTCTTCAGGTCGTGTGGGACGAAGAGTACGTGCGACACACCATGCCCGAGGGGTTCCACGACTTCGCCCGCTTCATCACCCCGGCGGACCTGACCGAGTCGCTGGCGCGCCATGACATGGTGGTGCAGGAGATGAAAGGCGTCGAGCGGGCGGGCGACGGGACCGGTCGGCGGGTGCTCACCGAGGATTTGAGCGTTACCTACCTGGGGTGGGGGCTCCGCACACGCTGACCGAGTCGCGCTCGTGGGTCGATGCGATCCTCGCCGCGGGGGTGGTGCCGGCCTGCTACATCCCCGACGCGAGCGTGGGGCGCACCGATCTCGAGGAGTTCACCGGCGCCGACCCGGTGGAGGACCCGGAGCTTCGTGTGCACTCCCTGGCAGGGGCGCGCGCGCTCGCGCCGGCTGCCGTCGGCTTTCTCGACGGGATCGAGCAGTGGCGGGTGGCAGGGTACGCGGGAGTCACGCCGATCGTACGGGTGTACGTCGCCGCCGCGGTCCGCCTCCGGGGAGCCGATCGTCGCCCCCGCACGGTCGCCGAGGACGCGGCGGAGCTCGCGATCACGCGGCTCGACCGGTTGCCCGCCGCCGTGCGAGAGGCGCTTCAGATCACGGGCGTCCGTGTCGTCGAGATCTCGGAGGAGGATGCCGGCCAGCCTGCCCGCGCCCTGCCGGCCGTGCGGATCGAGGTGCAGAAGGCCCGCGCCGCGCTCGAGCGGCGGCTGGCGGAGCAGCGGGTCACGGCGCTTGGCTCCGATGAATGGCTGGTCGTGGATGGGGTGCTCTCCGATTCCGCCGCGCTATCCGCCCACTCGCGCGCCCTGGGGATCGTCAAGAGCCACGGTGCCGAGTACTTCGCGGGTGTGGAGCTCGAGCGCGCGCTGACGCTGCCAGCCGGCCACCGCACCAGCGTGTTCCGGCCGAAGCGCCGCGGCGCGCGCCGCGAGATCTACTCCTGGTATCTCCGGTTGTGGCCCTGGGAAGGCAACGACTTGTTGTACGGGCTGCTGCGGGTTGAGGCCCGCGCGCATCCGGAAACCGTCGCCCGAGCATCCGCGATCTCGGCGTGGCTCACCACCGAACGCGCACCGCTCTCGACACCCGACCGGCGCTGGGATCGGTTACTTTACCCTATCCATGATGTGGAGACCTATTTGAGAGCACGCGCCCCGCGCGACCTCGTCTTGCATCCCGCCTCCCGCATCCCGCATCCCGGCTCTCGTCTCCCGCGGACCGGATCGTGATCGAGCGACGCGATCCCGCCCCGCCGCCCGTCGGTCGTGTCGTCGCCACCGAGCAGAAGCCCGCGACGCCGCACCAATTCCACTTCTGGACCGCGAACGAGACGACGATCGGGATCGGCGCGATCGTGAGGGTCGAACAGCCGGGAAACGGGGAAGGGGAAACGGGAAAGGTGGTGTGGGGCGTGGTGACCGATGGATTTGCATATTCCGATCTCGCAACCCCCCTGCACGACGTCGTTGGGGCCGAAGGCGATCCCGCGCGCGCAGCGGAGAGCCCGACCGTGCGCCAGGAGATCCGGCTCTGGACCGCGGCCGTGTTGCGCCAGCAGCCCGAGGAGCCGCTGCAGCCGGTGCCGCTCGGTCCTGTGCACGTGGCGACCGATGCCGACGTAGCGCAGGCGCTCCGCATGGACGCCTATCTGGGCGGGGCCCAGCCCACCGCCATTCCCGTCGGCCTGTACACGTCGGGCGGGCTCGAGGCGCCGGTGTACCTGGATGCCGATTTCCTGCTCGGACCGGAAGCCGCACACCTGAACATCTCCGGCGTCTCGGGGCTCGCCACCAAGACGAGCGCGGTCGAGTTCCTGCTCGGGTCCATCTTCCAGCACTTCCCGCCCCACAAGGGGCGGATCGCCGCGGTGTGCTTCAACGTGAAGGGTCCGGACCTGTGCTTCCTCGACCAGCCCGGCGCGCTCCAGGACGAAGACCGCCGGCGCTACGAGCGACTTGCCATCCGGGCACAGCCGTTCGAGTCGGTGCGCTACTACGCCCCGTTCAAGGCCGACGGCGTGAACCTCAACACGCTGCGCACGCACCCCGACCTGGTGGGCGATGTCGAGCCGCTCGTGTGGGGCCTGCGCGAGGTGCTCGACTACGCGGAGGTGGTCTTGAACCGCGATGATATCGACGCGAAGGCCGACGCGTTCATCGATTTCCTGTCGGATCGCGTCGTCGACAAGGAGTTCGAGGACGGGTTCGGCGGGGCGCATCGCGTGGTCACCTTCGCCGATTTGGAGCGGCTGTTCCGGTCGATCTTCGACGGCCTGGAGCTCGGGGGCGGACGCGGCGACACCTGGCGGACGCACCACATCGCGACCATCCGCAAGGTGCGCAATCGCCTGTCGAACATTTCGACCCGCGCCAAGGGTCTCGTGACCGATGACGGTCCGTCGAACGATCTGCCGTGGGGCCGGTTCGAGGACCGCGCCGTCTACGTGGTGGACGTGGCCAACGTCGATCCGCTCGCGCAGGATCTCGTGTTCGCCCGCGTCGTGTCGAAGCTGCGCGAGCACCTCGAGCGCCGTGACCTGGGTGTCGACGCCGTGGTCGTGTTCGTGGACGAGCTGAACAAGTACGCGCCCGCCGACGGGCCCGAGACCTACGTGAAGAAAATGCTGCTCGATATCTCGGAGCGTGGACGTTACCTTGGCTTGGTGCTGTTCGGGGCCGAGCAGTTCCGCTCCCAGGTGCACCGGCGCGTCGTGGGGAACGCGGGCACCATGGTGTTCGGGCGCATGGACTCGGACGAGCTCGCGACACCCGGCTACCAGGTGCTCTCGCCCGCCACCAAGATCAAGCTCGCGACGCTCCCGATCGGCGAGCTGATGGTGCGGCACCCGCACTTCACGCAGCCCATCTTCGTGCGCTTTCCGCGGCCGGCGGTGCTGCGCGGCCGGGACGGCGTGGAGCGGTTTCCGCCCGCCGCGGACCTGCCCTTCGAGGACGCCGTCGTCCGGCAGCTCGTGAAGCTCGACCGGCGGGTGCGGCCCAACCTGGTGAAGGATCTGATCGCCGACCGGCGGGAGGAGGACGTGCGCCGTGCCCTCGCTCACACCCGCCAGACCCGGCCGCAGGACGCATTCGCGCACTTCAGGAAGCAGCTGGGCGGCCGGGTCGCGGCCGCGCCGGCCGCCGCGCGCGAGAGTGTGGCCCCGCTCAATCCGATCGCTGACGAACCCTACTGAACCGACAGGAGTCCGGCATGGTCACCGCCCGTTCCCTCCCCCGCGTCGCGACCGTGCTGGTCGCGCTCGGCGGCTGCCACGCCGGTACGGGCGGACCCAAGGTCACGCTGCGCTACCGCCCGCCGGCGGGTGCCGCGTACCATTATGCCCTCGATCAACAGAATACGATGCGGATCGAAGGCGGACCGGACGGCCTGCCGGAGCAGACGTTCAGGATGCGGATGTACTACACCCAGCTGGTGAAGGGCCCGGAGCAGGGCGGGGTGGCCGTGACGGTGACGTTCGACTCGACTTCGCTCGAGGCCCCGGGCATGGGGCCGGGCGCCATGCGGCCGGCGCTCGACCGGATGCGCGGGATGAAAAGCGACGTGGTGTACGACGAGCGTATGCACGTGCTGAGCGCCGCTTTTTCCGGGCTCACCGGCGCCCCCTCGCCGGTGACGGAGCAGTTGGGCAGCAGCATGAAATCCATGGCGTTCCCGCTCCCCGAGGAGCCCGTGGGCGTCGGCGACTCCTGGGTGGCGGAGCACGAGCTGCCGCTCGGCCGCCAGGCGCTGAACGCAAGCCGGCCGCTCAAGTCCCGCACCAAGATCACCGTCAAGGAGATCCAGATCGCCGGCGCGGACACGTCCGTGCTGCTCGCCATCGAGACGACCTTCCCGGATGACCCGATCACCCTGACGCAGCCGGGCGAGGGCGGCGTCCCGCAGCACGGCACGCTCCGTCTCTCCGGCAGCCTCTCGGGCGAGCAGTTGTATTCGCTCAGGCGGAGTGCCCAGGTGCGCGCTATGATGGGCGGTACGATCAAGATGAAGACCGGGAATGCGGGGCAACCCGAGATGACGATGGCCATGACGCAGCAGACGTCGCTCCAGCTCACCGAGGCCAAGTGACGCGGTGAAGCTCGCGCACCTCGCCGACCTGCACCTCGGCTTCCGCCAGTACGACCGGCAGACGGTGCGCGGGGGAAACCAGCGCGAGGCCGACGTTGCCGAGGCGTTCCGCCGCGCGGTGGACGACCTGTTGGCGCAACGCCCGGACCTGATCCTCCTCGCGGGCGATGTGTTCCATTCGGTGCGGCCGACCAACCCCGCGATTCTGTTTCTGTTCCAGCAGCTGCATCGCCTTCGCGCCGGCCTCCCGGACGCGCCCATTGTCATGATCGGCGGTGAGCACGACACGCCTCGCTCGGCGGAGACGCGCAGCATTCTCCCGCTGTATGCCGCGCTGGCCGTGGACGTGGTGGTGGAGCAGGCGCGGCGTCTCACCTTTTCGAAGCTCGATTGCTCGGTCCTCGCCGTGCCGCACCAGGCGGTGGCGCAGGTCGAACGCCCGTCCATGCGACCGCAACGCGGCACGACGTTCAACATCCTCGCCGTCCACGGTCACCTGCCGGGGACGGGGGAACGTCGTGGCACGATGGAGTACGGCGGCGCGCCGATCGAGCTGCAGGAGCTCGCTCCGGCACAGTGGGACTACGTCGCGCTGGGCCACTACCATGTGGCTCACCAGGTGGAGGCCAACGCGTGGTACGCGGGCAGCCTCGAGTACGTCGCTCCCAATCCGTGGGGGCAGATGAGCGACGAAGAGGAGTACGGGCATCGCGGGAAGGGGTACCTGCTCGTTCAGCTCCCCGCCGCCAAGGTCGAGTTCCGCCGCGTTCCGCTCGTGCGGCGGCACGTCGAGCTCCCGCTCATCGAGGGGAAGGGCCTCACGCCGAAGGAGCTGGACGAGCGGATCGCCGCCGCCGTCGCCGGCGCGAAGCCGGCGATCGACGATCAGATCGTGCGGCAGCTGGTGTTCGATGTGTCGCGGGCCACGGCTCGGGATCTGGACCATGCCGCGATCCGCTCGTACAAGGCCCGCGCGCTCCACTTCCAGCTCGACCTGCGCCGGCCCGAAGTGCAGCGCACGGTAGCGTCCGGGGGCGGGGCGCCGGCGCGCCGGCAGACGCTGCCCGAGACGGTCCAGGAATTCCTCGGGCACCGGCCGCTCGATGCCGACCTGGACCGCGCGGAGTTCGTGCGCCTCGGCGTGGAGTACGTGGCGCACGTCGGCGGCGACGCTGACGAGGGGGCGAGGGGGAGGGGGAGGGGGAGGGGGGGGCCCTGATGCAGCTGCTGCGGCTCCGCCTCGTGAACTTCCGGCAGCACGCCGATACCGAGCTCGAGTTCGGTCCCGGGATCACCGGAATCATCGGGCCGAACGGGTCCGGCAAGACGACCATCCTCGAGGCGATCGCCTGGGCGCTGTACGGCGTGCAGGCGGTGCGCGGCGACAAGGACTCGATCCGCCGGCTCGGCGCGAAGGGCCGGGCCGGCGTCGAGGTGGACCTCGAGTTCCGGCTCGGCGCCCACGAATTCCGCGTGACGCGCGGGCTCTCCACCGCCACGCTGCACCAGGACGGCCAGGTGATCGCGAATTCGCTCAAGGCGGTCACCGACAAGCTCGAGCGGACGCTGGGAATGACCCACGAGGAGTTCTTCAACACCTACTTCACGGGTCAAAAGGAGCTGGCCGTGATGGCGGCGCTCGGCAAGACCGAGCGGGCGGCATTCTTGTCGCGCGTGCTGGGCTACGATCGCTTGCGGGAGGCGCAGGAGCGGGTGCGCGAAGTCCGCAACGCCGTCGCGGCAGAGGTGCGGGGTCTCGAGGCGGGCCTCCCGGACGGCGCGGTGCTCGGCGAGGCGCGACGGGCCGCCGAGCAGCGCCTGGCAGGCGCCCGGACCGCGGCGAAGCGCGCGGACTCCGCGCGCCGCGCCGCGGAGGTCGCGCTGGCTCGCGAGGAGCCACGCTGGAACGAGTGGATGGCCCGCCGCGAGCGCACGCTGTCGCTCGACGGCGAGCGGCGCATGGCGGAGCAGGCCGTGGTGTCGTCGCGTCAGGAATTTCAGCGGCTCGACAAGGAGCTCGCCGACGCGCTCGGAGCCCGGGAGCAGCTACGCCTGCTCGGCGCCGAGCTCGCGCCGGTGGCGCGGCTGAAGCGGGAGGCCGCGGCGCTCGAGGAGCTCCAGCGCGAGACCGCGGCGCGCCGGGCGGAAGAGGCGCAGCTCGCGGAGCTGGCCCGCAACGTTCGCATGCTCGAGCGCCGTCTCGCGGAGCTCGGCGACGTGGCGGAGGCCCTTGCCCGGGCGGATGCGGCGGCGCGTGAGCTGCGGGAGCGGCTCGAGGCGGTCGAGCGCGCTGCGGAGGACGAGCGGACGGTCTGGGTTCGCGACCGGCAGTATGCCGAGACGAAGCGTACCGAGCTGCTCAAACTGTACGAGGAGGTAAAAGAGCAGCGCGACCAGATCGTGAAGCTCGGTCCCGAGGGGACGTGTCCCACCTGCAAGCGGCCGCTCGGGCCGGAATACGCGGGCGTTCTCGCGCTGCTCGACGCTCAGCTCGAGGTGATCACCGGGGACGGGAAATACTTCCGGCAGCGGCTCGAGCAGCTCGCCCAGCCGCCCGGCAAGCTGCTGGACGTCGAGGCCGAGCGCGACCGGGTGCTCGAGGAAAGCCGTCGCGCCAGTGCCCGGGCGGGGGAGCTGCGGGCGCAGGTCGAGGAGCGCGATCGCGCGCGCTCGCAGCTCGACGGCGCCCGGCGGCGGGCGGGCGACCTCGAGCGCCAGCTCACGGCGCGACCCGGCGGCTACGACGCGGCGCGACACGACGCCGTGCGGGCCGAGCTCGCCAAGCTGGAGCCGGTGGCGCTCGAGGCCGCGGCGCTGGAGGAGCGCGCGCGGAGGGCGGAGCGCCTCGTGCAGGACGCGGAGCAGGCGGAGCAGCAGCTGTCGGCGGGCGAGCGCCGCGTGCGCGAGCTCACCGAAGCGGTCCGCGGCGAGGGCTTCTCGGACGCCGAGTACCGGCAGGCGAAGGACCGCTACGATCGGGCCGTCGGCACCCTGCGCGAAGCCGAGCTCGCGGTCGTGGAGGCCCGCGGCGAGCTGAACCGTGCCGAAGACGACGTGGCCGAAGCGAAGCGACGGGAAGCCGAGCGGGCACAGCGCGAGCGTGAGATCGCGGCGCTCAAGGCGCGCCAGCGCCTCCATAACGAGTTGGACCGTGCGTTCTCGGATCTGCGGGGCGAGCTCAACGCCCGCATGCGTCCCGAGATCGCCGAGCTCGCCTCCGGGTTCCTCGCGGACCTCACGGACGGCCGCTACGACGAGCTCGAGCTCACGGAAGACTACACGCTCACCATCCTCGAGGGCGGCGTACCGAAGCCGGTCATCTCGGGTGGCGAGGAGGACATCGCGAGCCTCGTGCTGCGGCTCGCGATCTCGCAGATGATCGCCGAGCGGGCGGGCCAGCCGTTGTCGTTGCTCGTGCTCGACGAGATCTTCGGCTCGCTGGACGAGGCCCGGCGCGTGCACGTCGTCGGCCTGCTGCGCCGGCTGGCCGACCGCTTCCCCCAGGTCATCCTCATCACGCACATTGAGCAGGTGCGAGACGGTCTCGATCGCGTGATCCGCGTGGACCTTGACCCGGCGCGCGGGGCCAGCGTCGTCCGGGACGACACCGCCACCCTGGGAGCGACGGATGCGGGCGTGGCTGCCTGAGCGTCAGGTCTACGGGCCCGAGCCCGCGAGCGAGCGCGACACCGAAGGGCTGAACCGTGTCTTCGCCGACGCGTTCACCGATCGCTACCGCCGCGACGGGCTCGTGGGCGTGCGCGTGCCGCACCTCAATCCCCAGGTGTGGCGCTACGCCCTGCTCGACGCCGGTCCGGGCGCCATGCTGTGGCGCGACGAGGCTGGACACGTCGTTGCCTTCAACATCGCCCACCGCTCGGGCTCCGAGGGGTGGATGGGCCCGCTCGCCGTGCGGCCCGATCGCCAGGGCGCGGGGGTGGGGAAGACCATCGTCCGGACGGCGCTCGACTGGTTGCTCGAGCAGGGCGTGGCCACACTCGGCCTCGAGACCATGCCCCGCACCGTGGAGAACATCGGGTTCTACGCGCGGCTCGGCTTCTTCCCCGGACATCTCACGGTGACGCTGACCAACGACATCGTGACGCGCGGACATCAGACCCCGGTGGTGCTGTCGCAGCGCAAGGGCGCGGCCGGCGGCCAGGCGCTCGAGGCGGCGCGCCAGCTCGTCGCTGCGCTCGCTCCGGGCTACGACTTCACGCGCGAGATCCAGCTCACCGCGGAGCTCGGCCTCGGCGACACGTCGCTCATCGACAGCGACGACGGGCTCGACGCGCTGGTGCTGTGGCACTCGGCCCCGCTCGCCGAGGGCCGGCCCAAGGACGAGGTGCGGGTGCTCAAGCTCGCCGCCCGCGACCCGCGGAGCTTCGACGCCGCGATCGCGGCCACCGAAGCCGCCGCGGCCCGCGGCGGCATCCGGCGCGTCGCCGTGCGATGCCAGACCCGGTTCGACGACGCGTTCCGCCGGCTCGTGGCCCGCGGCTATCGCGTGCGCTGGACCGACCTCCGGATGACCTACGAGGGCTATCCGGAGCCCCATCCGGGCCGCGGTATGCTGTTCTCGAATTGGGAGATCTAGGAGAAAAGCGGAACGCTAGCGCAGGCAGCCGACGCGAACCCGGGCGATCACCACGTCGTCGAACCAGACGCTGCCCGATGCCGCATCGGTGATATAGTTCTGCGGCCAGAAGGCATTGAGCTTCAGGTCCGTCGTGCTCCGGAACTGCAGGTCGGGCGGGCCTGACGCGGTGGGCGAATAGTTGCATTGCGAGCCGTCGGCGCCGGCAGGGCAGAAATGGTCCTGCACCCAGTACCCTGCCGCTCCGGTCTCCGGGAAGTGTTGGATGAGAGAGTCGTTCTGCCAGACTTCGAGCACCGCGCCGGCATCGGAGGCCAGGTCGGTATTGAGCTTGGCGTGAACCTCGACGCACGCCCACGTGTTGTCCGAGGCGGTGAACGCGGTCCGGCTGATCAGCGCGTTCCCCCAGTAGGCCCCGCCGCAGCTCGAGCAGGTATGCATCTGCATCCAGTAGTTGTAGAAATCGAAGACCGGATTGGGACTCCCGTTACCCCACACCGGCTCCACGGCGAAGGAGACCCGGTCGTTTCCGAGGGGCCGCGTTCCCGCTTGCGGGTTCGGCCAGTTGCTGGGCGGGTTGTAGCCCCCGAACCACACGCCCGTGTGGTGCCAAGGCGCGCCGGCCTGGTACTTGACGTACCAGCGGACGTACAGCTCGTCCTGACCGGCGTCGAAGCGCTTGTACAGATCGGTGGCCTGGGTGGGCGCGTTCCGACCGTCGGCGGTGAACTGCATCGACACGGTACCGCAACTCCCTGATGGCTTGTCGCTGACGAGGGAAAGGCCGGACACGTTCGTGTAGCTGTTGTAGCGCGACGTCACCGCCGATACCGAGCCCTCCTCGAAATTCTCGGCCCAGACCACGGCCGGATCACCAGCGATCCCCCGATCGCAGGGGTAGCGGTCGGCCAGGTGTTGCGCCCCGGCCGGCGGCGGGGACGGTCGGTTCGGTTCCTGGCACGCCAGGAGCAATACGCCCCACATCAGTCCGTGATAGACCGCTGTGCCGCAGTGTGAATGGAGGAGCACACAGCACCCTACGCCGTGCTCGCACCCCTGCCGGTGACGCCCCTCACCCCGCCCCGGGGCGCGTGTCTGATCTCGTCGCCTAGGCGCCACACCGTGGCACGCGTGCACGCTGCCCCCACGCCCCACTTCGGCTGTGCGCTGACGCCAGGCTGCGCGGCGTCGGTGCGGCGGATTCGGAACGAAACTTGCCCCCCGTCGAGTTGGCTTTTCAACCGACACGGAGGGGTAGCCATGCAATCAGCCGCGCGCATAGTGGCGCTCGCATTCCTGGCCGCACTGGCGGGGTGCGAGTCCTTGTCGAACCCGGCTCAGACGGCGGATCCATCGGACGCGGCGTCGGCGGCGCAGGCCGCGTCCGGGCAGTACATCGTCGTGTTGCAGAACACCGTCGCCGACCCGGCCAGCGTCGCGAACGATCTAGTCAACGCAGTCGGCGGATCCTTGCTCCACGTCTACTCGAGCGCGCTCAAGGGATTCGCGGCGCGCCTATCGGCTCCGGCGGCGGTTGCGCTCGGCCGCAACCCGCTGGTCGCATCCATCGAGCCCGATCAGGTCATGCACGCGGACGTCACCCAATCCATGGATGCGAACGGCGATCCGTGGGGGCTCGATCGCATCGACCAGGGCGCGTTGCCCCTCTCCCGCACGTACACGTACACCGCGACCGGCGCCGGCGTCCACGCCTACATCATCGACACCGGGATCTGGACACTGCATGGCGAGTTCGGCGGTCGGGCGACCAACGTGTTCGATGCCTACCACGCCACCGGCGAGGACTGCAACGGCCACGGCACCCATGTCGCGGGGACGATCGGTGCGGCGACCTACGGAGTGGCGAAGGGCGTCTCCCTCCATGGCGTGAGGGTGCTGAGCTGCGCCGGCATCGGTTTGAACTCCGACGTGCTCGCCGGCGTGGACTGGGTGAGCGCCAACCATGTGAACCCCGCGGTGGCGAACATGTCGCTCGGCGGCGGCAAATCGGCGGCGCTCGACCAGGCCGTCAACAATCTCTGGAACTCCGGTGTGTTCCTCGCCGTGGCCGCGGGCAACGACAACGTGGACGCCTGCACCCAGTCACCGGCGGGTGCTCCCAGCGTCTTCACCGTCGCGGCCTCCGAGAAGACCGACGCCAAGGCGTCCTACTCCAATTGGGGCACATGCGTCGAGCTGTACGCTCCGGGGTCGGCGATCAAATCGACCTACCTGGGCGGTACCACCATGAGCCTGAGCGGTACCTCCATGGCCACGCCGCACGTGGTGGGGGTCGCGGCGCTCTACAAGGCGAGCTTCGGCGACCAGCCGTCCGCCACCGTCTCGAACTGGATCATCACGAACTCGACGGCGGGCGTGATCACGGGAAACGGGAACGGCACCCCGAATCGGTTGCTGTTCAAAGGGACGTTGTAACCCGGAAGTCGGTACGGCGGCGGTAAAGAAGGGGTCCCGCGTGCGGCGCGCGGGGCCCCTCGTGCTTGCGCCCTGGACCCGAATCCCCAATCATGGAGCGCGCCCCACACCCGAATATTTCCCGTAGGAGGGAGGCGGCTTCATGAACCGAGTTCTGCAGCTGGCGCTGGCGCTGACCGTAGCGTCGCTCGCGTGCGTGGCGACCGCGTTAGCCCAAAGCGCGCGCTTCGGCTTGGGCGGCGGGCTCATCTCGCCCATGAGCGACTACAAGAACACCGATAAGACCGGGTGGCACCTCTTCGGTAAGGTCGACATCGGGATCCCGATGTCGCCGGTCGGTGTGCGCGTGGACGCGATGTATGGGCAGACCAGTCAGAAGTCGCCCCTTGGGGGAAACACGAAGCTCGCCGGTGGCACTGCCGATCTCGTGTGGAAGGTTCCCACCGCGGTGCCCGGGTTCAAGCCGTATGTCGTGGGTGGCGTGGGTCTCTACAATGTGAACCCCGGCGGCGGGTCTGAGACCAAGTTCACGTGGGGCGGTGGGCTCGGGACGTCGATCGGCGTCGGTCCCATCCATGGGTTTGCCGAGGCTCGCTACATGAGCATCCAGTTCACCGGCGGGTCGCTCAAATTCATTCCATTGACGGTCGGTCTGTCGTTCGGTTCGTGACCGAGCAATAGCGATACGGTAGTCCCCGGCGGCGTGGCCTGGCAGCTCGGGCCGCGCCGCCGTTTTCCCCAGGCACCAAGGGCCGCTGTCACGACAGGAACTGCGGCGCGCCCACGATGATGCGGCGGGCGCACAAGCCGACCGCCACGGCGTACAGCACCTGCACCGGCCCGCTGCCGAGGTGTAACGCGAACACGAGGATGCCCCACAGCAGTAGCAGCGCGATTGCGACCAGGAGCGTGAGATTCATGTCAACCCCCAACGATTTGGCGTGACGGTGCTGCGTGACGTCTTCGCTTGACGTATTCGGTCCACGCAGTATTGTAGTGACAGGGACGGGGAGAAGAATTATTGAGCCAACAGCTCGATCGTGGACCCAGATACTGTGACCGATGTCATGCCCCCGCGGGGGGAAGGCAGACGCCATGGTGAGGGACCAGTCATTACTTTCGGGCTTCAATAATCCTCTCCGTTCCGGTCGTACCGGTCGGCCGGGCCGCGTTACAGCGGTGCCGGCCGATCGCGTTTTCTGACCGTGTCCCAGAAATGCCGTGGCGCCGACAGCGCCTTGCCCTTCACGAGGAATCCGATCACGAGGATCGCCATCCAGAGCCCGTAAGCAACTGCGACCTCCTCCCGGAGGTTCGGCCGTAGGAACTGCGCCAGCCAGAGCACGAAGATGATCGTGGCGTCGAGCCAGTCGAACTCCATGTTCGCCAGCAGCAGGACGCCGAGACTGGTCTGGAGCAGGGTGAGCACGATCTCCAGTCGCTGCTCCGCATCGAAGTGGAAATCCTGCCAGGCCCCGTGATGCTGCAGACTCGAGTAGCCGTAGACCAAGGGGATCATGGCGGCGAGGATGGTCCACTGGTTGATGTTGCTCGACACCATGTTCATGAGGGCCATGGGCGCATGGCTGACACGGCGCGCCCAGTAGAACGCCGACACCTTCTCGGGAAACTCCGACAGGAACGGCGCTATCCATTGCACCAGGACGAACTGGCTCACGCCCACGAGCCCCGCCAGCGCGAGCATCGACTCGAGAAACGGGTGCGCCGTGACGTACAACAATGCGCCGCCGCCGCCGAGCAACGCGGCGATGGCGAGCGGCCGGCGCCAGCCGGGCTGGTTGTAGGCCCAGCGCGACACCCGTGGCGCGTCCCCCAGGTTCTCGATGGCGTGGGGCGGGTTGCGGAGCAACACCCAGAGATAGGCCAGGTACAATGCGAGCAGCACAGCGGCGTCGACCCAGCTGAGGCTCTGCTTCCAGAGGATCACACCGAAGTAGAGCAGCGGGGGGACGAGCCCGACCACCTCCACGGCGTGCTCGGGCTCGAGCCGGATCGCGGGCAGCCGCTCGCTCGCGGTTTTTCGGCCGGAGACCGCGAACACGAAGTAGATCATCGGCCAGCCGAGCCCGAGCAGCAGGCGAATGGCGCCCGTGAGGTTCGCGATCGCCAGGTGCGCGCGCTCGGGGTCCCGCCCCGCGTCCCACGCGATCACGGCTTCGACGGCGAACTCAGGGAGTGTCTGCAGCCAGGCCAGGATCGCGAGCGCGAGCCCTTGGGAGATGAGGAACTGGGCGGCTTCCGCACCCCAGGCGACGAGAAAGGCCGACGTGAGAATGCTGGGAAACGTCCACAGCGCGGACAACGCGGAGCCTCCCGCCGCGGACAGGAAAGCGAGTACCTTTAGTTTCACGTGCGCCGAAGATAGTCCTGCCCCGGAGGCTCAACAAGCATGGGACGCGACAAGCTGAAGTCCGCCTACACCGAGCCGCTGCCCCCGGTGCCGCCGCCCGGCGAGCGCACGCCGTTCGAGAGTCTCGTGCGCGAGATGCTCGACCAGCTCGGCGAGGACCCGAGCCGGGAGGGCCTGCGGCAGACGCCGGCGCGCGTCGAGACCTCCCTCAAATGGCTCACTCGCGGTTACCACATGTCCGTCGCGGACGTGATCGGTGACGCCCTGTACAGCGAACGGCACGAGAACCTGGTGTGCGTGCGCGACATCGAGATCTACTCGTTGTGCGAGCACCACCTGCTGCCGTTCTTCGGCCGGGCGCACGTCGCCTACCTGCCGAACGGCCGCCTGGTCGGGCTCTCCAAGATCCCCCGCGTGATCGAGGTGTTCGCCCGCCGGCTGCAGGTGCAGGAGCGGCTCACCGATCAGGTGGCGGACGCGCTCATGGAAGTGCTCGACCCCCGCGGTGTGGGCGTGGTGATCGAGGCGTACCATCTCTGCATGATGATG
>Ga0075423_10000982_pt1 | contig 24255 bp, 21 predicted proteins | sample SoiMethybrSBSTD2_FD_80114 | JGI IMG/M metagenome (GOLD analysis project Ga0075423, IMG submission 80114) | Bulk soil microbial communities from a Populus tree surrounding site in Tennessee, USA - Soil MetaG P. TD hybrid SBSTD2 | ecosystem: Environmental > Terrestrial > Soil > Tree plantation... | reverse complement strand
ATCTGTTCATAGGCGCGCCTCGGCCGGCAGGGCCCCAGCCCCGCGACGGCCTGCGGCGCGCGCGACCACGAAAGGACAGGCGATGGCCGACTCGAAGCCACCCACGCAGGATCGCGTCGAAGGCTACTTCAAGGAACTCAACAACTGGGGCCGCTGGGGTCACGACGACCAGCGCGGCACCGCGAACCTCATCAGCGCCGCCAAGCGCGCTCAGGCCGCGTCGCTGGTACGCACGGGCCGGACTGTCTCGCTCGCGCGCGACATTGGCCCGCAGCCGGCCATCATGTACAACGTCACGTTTCCCTCGAACCGCGAGCGCGCCGACGTGGTGCTGGATCGCTTCGACCTCGTCTATCACGGCTTCTCGATCACCCACATCGACGCGCTCTGCCACGTGGCCTGGGACGGCGAGCTCTACAACGGGCGCTCGTTCAGGGACAGTCTCACCGCGGCCGGCGCCACCTGGTGCGCGATCGACGCCTACTTCGACGGCCTCACGACGCGCGGCGTGCTGCTCGACGTCGCCGCCGGGCGTAAAGAAGGCTACGTCACCGTCGGTCAGCCGGTGACGCCGAAGGAGCTCGACGCCGTCGCCGCGCGGGCCGGTGTGAAGGTCGAGCCAGGCGACGTGGTCGTCGTGCGCAACGGCGACGAGGCCTTCCGCAAGGCGAACCCGGACTGGGTGCCGCGCGTGTCGCCGCATCCAGGCATGCATCTGTCGTGTCTGGAGTGGTTTCGCGAGAAGGACATCGCTGCGATCGCGTGGGACATGATGGACGAGCGGCCGACCAGCTATCCGGGTTTCGCGATGAGCACGCACCTGGCGATCCCGTTCCTGGGTCTGGTGCTGGTCGACAACTCGAACCCAGAGCGGCTCGCGCGCGCGTGCGCCGAGGAGGGACGCTACGAGTTCCTCTTCACGGCGACACCGATCCGGCTGGTCGGCTCGACGGGCGCCCCAGCGCACCCGCTCGCGATCTTCTAGCGTCGGACGCGGCGCGACGCGCGCGAGCAGGCTGCTGAAAAGGGCCCAGATGCGAGGCGACGCCCGAAGGCTGCACGCGAGGCGTACTCCTGTACGTTGAGCGTGCAGCCGAGGGCGTCAACGAAGCAGATGGGCCCTTTTCAGCAGCCTGCTCGGCGGCCGCGGAGCAGCATGCCGGGCGTGCGCCCCGTCGTCTCGCCGTTTTCGAGCGTGACCTCGCCGTTGACGACGGCGGCGGCGATGCCCTCCGCCTTTTGCACGAGACGCCGGGCGCCGCCGGGCAAATCGGTCTCCACCGTCGGCATCGCCGGTCGCACGCGCTGCTCGTCGAACACCACGAGGTCGGCGCGATAGCCGGCGCGCACGAGCCCGCGGTCGTTGAGCTCCCACGCCGAGGCGTTGTCGAACGTAAGCTTGCGCACCGCCTCCTCCAGCGTGAACGCTTGCCGTGCGCGCACCCAGTAGCTCAGCAAGTGCGTCTGCAGCGACGAGCCCATCTCCTGACACACGTGAGCGCCGGAATCCGAGAACGTCGCGAGCGTGCGCGGGTGTCTGAGCATGCCGAGCACGTCCTCCGGATCCTCGTTGACGAGCGGCTGCACGAACACCTGATCGTCGTTCTCGAGCATCAGATCGATCATCACCTCGACCGGATGGCGCCGGCGCTGGTCCGATAGCTGGGCCACGGTCGGATCGTTCCAGTCGACGCCCTTCATCACGAAGAGGTTCCCGTAGTCGGGCCTGCGGGGGTCGGTCGTCGCGGCACCGCCGCCTTGGAACACGTTGTCGCGCGGCTTCATGCCGGATTCCGCGGCGACCAGCCGGCCCCGCGTCGCCGGGTCGGCGAGTCGCCGCTTCTGCTCGGCGAGCGGCAGGTCGCGAAGCTCGCGCCACGCCGGCAGCACGTCGAACGGCAAATATGACTTGAACGAGAAGATCGCGTTGATCGAGCGCGTGGTGGTCTGCCCCCACATCCGCGCTCCCGCCGCCGCGCACTCGTCGATGAACTCGAGCTGATAGGTCCACGGGTTCGGGCGCTCGCCCTGTCGGCTCGAGAGCGTGCCGAACATCACCGGCCGTCCGGTCTCGACCGCCAGCTGCTTGAGCCGCGCGAGGAATCGGCGCTGCGCCTCACCGCCCGAGATGTCCGGGCCCACCTGGAACACGCCGGCGTTCAGCTCGGCCATCGCGCCGACCAGGCGATCGAGCTCGCTCCAGTCCGCGATGCGACTCGCCACCGGCGTTCCGTCCGGGGTGATGTGGGTGGTCGCCCGTGAGCTCGAGAACCCCATGGCGCCGACGCCGATCGCCTCCTGGACCGCCGCGGTCATTCGCTTCAGATCGTCCTCGGTGGCGCGCTCGCTGAGCGCGCGCTTGCCCATGACGTACATGCGCAAGGCGGAGTGGCCGATGTACGCCCCGTAGTTGATCGCCTTCGGAAGGCGGTCGACCGTGGCGAGGTATTCGGGAAAGGTCTCCCAGGTCCAGTCGATCCCGGCCATCATCGCCTCGGTCGGGATGTCCTCGACCGCGGTCAGGCAGCGCGCGAACCACTCGCGCTCCTTCGGCGGGCACGGCGCCAGCGCGAAGCCGCAATTGCCCATGATCACCGTGGTCACGCCGTGCCAGCAGGAGCAGCTGCCCATCCGATCCCACGCCACCTGCGCGTCCATGTGCGTGTGCCCGTCGATGAAGCCCGGCGCGACGATCAGGCCGTCGGCGTCGATCGTGCGCCCGGCGGCCGCGCGGATGCGGCCGATCTCGACGATCGTGCCGTTCTGGACGCCGACGTCGCCGCGGTAGCGTGCCGCGCCCGAGCCGTCCACGATGGTGCCGCCGCGTATCACGAGATCGAGAGCCATGAGCGTCCTCTTTTCAGTCTGTCGGTTGCATGGCGATGCGCCAGCTAGGTCGCGAGGTCATCGCGCTCGCGCGCGGCGTCGCGAGAAATACCGTAGAGGATGAGCAGGATCGGCAGCAAGTACATGTGAGCGCCGCTCCACATGAGGCCACCACCCACAATTTGATCGTCCACGGCGCTGATCCCGAGCGTGGCGGCCACGCGCGCGTAGTGAGGGTAGAAGGCGCGTTCCGGCACCGCGAGCAACATGCCGAGCGCGGTCGACTGCGCGGTCGCGCCGAGCAGGTACACGATCTGCAGACCGGGATGCAGGCGCGGAGCCAGTCGCGGCGCCGGCCGGATGATCGGCCACCAGAACAGGAGCGCCGTGCCGAAGAACGTGACGTGCTCGACGGCGTGCACCAGCTCGTGCTCGGCCGCCAGGTCGTACAGCAGCGGGACGTGCCACACCCAGATGGCCGCGACGTGCAGAAGACCGGCCGCCGGCCAGAAGGTCATCGCCGATAGCGCGAAGCGCACCCGAGCCGTCCGCCGAAAGGGCGCGGCGAGCCACCGGCGCGCCGCGGTCGGCACTCCCCAGAGCACGAGCGGCAACGGGTTCCCCAGCAGCAGGAGCGGCGCGGCCATCATCGTCAGCAACAGATGCTGAGCCATGTGGGCCGAGAACCGCTCGGCGGCCAGCTCGTCGAGCGGCGTGAGCAGCGCCCCCGCGACGAAGAGCAGCCCCAGCACGTACGACGCCGGACGCCAGCCCGGCGGCGCGTATCCGGCGACGCGAAGCCGATTCCACCCGCGTATGTAGGCGGTCACCGCCGTGACCAGCACCAGCGAGAGAAGGGTCTTGAGCGTCGCCTCAAGCATCTTCGATGTGGCCTCGACACCGAGTTTCGGCCCGCGCTTCGCGGGCTGTCAAGCCAGCGCGGCCATTCTTTGATGTTCGCAGAAACATAAAATCCGCGGATTTGACAGGTGATCCCGGGGCGGCTTAGCTTGACCCCTGCAGGGCCATAGCCCAATCCGAGGAGTGTGCGCATGCGTACCTACTACGACATCGACCTGACGGACCATCGGGTAACCACACGCGAGCTGCATGGCGAAGAGATCGTCAGAGCCGGCCGCTACTGGATCGCCCGGACGCTCCTCGACCTCGGTGCGGCGACTGTCGATCCGCTGTCGCCCGCGAATCCGCTGATCTTCTCGGCCGGGCCGTTCGCCGGTACCAGCTTCTCCAACGCCAATCGGACCAGCGTCGGCTGCAAGAGCCCGCTCACCGGCGGCATCAAGGAGGCCAACGGCGGCGGCAGCTTCAGCTACGGCCTCGGTCAGCTCAAGGTCGCGGGCTTCACCCTGCACGGCGCGGCGAGCAGCTGGGCCGTCATTCATTTCAAGAAGGACGGCACGATCGAGTTCGACGATGCCGCGCCGTACCTGGGCAAGGGCAACTTCGAGGCGCAGGAGATGCTGCACAAGAAGTACGGCCGCAAGGTGACCATCGCGCTCTGCGGGCCGGTCGGCGAGTACCAGGGCCTCCTCGCCGGCATCGCCTTCAGCGACAAGGATGGCCGACCCGCGCGGCTGTCGGCGCGCGGCGGCGTGGGCGCGGTGATGGGATCCAAGAAGGTCAAGGCCGTGGTGGTCGATCTCGACAAGATCCCGCCGTTCACCGACGCCAAGAAGGTCAACGTCGCGATCAAGGACTACGCGAAGATGCTGCTGGCCGACTCGATGGTCACGAACTTCTACCAGAAGATCGGCACCATGGGCATGGCGGATCTGCAGAATGCGCTCGGTGGCCTGCCGGTCCGCAACTTCAGCGCCGGCCAGCAGGTCGACGTGGCGGCCGGCGGCAAGTTCCAGATGGGCGGTGACCACATCAGCAAGCTGAACGTCTCGCGCGGCGGCGAGCACACGCACGCCTGCATGCCCGGCTGCGTGATCCAGTGCAGCAACGTCTACGTCGATGCGAGCGGCAAGGAAGTCGTCTCGCCCGTCGAGTACGAGACCCTCGGCCTGCTCGGGACGAATTGCGGTCTCAGCGATCCCGACGAGCTCGCCCAGATGAACTTCCTCGCGAACGACCTGGGGGTCGACACGATCGAGCTCGGCGCGACCCTGGCCGTCCTGATGGAAGCCGGGCTCGGCGCCTTCGGCGACGTGAAGTTCATGGCCGAATGCATGGCCGAGATGCGCAAGGGCAGCGAGAAGGGGCGAATCTGGGCGCAGGGCACGGCGCGCGTGGGCGCGCACTACGACGTGCGGCGCGTGCCGGTGATCAAGAAGCAGGCGATCAGCGCCTACGATCCGCGCGTGGTCGAGGCCACCGGCGTGACGATGATGGCGACGGCGCAGGGCGCCGACCACACGGCCGGCAATCTCCCGCGGCTCAAGACGCGCGAGATGAACGCCGAGCAGATCGTCGAGCAGAGCCTCGCACACCAGGCACGGGTGGCGGCGAACGACTCACTCGGGCTCTGCATCTTCGGCATGAGCGTGACGAACCCGAACACCGAGTTCCTCGCCAACGCCATCAACTCCGCGCACGGCACCAACCTGACCAAGGAGTTCTTCGAGCCGCTCGGACGGGACGCGCTGCGGCTCGAGTACGAATTCAATCGCCGCGCGGGGTTCACCGAGAAGGACGACGAGCTACCGGAGTTCTTCTACAGCGAGCCGCTGCCGCCGACCAATCACGTCGCGCGCTTCCACGGCGCCGACGTGCACCGAATGTACGAGCGGCTGCCCGCGCCGGCGACGATCTCCTAGCGCGCCCCGACGGCGTCAGCTCGCGGGCTGCGACTCAGGAGGCGCGAGCGGCAGGAGTATTGTGAACATGCTGCCGCGACCCTTGATGCCTTCGCTCTCGACGCCGATCTGCCCGCCGTGAAGCTCGACGAGCTTTCGGGTCAGCGCGAGACCGAGACCGGTCCCGTCCTGCTCGCGAGCGGGTGAGGCGTCGACCTGTTCGAACTCGTCGAAGATCCGCGCCTGGTCCTCGCGCTTGATGCCGATCCCGGTGTCCGTGACCCTGATCCGTAGCGAGCTCGGACTGTTCTGGTCGCCGAGAACGACCGTGTCGGCCGTCACCGTGACGTGGCCGCTCGGGTCGGTGAACTTGATCGCGTTGCTGAGCAGGTTGTAGATCATCTGCTGGACCCGCATCCGGTCGGCAGTGATCTCCGGCAGGGGTTCCTTCACCTCGACCGTGATCGTGATGTTCTTCTGGTGAGCGAGGGCCTGCACGACGCCGACCACCTCCGGGATGTCCTCGGCGACGTTGACGCGCGCGAGGTCGAGCGTCAAGTGCCCCGCGTCGACCTTCGCGAGATCGAGCAAGTCGTCCACGAGCTTTCGGAGATGGCGGCCGGCCACGAGGATCGACGACAGATACTCCAGCTGGCGCTCGTTCACGTCGCCGTACGACTTGTTGGCCAGCACCTGCGAGAAGCCGATCACGGCATTGAGCGGCGTGCGCAGCTCGTGGCTCATCGAGGCAAGGAACTCGCTCTTGGCCCGGCTGGCCTGCTCGGCCGCCACCTTGGCCTGCAACAGCTGCCGCGATTGCTCGGTGAGCTGGCGGATGTGGAGCTGGGCGTCGGCGTGCAGGCGCGCGTTCTCGAGCGCGACCAGCAGCGCCAGCCCGACGGCGGCCGTGAGCGCGATCAGCACGCCGGTCCACGTCCGGGCTTCGAGTCGGGCCGCTTCAGCCTGCGCCGCCGCCACCCGGGCGTGGATCGCCGCCATCAAGCCGTCGAGGCTCTCCTGAACCTCCTCGGCGAGCGTCCGGGCCTCGGTGTCGGTCAGCGCGAGGGCTCGCGTTTTCTCGCCGCTCTGCAGGAGCTCTTGCTCCGTCAGGACGACAGCGCGGTAGCGCTCGAAGGCCGAGCGCGCGGCGGCGAGCTGCTTGGTCTCCCGCGCGCTCTGCGCGTAACCGGCGAGCTGGTCGAGATCGTCCGCGACGCGCGTCGCCCGCTCGTTCCAGGCCTTCGCGTAGCCCGGGTCGCCGAGCACCAGCGCGCGCATCTCGAGGCGAACGAGCGGGGTGATCGCTTCGCGGGTCGACGCGGCCAGCCGTACCGCCGGGATCGTGCGGGTCGCGATCTCGCGGTTGACCGAGACGAGATTGCCGACGGCGTGGAAGCTCAGGTAGCCGACGACGGCCAGCACCGCGATGACGAGCAGCGAAACGACGAACGGCCTCGCCGCCACTCGGGTGCCGAACACCCTGGTTATCGTGCGCAATGCTCGAGCCGGGGGAAGGCGAGGGTCATTGCCGGGGTCAAAACACGCAAAAGACAGACCATTTCCGGACAATAACGACAAATCTGATTTGTCGGGCACTTATTGTGCTCTCGGGGCTGGATCGCCCCATTCATCGGTTCGTTTCTGACCGATCTGTCGCGCACGTATGGACTGACAGTGACCAGCTTCCCTGACCCAAGGGCCCCGACCCGCTCTTTCACACCGGGCCCCGGCCGGGGTCTCAGAAGGCGTCACCACTACCCGGGGAGGAATGCGATGAGCGAAAAGAGCACGCTGCTGCGGCAGGCCGAGGATACCTTCACCGAGCTCCGTCAGGCGGTCGACGGCCTGACCGACGAGCAGCTACGCGGGGTCTGGCTGGGAAGCTGGGGAGTCCGCGAGATCCTGATCCACATCTCCGGCTGGCACGAGGCGATGATTCCCGCCCTCGGCAACATCGCCAGGGACCAGGCGCCATACCCGCCCGGGACGTATGATGGCTTCGATGCCTGGAATGCGCGGTTCGTCGAGCAAAAGGCCGGCGTGAAGGCCGCCGACGTCCTCGCCGAGCTCGATGCGAGCCATCGCCGCTTCGTCGGCGCTGCGGCCGCGCTCCCGGAGTCCCACTTCGAGCCGGGCGGGGCCGCTCGCGATGCCTTCGACGGCGCCGGCGCCGGACACTACCGCGAGCACACCGCCCAGATCCGAGAATGGAGGCAGCGAACGTCGTGACGACTTTCGGCTTCCGGCTCTTCGAGACACCGATCGGCGGATGCGGGATCGTGTGGGGCGAGCGCGGCGTCGTGGCGGTGCAACTGCCCGAAGCCGGCGACGCGGCGGCACGCGCCCGGATCCGGCGCGATTTCCTCGAGGCCCAGGAGTCGGCCGCGCCGCCCGAGGTGCAGCGCGCGATCGACGGCATCGTGGCGCTGCTCAGCGGCCACGCGCAGGATCTCTCGTTCGTGCAGCTCGACATGACCGAGATCGCGCCGTTCAACCAGCGTGTTTACGAGGTCGCGCGCACGATCCCGCCAGGCGCGACCCTGTCGTACGGTGAGATCGCGTCGCGTCTGGGCGACCCGGCCGCCGCGCGTGACGTCGGCGCCGCACTCGGCCAGAACCCATTCTCGATCGTGGTGCCCTGCCACCGCGTCATCGCGGCCGGCGGCAAGATCGGCGGCTTCTCCGCGCGCGGGGGAATCAGAACCAAGCTTCGGCTGCTCTCGATCGAGGGCGTGCAGGCGGAGGGCACGGCGCCGCTCTTCGAGAGCGGCCGTCTCGCCCATCAGTAGCAGCGGCGCCGGCCGAAACTCGGCTTTCACCGGCGGCGGCGATCGTCTAAGATCGCTTCTCACGTGCCGCCATGCGCGCCGACACGCTCCGTTTGATGATGGTCTCGCTGCTTGCGGTCCTGAGCGTTGGCTGCGCGTCGGGTCCGGTGAGCGGCCGTGTCGACGCCGCCGGCCAGGCGACGGCGCCGCTCACGATGAGCTGGACGTCGGGGCTCTTCGGCGGCAGCGGCACGATGAAGGCCGTCATGCCCGACGGCGAGCGATTCTCCGGCACGTACACGGTCGTGAAGAAGGACATGTCGCGCGGGCAGATCGACCCTGCGTGGGGAGGCGACGAGCCTCCCGACGCGCGCGGCGAGATCGACGACAGCATGTGGGGCGCGGCGCGCGATCGTCGCGCGTTCGTCACCGCGCATCTGAACAAGGCGATCGCCACCTTGAAAGGCGATCGGGGCACCACGATGCTCTGCCGGTTCTCGCTCGAGGCCTCGGAAGCTGGCATGCGCGGCGGCGGGGCCGGCGCCTGTCAGACCTCGCGCGGCGCCAAGATCAGCGCGAAGTTCTAGGACGCGCGGATCGGTCGGCCCGCGGCCAGCTCGACCGGCGTCGGCCGCGTCGGCTCGGGGATCAGCCACAGGACGATCGCGGCCGCGCCGTAGCAGACCACGAACACGATCAGCGCCTGCGTGTAGTTCTGCGTGCGGTCGTAGACCCAGCCGGTGTAGACGGCGGCCGGCATCGAGGCGAAGCTCTGGAACATGCTGATCCAGCCGCGGATCGTGGCGAAGTGGGCGCGGCCGAAGACGTCGCCGACCAGCGCCCATGTCACGGAGTTCACGCCGTCGCCGAACGAGAACAGGACGGCGAAGAGCACCAGCGCCCACCACGCGCCGTCGCCGTAGGCCAGCACGACGAGCCCGGCGGCGCCGAGCAAGACGCCGACGGCGCCGACCGCCTGCTTCGACTGCCGATCGCCGAGCCACCCGGTCAGCGGCCGCACGACGATGGTGGCCAGCGCGGTGAGCCCGACGTAGAACGCCGCCCCCGCCTCATCGAGTCCCTTCCAGACCAGAAGCGGGACCAGGTGCACGGTCACCCCGGCATAGGGGACGTTGCGCAGGCCGTGAAACGCGGCGAGTAGCCAGAAGGTCGGCGTGCGCAGTGCTTCACGGGTGCTGAACTCCCTTTCATCGGCCGGCGAATGCGCCGGCGCGACCGCGCTCGTCGACCTGGAGTGCTCGCCGTCGGGCAGCAATCCCATGCTCTCGGGTGAGCGCCGGATCAGGAGCACGAGCGGCAGGAGCAGCAGCACGGAGAAACCGGACAGGACCGCGGCCGTCCGCCAGCCGAGCTTCAGCACGGCCAGTGCGACCAGCGGAAAGATCAGCACGCCGCCGATCGCCTGGCCCGTCTGCACGATCGCCATCGCGAGCCCGCGCTTGCGGCGAAACCAGTGGGCCACGACCGCGAGCGTGGCCTGGTTGAACCCGGCTTGGAAGCCGAAGCTCAGCGGCCCGATGAAGACGAGCAGAAAGAGCAGGTAGCTGTGCGTGAGCGATAGCAAGATCAAGCCCACGCCCGCCAGCAACGTCCCCGAGACCAGCATCATCCGGACGTCGAAGCGGTCGATGAGATAGCCGACGAGCGGCGCGCCGAGCGCCGCCTCGAGTCGCGAGAGCGAGAACGGCAGCGAGGTGGCCGCGCGACTCAGGTTGAGCTCGGTCAGCACCGGCAGGAAGTAGAGCGTGAAGCCGGTGTTGAACAGTCCGCCCTTCACCGCGTCCTGAACGCAGCCGATCGCGACGATCCACCAGCCGTAGAAGACGCGACCGGGGCTCTGCGAGAGCGAGCGCCGTCTCACGGCTTGTAGTTCACGCTCCTGGGCAGCACCTTCTTCATGAGATCCGGATAAACGAACGCGGGCAGATCGAGGGGCTTGGTTAGCTTCCCCTGCTGCTTCAGCTGGCTCTCGGCCAGGCGGAACATGCCGATCGTGAAGTCGTCCAGGACCATCTCGAAGCGAAGCTTGGTCATCAGCTGCTCGACGTCGGCGGGGTCGAGGCTCTTGAGGAAATCGGACACGTCCTTGGCGGCGCGCTTGCGGTCCTTGTTGATGAGATCGGTCGCCTCCACCAGTGCGCGCACGAAGCCTTCGGCCTGCTCGGGGTTCTTCTTGATCCAGCCGAGGTTCATGTAGACGTACACGCCCTGCTCGAGCACGCCTTCCTGATCTTTGAGGACCTTCGTGTTCTTGACCGCGCGCAGGCCGCGCATGACCCACGGCTCCCACACCGCGTAGGCGTCGATGTTGCCGCGCTCGAGCGCCGCCACCATCTCGGGTGCGTCGACGTTGACCACGGTGTAGTCGGCCGGGTTCAGCTTGAGCTTGTCGACCAGCGCGAGCCAGAACACCTCGCCGCCCGAGCCGCGCGCCACGCCGAGCTTCTTGCCCTTCAGCTGATCGAGATTGTCCACGTTGCGGCCGACGATCGCGATCCAGCGCACCAGGCGCGTGGCCTGCGCGACCACGACCACGTTCGGGTCCAGGTTGTGATTGCTGACCCCGGCGATCTCGGAGCCGAACGCGGATTCGATCTGGCCGTTGATCAGGAAGGACACCATCGCGGAGCCGGACGGCCCCGTGTTGATCCGCACGTCGAGCCCGTGCTTCTTGAACAGTCCCTCCTGCTGCGCCACGTAGTACGCCGAGAACACCGGATCCACGCCGGTCGCGATCGTCATCTTCGTCTGCGCCCACGCTGCCCCGCTCCAGATCAGCATCGCCAAGACGACCGTCCAGAGAACACGCTTTCTAAGCACGATCTTTCTCTCCTCTTTCAGGGGGCTCAAATGGGGCCAGATGCGAGGCGGCGCCCGAAGGCGGCACGCGAGCCGTACTTCGAGTACGGTGAGCGCGCCGACGAGGGCGCCAACGAAGCAGATGGCCCCATTTCAGCCCCCCGACGGTGAGTACTTGCCCGCGAACGTGTAGATGCTCCATCGGAACATGCGGTCGGTAGCGAAGCCGAGCAGCCCCAAGGTGACCAGCGACACGAAGATGTCGTCGACCAGCATGAACAGCCGTCCGTCCCACAGCATCTTGCCCAATCCCTCGTTGGCGGCGATCAGCTCGGCCGCCACGATCGTGGTGAACGAGTTGGCCATCGCCAGCCGCATCCCGGTGAGGATGTACGGCACGGTCGCCGGCAGCGCCACGTGAAAGAAGATCTGCGCGCGCGTGGCGCCCAGCGACTCAGCGGCGCGGATCTTGTTCGGCGCGATGGCCGAGACACCGGCCGCCGTGTTCAGGATCACGATGAAGATCGTCGTGTAGATGATGAGGAAGACCTTCGACGCCTCGCCGATCCCGAACCAGATCACGGCCACCGTGATCATGGCGACGGACGGGATGAAGCGCAAGAACTCCGTGTAGGGCTCCAGGAGCTTGCGCACCGGCCGGAACGAGCCCATGGCCAAACCGATCGGAATACCCAGCAGCGAGCCCGCCACGAACCCGGTCAGGATGCGTTGCAGGCTGGCCCAGAGATGCTCGAACAGCACCCCGCTTCTCGCCAGCACGACCGCCTTCTTGAGCACGATCGTCGGCGGCGGGAACAACACCGAGCTCACCAGGTACAGGGACGCGAGCTGCCAGAGCAGGAACAGGCTCGCGAAGCCGAGTGCGTAGCCCCCGTACCCCGCCCACAGCCGACGCGCCCCGCCCATGTCTACGTCCGGTGCGCGAGCGAGGCGGCGACTTCGTCGCGGATCATCTCGTACACCTCTTTGTAGTAGCGCAGGAACGCGTCGTCGGTGCGGCTGTGCGCGCCGTTCAGCGAAACGGAAACCAGCCCCTTGACGTGCGAGCGCGGGCCGGCACGCATCACGCCGATGCGCGTGCCGAGGGTGACCGCCTCGTCGATGTCGTGGGTGATGAACAGCACCGTCGTGCGCGCGGCGCGCCAGATACTGGCCAGCTCGGCCTGCATCAGCGAGCGCGTCTGGGCATCGAGCGCGGCGAACGGCTCGTCCATCAGCAGCATCTTCGGCTCGTTCGCCAGCACGCGCGCGATCTGGATGCGCTGCTTCATCCCGCCCGAGAGCTCGGCCGGATACTTCTGCTCCTGGCCGTGCAGGCCGACCAGCTCGAGATGGCGCAAGGCGCGCTCGCGCCGCTCGCGCTTGCTCACGCCGCGCATGCGCAGGCCGAACTCGACGTTCTCGACCGCCGTGAGCCAGCCGTAGAGGGAGTCGTCGCCCTGGAAGACCACGCCACGGTCGCGGCTGGCGCCGTCGACGTCGCGGCCGTCCATCCGAATCCGGCCGGCCGTCGGCGCCTCGAAGCCCGCGAGCATCTTGAGGATGGTCGTCTTGCCGCAACCGCTCGGCCCGAGCAAGCAGAAGAACTCGCCGACCTCGATGTCGACGTTGAAGTGCTCTATCGCCGGGTAGTCGACGCCCTGCAGCGTGCGGTAGGTCTTGCCGACGTCGTGAAACGAGACCAGCGGCGTGGCCATTGTCCCCGCGAGGACAATAGCCAAGCGGCCGGGGCTAGTCCAACCAATCCTTCTCTTTGAGCTTCCGCGGCAGGTACTTCTTGGTCAGGAACTGGAAGTCCTTGTTGGCCAGCGCGTCGAGCTCGTACTTGAGCCCGCTCGAGAGCATCCGCTTGATCTCGGTCTGCCAGTCCTTCTTCTGGAACCAGTTGTAGCCGAGGAGCTCTTTCGCGCGCGCGACGTCCTTGTCGTTGAGCTTGATGCCGACGTTGCGCGGCAGATCGTACGTCTCCGGGTCGGCGCTCGAGAGCCCCATGAACTTGGCCTTGGGGATCGCCATGCGCTGGCTCTCGAAGGCGAGGTTGATCGAGCCCTGCTTGATGACGGAGTAGATGTAGTACCCCCACGGATCGTTGTCGACCAGTACGTAGACCGGCAGTTTCTTCTCTTCGTGCAGGCGCCGCGCCAGCCGCCGCACGCCGCGTGGCGGCTGGCCGTTGCCGGTGAGCAGCACGCAGTTGTGCGTGCGCCAGAATTTGTCCTCCGAGAGCCGGTTCCACTGGGTGCCCTTCTCGACCAGCAGGACGAAATCGGCGGTGCAGCGCCGGATCTCGAGATACTCCGGCTCGACGATCGACGGCACCGAGTAGCCGCCCTTGCCCAGCCGCGCGCAGTCGACCGTGTCGCCGTCGTCGACCAGCACCAGCGGCCCGACGATCGAGCCGGCGTTCTCGGCGCGCACATGCAGCTCCTCACGCAGCGCCGCCAGGGTCACCTCGAGATCCTCGATCAGCGGATCGGACTCGTCCTGCGTGTCGAGCGTGTTCTCATGCGAGTTCTTGATCGTGTGCTTGGTGCGGTAGTAGATCTCGCGGAGCGAGGTTGTCAGGTTCGCTCGCTGCAGCTCGCAGAGCGCGTCGGCCACCAGGACCGTCTGCATGAACTTCTTGGCCATGCCCACGTTGAAGAACGATCGCGCCTGCTTGCGCTTGCCGAGCTCGATCAACCCCTTGCGCTCGTCGAACGTCACGTTGGAGAGCGAGCGCACCGGGATCGCGAACGTGGGGTCCTTGCGGCGCTGCGCGGCGTCGATGACGACGTCGGCGATTCCGATGAGCTTCTTCTCGACCGTGGTCAGCTTGCGAGTCTTCGCGGCCATCGGCGCCTCCTAACCCTTCCCGCGCCGAGCGCGCGCCTTCGAGCCTGCAGTGGCATGGGCGCTGCGGGGTGTCCGGTCCTTCTGGCGACCGTGCGCCGCGCGAACGGTGCTCTCGTGTCGGGCCGCGCCGCGACCGCGCGCTTTCGGCTCGGCCTTGCCCTTCGACCTCGCGGCCGCCTTCCCCGTCTTCGACTCCTGGTCGTCCGTCGTTTCGGGGGCCTGAGGGGCGGGGCCATTCGTCGTCGCCGCGGCCGGCGGCTCGGCGATGATCTTCGGCACCTCGCCCTCGACGCCCTCGGGCGTCACGATGATCGAGTGCGGCAAGCCTTCGGGGCCGCTCCCGTTCTTGCCGAGCACCTCGTCGGTCTTGATACCGCCGGTCACCCTCATCGCCATCTTGTGGAGCTGCTCCTTCAATTTCGTGACCGGCAGCTTGCCGCCCTTGAGCCGGTTGCACGAGTCGACGACCTCTTCGATGTAGAGCTGGAAGATGTCGCGCCGGCTCTGCTCACTGTAGGCCCGCTCGCGACGGCGCAGGAACGCGCCCAGCCGCCGCCCGCACTCGCGCAGGGCCAGCGTGATCTCCTTGCTGATCTCGTCGTACTCGGCGATCGCCTCCTTGGACTCGCTCGTGAACGGCACCCAGACCGAGGCCATGTGGACGAAGATCACCATCGGCCCGGCCGGCAGCGCGCCGCGCGACTGCGTCACGCCGTAGTTGCGCCACGTCGTGTCGAGCACGGCCTTGAAGATCGCGCACGCCGACTGCTGATAGAGGAGCGGCACGCGGTTCGCGTAGCGGATGACCCGCGCGAGCTCGTGCTCGTTGCCCTGGTCCTCTTCGCCTTCGGCCAGCGGGATCGCCTGCTTTTGCTGGTCGGCCTGCGCCTGCTCGGGACCGCGACCGTACGCCAGCCCCGCCTCGATCACGAACGGGTTACCGCGATACACCGCCGGCGGCCGGCTCACCGCCGTATAGAAATCGCCCTTTAGATGCTGATAGAGCCCCGCGAGGATCGCCTGCTCCCCGATCGGCGACAGACAGTTGGTCGGCGGAGCCATGATCTTCGTCGCCTGGATCGCCTTGTAGAGGTTCTCGGCGGGCTGGCCGAGCACGTCGCGCGGACGCGCGCGCGGCGAGAGGCCGGCGGCCTTGCAGATGTCCTCGGCCAGGCGTGGCGACACGCGGCTGAAATCGCCGGCCAGGAATCCCGAGAGCCAGTGGCTCTTCGTGTCTTGCAGCATCTTGAGCAGCATGCCGAGCTCGATGCCGTAGGGATGCGGCTTGATCTCGCGCGGCGACTCCGGCACCTGGTCGTAGGTGCGCGGCAGCTCCTTCGTCTCGCCCTCGGGCGTGAGGTACGTCAGCTTTACGTGCGGGTTCGCGATGATGGTCTGCTCGACGTACTCGTCGACCGAGGCGCGGCCCTTCTGGTAGCGGCCCTCGACTTCCATCGTCACCTGGGTGCCGCGCGGCGACTCCCAGTCGATCTGCTTCTTCTCGAGAATGAGCGGCTCGTTTTTCTTGGTGTCGATCTGCACCTCGAAGAAGTGCGCCGGCGATTTCGCGCTGGTGCGCGAGATGATCTGCACCGGCTTGCCGGTCGTCAGCTGACCGTACATGCCGGCCGCCGAGATGCCGATGCCTTGCTGGCCGCGGCTCATGCGGAGGCGATGGAACTTCGAGCCGTACAGGAGCTTGGCGAAGATCGGCGGGATCTGCTGCCGGACGATGCCGGGACCGTTGTCGGCGACAGTGATCCGGAATCGACTCGCCTGACTCGCCGGGGGCGGAGGGCTGCCGTTGCCCACCGCTTCCAGCTTGATCGTCACGTCCGGGAGGATCCCGGCTTCTTCGCACGCGTCCAGCGCGTTGTCGACGGCCTCCTTGACGCAGGTCAGGAGGGCCTTGCGCGGATTGTCGAAGCCGAGGAGATGGCGGTTCTTGGTGAAGAACTCCGAAACGGAGATCTCCCGCTGACGCGCGCCCATCTCGACGGCGGAGACGGTCGTTCTTGGAGCCAGCGCGGGCGCGGAAGCGCTCTCCTCTGAACGCTCCTGCTTTTCGGGCTTCGAACGCTGCGGCTTCTCGGGCTTCGAGGGCTGCGGCTTGCGGCTACGCTTGGCCAAAGGCTCGCTCGATGGTTCGCATATTCCCACCATACAAGCAAAATTCGAGGGCCGGACTCAAGTTTTCCCGCTCGGCTTGTGTCGCGCCGTCTGTCGGGTAGGCCACGCCGTGAGCTCGGTCATGAGCGCGCGGGCCGCCCCACTTAGATAGGCGCGCCGTCGGTGGATCAGCACGACCGGGATCGTGACCGGCGTGCCGGCGATTCGCATCGAGCGTAGGCTGCCCGTGCGCAGCTCCTCGTCGACGCTGCTCTCGGGCAAGAGCGCCAGACCGAAGCCGGCCTCCACCATCCGTTTCTGCGCCGTGAGACTGTCGATCGGGATGATCTCGGCTGGGTGGAGCCCCCAGGCCGCGAGCCGATTCTGGAGCGACCAGGGATACGGATCGTAGAACGCGTCGGTGCGCGGCGGGAACGCGACCCAGCGCTCGGCACCGAGCGCCGACGGCTCGACGCGGCGCCGGTTCGCCAGACGATGGCGTGGCGAGCAGACAACCATCATCGGCTCGTCGTAGATGGCCAGCGCCTGCATCTCCGCGTGTGGATCGGAGCCATAGCGCAGTCCGAGCGTCGCGTCGCCGCGCCGGACCAGCACGCTGACTTCCTGGCTGAGCGCAGTGCGCAGCCGCAGCTCGACGTTCGGATGGCCATCGCGGAAGCGCTCGAGGCAGGCGGTCAAGGTCGTGCTCGCCAGGGTCCCGACCAGCGCCAGGGTTACGGCGCCGCGATCGGCCTGGTGGAGCGCGCGGACCGAGTCGAGACCGTCGCGCATGCACGCCAGGAGTCCCTCGGCGTGGGGCAGGAACGTTCGGCCGGCCTCGGTCAGGATCACACCGCTCCGGATCCGCTCGAACAGTGGTGCGCCGAGCTCGCGCTCGAGCAGCTCGAGCCGTCGGCTGATCGCCGGCTGCGACAGGTGCAGGAGCGACGCGGCCCGCGTGAAGCCGCCGCCCCGCACGATCGCGACGAACGCCTGGACCTGGTCGATCTCCACGGCCATGAGGATATCTGATGGCCATCCTCCGTTCTATGCATTGGACACATGCAAGGAGCGCCGGTACGGTGCGGGATCAGGAGGTGTCCCATGCTCGACAACTCGGTTCTCGCGGGCGAGGTCGTTCGCCACGGTGCGTACGTCTGCGTGCGGATCGCCGACACCGCCGACTCCCGCGCTCTCGCCGCCGCCGCCATCCCCGCGCTCGCCGACAAGCTCGGACTCGTGAACGAATTCGAGCCGGCCCAGGGGCCACCGTCGCAGGCGATCGCCTACGTGCGCCGGCACGGCGCGACCGCGGGTGCGGTCGCCGACGACGGGGTGGCCCAGGCCGACCTCGTCGTGCACGTGGCGGCGCCGAGCGCGCAGCCGGTGAGCGACTTCTGCGGCGAGGCCACGCGCCTGCTCGGGTCGCTGGCACGCCTGCGCGTGATCGGCGGCGTCGTCAGGCCGCGGGTCTATACCGGCGCGGCCATGAACAACTTTGCCTACGCGCACCAGGTCGTGCAGCGGCCGGGGCGGCTCATGCCCAATGCGTTCCTGCTGCCGATGAACAAGACGGCCGCGTGGTGGGCGAAGGACTGGATGGAGCGCCACACCTATTTCCTGCCCCGATACGATGACGAGGGCCGCATGAAGAACGAGGGGCACGCGCTCGCCTCCGCGGCCGGCATCTCGTGCCTGCTCAGGCGCACCTACAAGAGCACCAGCGAGCCCGCGCCGGAGGGCGCGTACGACTTCGTGACCTATTTCGAGTGCGCGGACGCGGACGTGCCGACGTTTCACCAGGTGTGCGCGAGCCTGCGCGACGTGACCAAGAACCCCGAATGGAAATTCGTGCGCGAGGGACCGACGTGGCACGGCCGCCGAGTCGCCGCCTGGCCGGAGCTCTTCGCCGGCCCCGCCAGATGAGTACGGCGGCGCGCCCGGCCGATCCGATCGCCGCGGTCACGCACCCCGATCCGTACCCCTACTATGCGGATCTCGTCGCGTCGCGGCCGATTCATCGCGACGACGCGCTTGACGTGTGGGTCGCCTGCAGCGCCGCCGCCGTGACCGCGGTGCTCACGGAGCCGGCATGCCTGGTCCGCCCGCCGGCCGAGCCCGTTCCGCGGGCCATCGTGGGGCGCGAAGCCGGCTCCATCTTCGGGCGCCTCGTGCGAATGAGCGACGGCGCGAAGCACGCGGCGCTGAAGCCGGCGGTATCGGCGGCGACGGCGTCGATCGAGAAGTTGGTCGGCTGTGAAGCCGAGCGATGGGCCGAGCAGCTCGTCGTCGAGCTCGACCCGATGGACGACGCGGCGCGAGTGAACGAGCTCGCGTTCCGCGTGTCGGTGTACGTCCTCGCCAGCCTGCTCGGCGTCCCTCCCGACATGCTCGCCGGCACCGCCGCGATCGTGGGCGAGTTCGTTCGCGGCATCGCGCCCACCGCCACCAGCGAGCACCTCGCGCGAGGCAACGCCGCCGCCGAGCTGCTCGGCTCGTTCCGAGCACGGCTGGGCGCCGCCGATTCGCACGCGCCCATGCTCGAAGCGCTCGATCGAGAGGTCGCGCGCGCCGGGGGCGCCGACCGCGAAGACGTGGTCGCCAACGGGATTGGCTTTCTGTCCCAGGCTTACGAGGCGACGGCCGGCCTTATCGGCAACACGCTCGTGACGCTCGGCCGTCAGGACGGCGTGCGGGCCGCGGTCGCGGCGGATCCGAATCGGCTTGCGGCCGTGGTGCGCGAGGTCGTGCGCTACGATCCGCCCATTCAGAACACGCGGCGCTTCCTGGTGCGCGACGCCGTCGTCGCGGGACAGGCGATGAAAGCGGGCGAGACCGTGCTGGTGGTCCTGGCGGCCGCGAACCGGGATCCGCTGGCGAACCCGGAGCCCTCGCGATTCGACGCGCTCCGGTCGGTCCGCCAGTCGTTCACCTTCGGCGCCGGCCCCCACGCGTGCCCCGGCGAGAGCATCGCCACCGCGATCGCGACGGCCGCGGTCAATCGGCTGCTGGCCGCGGGCGTGAAACCCGAGCGCCTCGCCGAGCGCCTCACCTATCGCGCCTCGGCGAACACGCGCGTCCCGGTGTTCTAGGTCGTTCGCTCGCGCGCTAGGGCCGGCCGGCGCGGTTCGCGGCCGTGAGGAGCCGATCGAGATCGGCGGGCCGCTTGTACGGAAGCCGCTCGCGCAGGCTCGCCATCGAGAGGCCCGAGCTCAGGTGGCCGACCTGCTCCCACTCCTCACGCGCTTCGCTCGTGCGCCCGAGCTCGCTGAACAGCACGGCGCGGTACGCGTGGGCCGGCAGGAAGTTCGGATTTCCCTTCAACGCTCGCGCGAAGTAGTCGAGCGCCTGCTGTCGCTGGCCCGTCAAGTAGTAGCCGTGGCCGAGTGTCCAATCGTAGAAGTACAGGTAGTGCGGATTGAGGCGCATCGCGTGGCGAATCGCCTTGATGCACTCCTCCGGCCTCCCGGACCAGCAGAGCGTCTCGGCCAGTGTCTCGTAGCCGTCCGCGTCGTTGGGCGCGAGCGCGACGGCCTGCTCGGTCTCGGCGATGGCGCGGTCGTGCTGCTTCATCCACAGATAGATCTGCCCGAGCACGTGGTGCGCGGCGACCAGCGAATCGTTGAGCGCGATCGCGCGCTCGGCGAGCTCGCGGGCGCGCTCGAGTCCCTCGCGATCGGTGCTCCACAGGAACTGCCAGCTCTGAAGCTGCGTCCAGGCCAATCCGAGGTACGCCCCGGCGTAGTTCGGGTCCAGATCCAGCGCTTTCATGAAGAGCCGCCGCGCCTCGGCATTGCCGTCGCGCGTCGTGAGCCGGCGCTCTTCGTGGCCGCGCAGCACCAGGTCGTACGCCTCCGGATTGCCGGTCGGCGGGCGGCCCAGACGCCGCTTCTCCGCCTCGGTGAGCTTCACCGCCATGGCGCTGACGATCCGCTGCGTGACCTCGTCCTGCAGCGCGAACATGTCGTTCACCTCGCGGTCGTAGCGCTCGGCCCAGAGGTGGTACCCGGTGGTCGCATCGACGAGCTGCGCGGTGATCCGCACGCGGCTGCCGGAGCGCTGCACGCCGCCCTCGAGCACGTAGCGCACGCCGAGGTCGCGGCCGACGTCGCGGACCTTGACCGCCTTGCCTTTGTAGGTGAAGACCGAGTTACGCGCGATCACGAACAGGCCGGAGACCTTCGAGAGCCCGGTGATCAGATCCTCGGTGACGCCGTCGCTGAAGTACTCCTGAGCCGGGTCCTGGCTCAGGTTCGCGAACGGCAGCACCGCCACGGACGGCCGATCCGGCAGCGGAAGCCCCGCGGACTCGGGCGGTTTGAGCCAGCGCCAGCCGGCCCATCCGGCCGCGCCCAAGAGCATGAGGAGCGCGACGACGACCGCGACGGGCTTGAGCAGCCGCACCGATCGGCCGGTCTTCGGCCGAGGCACCGCGCTCGGATCGAGATGGAGACGATACACGCGCACCGGTCGCGCGATGTTCTTGACGGCGTGCTCGCCCTTGAACTCGTAGCCGAACGGGAGCTTGCCCTCGATCTGGTCGTAGGCCGTGCCGGAGAGACAAATGCCGCCGCCGTCGGCGAGGCCTTCCAGGCGCGCGGCGATGTTGACGCCGTCGCCGTAGAGCCGATCGCCCTCGACGATGACGTCGCCGAGATTGATGCCGATGCGGAATCGCATCCGCCGCGTCTCCGGCAGCGCGGCGTTGCGCGACTCGAGCTCACGCTGGATGTCGACGGCGCACTGGACGGCGTCCACCACGCTCGCGAACTCCGCCAGCACGTTGTCGCCCGGAGAGTCGACGACGCGGCCGCCACGGCCCGCCACCCTCGCGGCGATGACGGCGCGGTATTCGGTGATGGCGCGGACCGTCGCCACCTCGTCCTCGCCCATGAGGCGGCTGTAGCCTTCCACGTCCGCGCTGAGAATGGCGGCGAGCTTTCGGTCGACGGAGCGCCCGTCCATGGCTACGAATTCTATCGTGCCGGGACGGGCGCTTCTCTAATGACCCGCGCGAGAATAGCCGCGCGCAAGCGACCCCGTCGCGGCGCTACGCGCACCCCATGGCGTAGACCTGCGTGGCCCCCTCGGGCAGCGGGCGCGCGCTGAAGCTCTGACCGGCGTCCTCGCTGGTGAACACCTCGCCGCCGCTGGTGGCGCAGAACATGCGCCGCGGCTGGCGCGCGTCGAAGGCGAGCGCGAACATCGTAGTCTGCGGCTTCACACCCATGTCCACGCGACCCCAGCTCGCGCCGCCGTCCTTGCTGCGGAACAGCGCGCCGACCTCGCTCTGGAACGTGGCGCCCGCGGCCACCCAGATCGTCTTCGAGTCGCCGGGGGTCTCGCGGATGTCGCGGCAGTAGGTCTGGCCGTTCGGATTGAGCGGCTCGAGCCGCGCGGTGGTCCAGTGCTCGCCGCGATCCGCGCTCGCGAAGAGCCCGGCGCGGCCGATCGCGAAGACCTGGCCGGGGCGCCACCGGCCGACGATGATGCCGTGCATGTCGACGGTGTCGTCGTTCACGTATTGCCCGTGGCTCATGTTGTCCCAGTGCTCGCCGCCGTCGAGGCTCCGGATGACGCCGCCGACCTCGATCGCTCCGTAGATCTCGTCGGGCGCGGCCGGATTCGCGGCGAGCTTCAGCACGCGCTTGGCCGGGTTCGAGCCCTGCGCGACGGTGATCTCCGGGAAGCGGACGGTCACCGGCAGCTGGCGCCAGTGATCGCCGCCGTCCTCGCTCCGGTAGATCTCGCAGTTCTCGTAGCCCGCGTACATCACCCGCGGGTCGCGCGGATCGAACGCCAGCGACCACACCGGCAAGCCGTGGTCGGGCACGGAGAGCTTCTCCCAGCTCTCGCCGCTGCTGGTACTGCGATAGGGCCCGTCCTGCGTACCGACGTACACTGTGCCGGCCTGCTCCGGGTGCGTGGCGATCGCGCGGATGGCGGGCGCCGCGGGCAGGCCGCGGGTCACGAGCTCCCACCGATCGTCGCCGACGGCCATGCGGTAGAGGCCGGACTTCACGGGTCGGTTCGGCGCGGTCTCGCCGGCCAGGCCCACGTAGACGTACGATGTCCGGGTGGTTGTCATCGCGCCCTCCTCATGCGGCGTCGCGGAGGCGCGGCGCCACCTCTTGCGCGTACAGGCGGATCGAGTTCAGCACGCGGTCCAGCGGGATCCGGCCGCCGACGTTCGACTCGATGATGACGCCCGCCAGGCCCAGCTGATCCCGCAGCTGGCGCAGCCGGTCGACCACCATGTCCGGCGTGCCGTACGCGACGCGGTCGCGCAGCACGTCGTCGTAGGTCAGGTTCGAGAGGCGATCCGCGCGCTCCGCCCGCTCCTCGGACGTCGTGGTGCCCGAGGCGCCGACCGACGCCGCGAAGTTCTCGGCCAGGCGCCGATACGAGCGCATCGTGCTCTCTTCCGGCTCGGTGCGCGCCTGAGCCGCGGTCTCCGCGACGTAGGCTGGAATGCGAAGGTACACGTTGCCGTCGCCCGCGTGCCCGTGCTCGCGCCGCGCGGCGCGGTACGCCGCGAGATGGTCGATCGCTTCGGGCACGTCGAAGCCGCGCAGCCCCGTGACGAGCGAGTAGCCCATGCGGCCGACCATCGGAAACGTGTCGGGCGTCGTCGCCGCCACCCAGATCGGCGGATGGGGCTTCTGATACGGCCGCGGCGCGACGGTGAGGTTGTCGATCGTGAAATACTTGCCCGCGTGCGAGAAGCCCTCCTGCGTCCACGCTTTCAGGATCACGTCGAGCGATTCCTGGAAACGCTCGCGGCTTTCGTCGTAGCGGACGCCGTAACCGGAGTACGCCCGAGGAAAGCCACTGCGGCCCACGCCGAAATCGAGCCGGCCCTTGCTGATCTGGTCGACGGTCGCGGCCTCTTCCGCGGTGCGGATCGGGTGACAGAGCGGGAGCACGCTCACGCCGGTGCCCACGCGCAGCCGCGTGGTCCGCGCGGCGATGGCGGCCGCCAGCACGAGCGGCACCGCGGCGATCGAGGGAATGCCGGCGCCCATCGGGTCGGTCGGCCGGCGGTGAACGGCGAAGTGGCGCTCGGCCAGCCAGACCCCGTCGAGCCCCTGCGTCTCGGCGATCTCGGCGATCGACATCGCCTCGGCGAACGCCTCTTCCTGGGTTCTCCCCTCGCGATAGTCGCACTCCATGACCAGGCCGACGTGCATTGGAGCCTCCCCGTACCGCTGGAACGTGCCGACGGGCGGATTATACTGCGCGCTCGAGTCCTGAAGCTTCGGGAGGCCAAACATGGAAGTCTTCGACGCGATTCGGACGTTGCTGGCGGTCCGCGCCTACCAGGACACGCCGATCCCGGACGCCGTGATCCGGCGGATCGTCGAGGCCGGCCGTCTCACCGGCAGCGGGATGAACCGCCAGCCCTGGCACTTCATCGTGGTCCGCGAGCGTGAAACCCTGCGGCGCCTGGGAGCGCTGGCCTCGAGCGGGTCGTACGTCGCCCAGGCGCCGCTGGCCGTCGTCGTCGCCACCGACAAGACGCGGTTCGCGGTCTCGGACGCGAGCCGTGCGATCCAGTCGATGCTGCTGGCGGCGTGGGCCGACGGCGTGGGCTCGAACTGGGTCGGCTTCGGCGGGCTCGAGAAAGCCAAGGACTTGCTCGCGCTGCCGGCGGGCCTCGACGTGCTCGCGATCCTGCCGTTCGGCTATCCGGCGCGCCCGGTCGGCAAAGGCAAGAAGCAGCGCAAGGCGCTCTACGAGGTGGCTCACCTCGAGCGATACGGACGGCCCTTCGAGTAAAGGGGGCGCCGGGCTCAGTCGACGCCGCGAATCGGCTGCAGCAGTTGGACGAGATTGCCTTCCGGATCTTTCAAGGTCGCGATGCGTAGCCGGCCGGAATCGGTCGGGTCCTCGATGAAGTCCACGCCGGCCCCCTTGAGTCGCTTCCACTCGGCGTCGACGTCGTCGGTCTCGAGCCCCACCATGTGGCGCGCGGGATCCGCGTTGCGGCCGTGCACCTCGCTATGCGTGCCGAGCGCGAGCGTGGCGGCGCCGAGCTTGCCGAGCACCACGAACCCGGGGATCTGGATCGCGACGGGCAGGCCGAGCAGGTCGCGATAGAACGGCAGCAGGTT
>Ga0075423_10000981_pt1 | contig 24264 bp, 15 predicted proteins | sample SoiMethybrSBSTD2_FD_80114 | JGI IMG/M metagenome (GOLD analysis project Ga0075423, IMG submission 80114) | Bulk soil microbial communities from a Populus tree surrounding site in Tennessee, USA - Soil MetaG P. TD hybrid SBSTD2 | ecosystem: Environmental > Terrestrial > Soil > Tree plantation... | reverse complement strand
TCTGTTGACACTCTCGAGGCCGTATGCCGCCGCGCCGATCAATGCCGCGCGAGCCGTGATGACGTGAACGGGAACGCGCTTCATCAGATCCTTGAAGCGGCCCTTGTTGGCGAACGTCTCGACGAACCGCGGTTCCTGCAGCGCACTCAGCACGTGCAGCGCGATGCCGCCGGTGATATAGACTCCACCCGTCGCGAAGACTTTCAGGAACAGATTGCCGGCTTCGCTGGCAAGAATCGACACCAGCAGGTCGACGGTGGCGCGGCACACGGCACTCGCGTTGTGCGGATCAGTGCCGGCACCAATGATCGCTTTGGTGCGGTCCTTGGCTGATTCAATCGCACGGGCGACGTCCGGCAGCTCCGGTATCCGTTCCTCGTCGCGCAGATATTCGTAGATGTTGGGAACACCGACGCCCGAACAGACACGTTCCACTCCGACGTGGTCGAAGCGCTGCAGCAGGTACTTGAGCAGCTGAATCTGCCGCTGGTCGGTTGGCGCGAAATCCGAGTGACCACCCTCTGAGCTGTGCGCGTCGTACTGCGACCCATTCCACGTCAGAAACGATTCGCCAAGACCTGTCCCCGGTGCGACGACTGCGATAGGACCTGTCGCGACCGGCTCGCCCTCGTTGAGGGTGACGAGGTCGGCCGCCTGCAGCACGGGCACAGACCGCGCGACCGCTTCCAGGTCGTTCATCAGATGCGCCGCCCTCAGCTTCAAGTCCCGCGCAAGCGTGTCTTCATCCATCACCCAAGGCAGATTCGTGGTCTTCACGTGCCCCGCGATCACTGGACCAGCCACCGCGAACGAGGCGACGTCGACGGGAATCTCCACCTTCGCGAGAAACTCGCCGACGATCGCCTGCAGACTGTCGTAGTCGCCGCTCCGCACTTCCGTTTGCGCGAGCGGTGCGCGGGGCCCGGACTCGGCGGAGTAGATCGCGAGATCCGTTTTCGTCCCGCCGATGTCGCCTGCGATCAGCATGTCCAACTCCTCAATCCGGCAAAACGAGCCGGTTTCCCTACGACTGTCGCGACGCCGCCATCGACGGCGCTGCCGCATAATCGGCGACATATCGTTCGCTGTTCGGTTTAGAACCGCTCAGCCCATAGAACACGATATACAGGTAGCAGATCACCGGTACGAAGAACGCGTGCTGAATGCCGATGCGATCGGCGATGAGCCCTTGAAGGACCGGCAGAATCGCACCGCCGACGATGGCCATGTTGAGGATGCCCGATCCACGCTCAGTCAGACTCCCGAGCTCGGCGACGCCAAGACTGAAGATCGTCGGGAACATGATGGAGTTGAACAGACCGACGGCAAGAATGCTCCACATGGCGACCCTGCCGGTCGTCGACATAGATACTCCGACGAGAACTGCCGTGCAGACCGCGCAGATGGCGAGCAGACGGCCGGCTTTGACCCTGCGCAGCAGCCCCGCTCCGAGAAAGCGCCCGACCATCGCCCCGCTCCAATAGAACGACACACGGTATGCCGCAGACTGCGGAGACAGCCCGCCGATGTTCGACTGACCGAGATAGTTCACGAGAAAACTTCCGATCGACACTTCTGCTCCGACGTAGGTGAAGATCCCGAGCGCTCCGAGCGTCAGATTCGGATGTTTCCAGATTGAATCGCCAACCTGTCTTCCCGCGCTGGACACCGCAGTTGCGATCGTCGGCAGCTTCGAGGTCGCGATCATCACCGCCAGGAGCGCCAGCGCGCCAGCGATCGCCACGTACGGCAGCCGCACAGTGGCGGCTTGCTGCACTCGATAGAGATGCAGAGCGTCAGGCGACAGTGACTGCAATTGAGCAACGCCCAGGGGCACCGCACTCAGAATCAAGAGTGCGCCGAGGCTTGGCGCGATCGCGGTGCCGAGCGAATTGAAGGCTTGTGCCAAATCCAAACGGCTCGAGGCTGTGTCCGGTTTGCCGAGCACCACCACATAGGGGTTGGCCGCGACCTGCAGCCCCGTGATGCCAGCGGCAAGCACGACAAGGGCGCCGAGAAACAGCGGGAACGATGCAGACGCCGCAGCGGCAACGAACAGCAGCGTACCCACCGCCATGCTGACCAGACCGGCGACCATGGTCCGTTGATAGCCAATCGCTGTCACGATGCGCGACCACGGAATCGAGAACAGGAAGTAGGCCGAGAAGAAGGCGAACTGCACGAGCATCGCGGCCGCATATCCGAGATCGAAAATCGACTTCAGGTGCGGGACCAGGATGTCGTTCAGCGACGTCAGCAGACCCCACATGAAAAACAACGTGGTGACGATGGCGAGCGGACGGGCGTAGTTCGCCGATATCGCGGGCGTCGCCGTCGTCTTCGTCAGCGGCGACATCGCCGTCGTCTTCGTCAGGGGCGAAATCGTCATCTCGAGCTTGGCCATTGATCAACCTCCAGCCTCACCACCACGTTTCGAGTTGAACGCCGTACGTCAGGCCGTTGCGACGATTCCTGAACGGCGTGCCGCCGACAAAGCCGCGCAATCCCTCCGACCAGTTCGCATAGGTTGCAAATCCTCTGAGAACCGGGCGGCTGAAGAACTGGCGGCCGGCGCCGATTTGCGGCGCGATCGTGAGCTTGCGCAGCCATCCCTCGTACTGACCCGTGTCGCTGCGCGTGCGATCGACGCCGCCCTCGACCGCCAGCGAGAGGAATCGTGTGAAGAACACCTCGGGCCTGGCGCCGAACGAGATCCACTGGTCCCACCCGTTTGTCGGGTTCCCGTCTCGCGTGCGCTGATAGATGGCGATCGGCATGATCGCGAAGGTGTCGTTCGGCTGGAACAACATCTGTCCAGTGATCAGGAAACGCTTGGTGCTGTCGATGAACGCCGTCGGGTCGTCGATCGACGCGCTGAAATTACTCGCGGCACCGGTTCCGTACTGGACGCCAATCGTCTGGAATCCGCCATGCCAGTTCAGGCGCTGGTAGCGAATGCCCGTCGCGTAGCCGTTGCTGGTTGGAATGATCGCCCCCGTCGATGTGGTGCCCCCCTGGCTGTCGGCGTAATCGAACCATCCAGCCCAGACACCGGCCGGTCCCTTCAGGTCGTAGAGACGCACGTCGACGTTGTTCTTGATGTAGTTGCCGTTTTGCGTCGCGACGTCGGGCCGGGCACCGGCGATGTACCCCACGGCCATCTTGCCGAACCCGAAATTGACATCTTCAACACCGCCGCCGTAGCCGCTCATGTCGAGCGGGTAGAAGTCGTTGATCTCGACGTGCTGTCGACGGTAGTAGCGCTCGCCCGCCCAGAACTTCGCGTCCGGCTGACTGCCGAACAGATTGCCGCCGCGGACGAACGCTTCTCTCAGACGGAATTGATCGTTGCCGGGAATGTTGAGGTTCGAGTAGCTGGCGGAGTTGCTGGTGTTGGCCTCGAGCATGACTTCCGTGTGGAACCATGCCTTGTCGGTGCTCCGCTCCGGATTCAGCCAGTTGTTGACGAGGATGAACTCGCCGTATGTCTCGGCTTCGTTTCCGAGCCGGTACTTTGCGCCGGCGCCCGGAGCCTGGAAGGCGACCTGCTGGCCACCGCGACTGTTCAGGCCGTACCCCGAACGGAAATACCCGTGGAATTCGAAGAGGCCGGCACGCTGCTGCAACTCCGCGATGGCCGTTTCCGCTTCCTGCAGAAGGTCGTACGTGGGCCGTGACGGCAGCTTGCCCTGGAACTGCGCGCCAACGGTCTGCGAGTCTCCGAACAACGCTTTCTTGACGGCTTCTCCAGCAGCGGCCTTCGCGGCTGCCTCGGTCGCGTTTTTGGCCTCCACGGCCGCCTGCTTTTGTTGTTCGAGCTGCCGCTCGAGTGCAGTGATCCGCTGTCGGAGGTCCTCGGTCGTCTGTGCGTACTGTTGCTTCAGCTCCTGGAGCAGTAGCTCGAGATCGCTCGCGCCCTGAGCCGACGCGATAGAACACGGAACGAGGATCATCAGCGCCAACCATCCCGCGCGGCTCAGCACCGAGGTGATCCTGAACGATCGTGTGAGGTCCGCCATCGACCGGCGACGCAGGGCAAACGCGAGGCCAGGTGCTTTGCATCGTTACCGGGCCGTCATGCTTGCTTGGCGTCGCAGGTTCACGATCTCGAGTGCGTCGTCGCAGACAGGATGCGCAGGTGAGGTGTGTGTACGCGCACAGCGCAGAATCATGTTCGCCACGAAATCGGTCGCCGGTACTGCGAATCGCATGACTCTGCGCCACGTTGCTCGTTGGCGTTTCTCTTGCCTCACCCGTTCGCGGGACGCGAAGAATCATGGCGAGCAGCACGAAGGCAGTAGAGCTGGGGCGGGCGAAGCCGCTGGACGAGTCGAGTGTGCTGCGTCCACCGTACGGACGCGGTCCGGTGCAGCTGACCGGTGCTCCTGATGCGCTCTACGAACGGCACTTGTTGTTCGACAACGTCGTCGATCCGGCGACGGCCGGTCCTCGCCAGCGCTACGAGGCGCTCGCGCATGCGGTCCGCGATCTCCTTTCGCAGCGATGGCTCCGCACCGAGCAGACCTACGAGCGCGAGCATGCGAAGCGCGTGTACTACCTCTCGATGGAATTCCTCATCGGGCGCTCGCTGACCAACAACATCTCCAACCTGCTCCTCAGTCCTCATGTCAGCGACGCGATCAAGCTCTCGACTCGCGACTGGCTGAGTTTGATCGAAGAGGAGCCGGACGCCGGCCTGGGCAACGGTGGCCTGGGTCGCCTGGCGGCCTGCTTTCTCGACTCGATGGCGACGATGCAATTGCCGGCGATGGGCTACGGGCTGCGATACGAGTACGGGATGTTCCGTCAGTCGATCGAGGGCGGCTGGCAACGGGAGCAGCCTGACAACTGGCTTCGCGTTCCCGATCCCTGGGAAGTCGCGCGACCGGACGAGAAGGTCGAGGTCACGCTGAATTGTTCGTTCGAGATCCGCAAGGGAGCGTTGCAACCGATCCTCGATCGTCCGTCGACGTTGATTGGTCTCCCGTTCGATCGCCCTGTGGTGGGCTACGGCGGCAAAACGATCAACACGCTTCGTCTGTGGGCGGCGGCGGCGCCCGAGTTCTTCGATTTCCAGGAGTTCAGTCACGGCGAGTTCGTCAGCGCGGTGGCAGAGACGCTCGCCGCTGAATCGCTCACGCGCGTGCTCTATCCGGACGACTCGACGGCGCGCGGGCAGGCACTGCGCTTCGTGCAGGAGTACTTCCTGGTCGCCTGTTCGCTCGCCGATCTGGTCAGACGATTCCGGCGAACCAACGCCGACTGGGCCGCGCTTCCTGACCACGCCGCCATTCAGCTCAACGACACCCATCCTGCGATGGCCGTCCCCGAGCTGATGCGCATCCTGCTCGACGAGGCGCACCTCGAATGGGATAAGGCATGGGACGTGACGCAACGCACGCTCGCCTACACGAATCACACGCTGCTGCCCGAAGCGCTCGAAAAATGGCCGCTCCAGTGGTTCACGATCCTCCTGCCTCGCCATCTGGAGATCGTGTTCGAAATCAATCGCCGGCTCCTCGATGACGTGCGGAGCCGCTTTCCCGGCGACGAGGGACGAGTCGAGCGCACCAGTCTCGTGGAGGAAGGCGCGGTCAAGCATGTGCGGATGGCCAATCTCGCGATCGTGGGATCGCACAGCACGAACGGCGTGGCGGCCATTCACTCCGCGCTCTTGCGCTCGACCACTGTCAAGGATCTGAGCGAGATGTTTCCCGAGCGCTTCAGCAACAAGACCAACGGCGTGACCCCGCGCCGATGGCTGGCGCTGGCCAACCCGGCTCTCGCGACGACGATCACCGATGCGATTGGCGATGACTGGATCACGGACCTCAGTGAGCTCGCGCGGCTGAAACCGTACGCAGATGACCGTTCATTCCGCGACACATTTCGTGCGGCGAAGCGCGCGGCCAAGTCGTCGTTCGCGAACTGGCTCCGAGTCACGTCCGGGCAGACCGTCGATCCCGACAGCATCTTCGACAGCCAGGTGAAGCGCATTCACGAATACAAGCGGCAGCTCCTCAATGCCCTGCGAATCGTCGTGCTTTACAACCGTCTTCGTGAGAATCCCGCCCTCGAGATGTCGCCGCGAACCTTCCTGTTCGCCGGCAAGGCGGCGCCGGCCTACGAGCTGGCCAAGCTCATGATCAAGCTCTTGAACAATGTCGCGGAGGCCGTCGATGCCGATCCCGCGGTGCGCGGCCGGCTCAAGGTGGTGTTCCTGCCTGAGTACAGCGTGTCGCTGGCTGAGCGGCTGATTCCCGCGAGCGATGTGTCCAATCAGATCTCGACGGCCGGCTACGAGGCGAGCGGCACCAGCAACATGAAGTTCATGATGAACGGCGCGTTAACGATCGGTACGCGCGATGGCGCGACAATCGAAATGGCGGAGGAGGCTGGTGAAGAGAACTTCTTCCTGTTCGGCCTCACCGCCGAGCAGGTGAGCGACAGCCGCGGGTGGTACTCGCCGTGGTGGCACTACAACAACGAACCCGAGACGCGCGCGGCGCTGGATCTGATGTTCTCCGATCACTTCAGCCCGCGTGAGCCCGGCGTCTTCGCGCCGCTGCGCGACACGCTGCTGACGCGCGGCGATCATTACATGCACCTTGCCGACCTGACCGCGTATCTCGAGGCCGATGGCCGCCTGCGTGCGCTGTACGCCGACCCGGACGCGTGGGTGCAGAGGACGATCCTCAACGTCGCCAGCTCGGGGAAGTTCTCGAGCGATCGCACCATCGCCGAATACGCAGCCGACATTTGGCACGCCGCGCCGTGCCCCGTGTCGTAGTGGAGAGCCACCGTGGACAAGGTCGCTGAGAACACCGTGGCTCACACAACGACGGCACGCGCAGCGATCTCGCCGCTGGCAGGAAAGCCCGCGCCGAAGTCGATCCTTGTCGATCTCACGCGGCTGGAACAGGCGTACTACGAGCGGAAACCCGACACGGATGATCCCAGCCAACTCGTGATCTTCGGCACGAGCGGGCATCGTGGCTCGCCGTTCATCGGCTCGTTCACCGAGTCGCACATCATCGCGATCACGCAGGCGATTTGCGACTATCGACGCGCTCAGGGCATCGACGGTCCGCTCTACATCGGAAAGGATACCCACGCACTTTCGGAGCCAGCGCAGCGCACCGCCGTCGAAGTACTGGCCGCGAACGGCATCGAGACGATCGTCCAGCGCGATGGCGGCGTGACGCCAACGCCGGTGATCTCGTGGGCCATTCTCACCTACAACCGCGGCCGAACGGCTCATCTCGCCGACGGCATCGTGATCACGCCCTCGCACAATCCGCCGGAAGACGGTGGCTTCAAGTACAACACGCCGGACGGCGGACCCGCGGACACCCACGTGACGGAGTGGATTCAGAACCGCGCCAACGCGCTGCTGAAAGCCGGTGTCGTCGGTGGGAAGCGTGTGGCGTTCGCGACCGCCATCAAGGCGGCGACGACGCACGAGCAGGACTTCGTCCTGCCGTATGTCCAGGATCTGCGAAACGTGGTCGACATCGACGCGATCCGCGCCGCGCGTCTCACGCTGGGCGTCGATCCGTTGGGCGGGGCGGCGCGGCCGTACTGGGAGCCGATCAACGCGCTTTACAAGATCGACGTCACCGTGGTCAATCCCGTGATCGATCCGACGTTCTCGTTCATGACCGCGGATCACGACGGCAAGATTCGCATGGACCCGTCGAGCCCGTACGCGATGGCGCGTCTCGTCCAGCTGAAGGATCGCTTCCGCGTCGCCTTCGCCAACGATCCCGATTCGGATCGGCACGGCATCGTGACGCGCTCGACGGGCTTGCTGAATCCCAATCACTACCTCGCAGTCGCGATCCGCTACCTGCTCACGCATCGGCCGCACTGGCCCACGCACGCCGTCGTCGGCAAGACGCTCGTCAGCAGCAGCCTCATCGATCGCGTCGTCGAGAAACTTGGCCGCCGGCTGTACGAGGTGCCCGTGGGCTTCAAGTGGTTCGTTCCGGGTCTCTTCGACGGGTCGTGCTGTTTCGGCGGCGAGGAAAGTGCGGGCGCCAGTTTCCTGAAACTCGACGGCACGGTGTGGACCACCGATAAAGACGGTCCGATCATGGATCTGCTCGCCGCCGAGATCACCGCTCGCACCGGCAAGGATCCCGGTGAGCACTACCAGGATTTGGCAGCGGAGTTCGGCACCTCGTCTCATACACGCATCGACGCACCGGCGACGCCTGCGCAAAAAGCGCGGCTGCGGAAGCTCTCGTCCGACGACGTGAAGGAGCAGACGCTCGCCGGCGAGCGGATCATCGCCAAGCTCACCGCGGCCCCTGGCAATCAGGCACCGATCGGTGGCCTGAAGATCGTGACGCCGAGCGGATGGTTCGCGGCGCGGCCCTCCGGCACGGAAAGCATCTACAAGATTTACGCGGAAAGCTTCAGCGGCGCGGCGCATCTCGATGCGCTCGTGAGTGAGGCAGAAGCGCTGGTCAACCGCGCGATCGGTGGTCGCCCATGAACCTGCCTCCGTTCCCCGCCGACTATCGAGCGTCTGGTGTGCTGCTGCACGTCACATCGTTGCCTTCTCCGTACGGGATCGGCGATGTGGGTCCGACGGCCGTCGCTTGGATCGACCAGTTGCATGAGGCTGGGCAAACCTGGTGGCAGGCGTTGCCGCTCGGACCGACTGGTTACGGTGACTCGCCATACCAATCGCTGTCTTCGTTTGCCGGCAATGAACTGCTGATCAGCCCCGACTGGTTGATCGAAGACGGCCTGGTGACCAGGAGCGACTGCGCTGGTCGCTCGTTTCCAGGTACGGCCGTCGACTTCGAGGGCGTCAGAGCATTCAAGTTCGGATTGCTGGACACGGCGTGGAGGAACTTCAAGGCCGGGTGGGGATCGAACGTGCGCTCGGCCTTCGAGCAGTTCGGTGTGGATCACTCGCATTGGTTGGACGACTACGCATTGTTCCGCGCGCTGAAGACCAGACATGCGGGCGCGAGTTACCTGCAATGGCCTGACGAGCTCGTGCGGCGCACGCCCGCCGCGCTCGATCGCGTCCGCCGAGATCTCGCCGGGGAAATCGAGCGGGTTCGGTTCGCTCAGTTTCTGTTGTTCCGCCAGGGCGCGCGCTTGAAGGATCGCGCGCGTGCGAAAGGCGTGCGACTGATTGGCGACCTCCCGTTCTTCGTCTCTCCGGATTCGAGCGATGTGTGGGCCAATCCGGAACTGTTCCTGCTCGATCCGCAGCACCGTCCGCGTGTCGTCGCCGGCGTTCCGCCGGATTACTTCAGCGCCCAAGGACAACGATGGGGCAATCCGATCTACGACTGGAACGCGCTTCGAGCGCGCGGCTATCGCTGGTGGATCGATCGGACGCGCGCGCTACTCGCTCACGTCGACGCCATTCGCCTCGATCATTTCCGTGGATTCGCTGCTGCGTGGCATGTGCCGGCGTCGGCACCGACCGCGGAAGCCGGCGAGTGGGTGCCTGGTCCTGGCGGCGATCTGTTCGCGGTCGCGGACAAGACGCTGGGCACGCTGCCGTTCCTCGCCGAGGATCTCGGGATCATCACAGCGGATGTGAGTGCGCTGCGTGACGCGTTCCATATTCCAGGGACGCGCGTTCTGCAGTTTGCCTTCGATGGCCATCCCGATAATCCGCATCTGCCTGCGAACTACGTCCACAACACGGTTGTGTACACAGGCACTCACGACAATCCGACGACGCGTGGATGGTACGAGGATCTGCCGGCGGCCGGACGCCGCAACTTGTGGCGTTCCATGCAGCGCGCCGAAGGCACCCGCGCCGAAGCGGCACCGGCGTTGTTGCATCTTGCGTGGTCGTCGGACGCTGCGCTCGCGATCGCGCCGCTGCAGGACGTGCTCAACCTCGGGCGGGACGCGCGGATGAATCAGCCGGGGAGCGCGGATGGTAATTGGCGCTGGCGCGCCGTCCCGGCTTTGCTGTCGAGCACCGCGTTCGAATCGCTGCGAGAGCTGACGCGCGCCTCGTCACGATCCGCTGCCGTTGAATCCGCCGATGCGCGATCCCTTGCCTTGTCACCGGAGATGACCGCATGAACGCCACTAAAACGCTTCACGATGAGGGCCAGAGTCTTTGGCTCGACAACATTACTCGCGACCTCCTCCAGAACGGCACTCTCGCGCGCTACATCCGCGAGTTGTCGGTGACGGGGCTCACGTCGAATCCGACGATCTTCGACCACGCAATCAAGAACAGCGCTGCCTACGACGCCGCGATTCAGCAGAAGGTCGAGGCCGGCAAGTCGGGTGAGGCGCTGTTCTTCGAGCTGGCACTCGAGGATCTGACACGGGCGGCCGACCTGTTTCGACCGATCTGGAATCAGACCCACGGTGTCGACGGATGGGTGTCGCTCGAAGTGTCGCCGTTGCTGGCGCACGACACGGCCAGCACGCTCGCGGCGGCCAAAGACCTGCACGCCCGCGCGGACCGGCCGAATCTGCTCATCAAGATTCCGGGAACCACAGAAGGACTGCCGGCAATCGAGGAGTCGATCTTTGCCGGCATTCCCATCAACGTGACGCTGCTCTTTTCCGACCAGCAGTACCTCGCTGCGGCGGAAGCGTTCCTGCGCGGCATCGAGCGTCGCCTCGATGCGGGCCTCGATCCGCAAGTCGGGTCTGTTGCGTCGGTGTTCATCAGCCGATGGGATACGGCCGTCGCGAAGACGGTGCCACCCGCGCTCCGCAATCAGCTCGGCATCGCGATGGCGAAGCGCACGTACACGACGTACCGCAGCCTGCTCGATTCCCCGCGCTGGCAGCGCATCTTCAACGCCGGCGCGCAACCGCAGCGATTGCTATGGGCCAGCACCGGCACGAAAGATCCGAACGCGTCGGATGTTCTGTACGTCAAGGCGCTCGCCGCGCCGTTTACGGTGAACACGATGCCTGAGGGCACGCTGAAGGCGCTCGGAGACCACGGCGAAATCGGTGGTCTGCTGCCTGCCGACGGCGGCGACGCCGCAGTCACGCTCGGGCGGTTCGCCGACGCCGGCATCGACGTGGATGCCCTTGCCGAACAACTTCAGGCCGAAGGCGCGAAGTCATTCGTCAGCTCGTGGCGCGAGCTCATGGACGTGATTGCGTCCAAGAGCGCCGCGCTGCAGCAGGCGAGCTGACCGTCACGATGCGCACGCACGATTCGACGACACGAAAGGAAGACCGATGACAACGGGGATCAGCACGGAGCTCGTGCCACTTACGGCGCGCCCGGAGTGGAAGGCACTCGAGGCACACTACAAGAAGATTCGCGGAACGCATCTCCGCGCGCTCTTCGCCGATGACGCGACTCGCGGCGAGCGGCTCACCGCGGAAGGGGCCGGCATCTTTCTCGACTATTCCAAGAATCGCGTCACCGACGAGACGCTCGCGCTCCTCTGCGACCTCGCCGAAGCCTCCGGCCTGCGCGAGCGCATCGACGCGATGTTCGGCGGCACCAAAATCAACGTCACAGAAAACCGGGCCGTCTTGCATGTGGCGCTCCGCGCACCGTACGGCACGTCGATTCTCGTAGACGGCAAGAACGTCGTGCCGGACGTCCACGCTGTACTCGATGCGATGGCCGACTTCTCGAACCACGTGCGCAGCGGCGCGTGGAAAGGGCACACCGGCAAACGTATCCGCAACGTCGTCAATATCGGGATCGGTGGTTCCGACCTCGGCCCCGTGATGGCGTATGAGGCGCTCAAGCACTACAGCGATCGCGCGATGTCGTTTCGATTTGTCTCGAACGTCGACGGGACCGATCTCGTCGAGGCGACACGCGACCTCGATCCGGCAGAGACGCTCTTCATCGTCTCGTCGAAGACCTTCACGACGCTGGAGACGATGACCAACGCCCAGAGCGCACGTCAGTGGCTGCTCGACGGTCTCGGCGGAAACCCCAAGGCGGTCGCCAAGCACTTCGTCGCGGTCTCGACCAACGCGCAGAAAGTGTCGGAGTTCGGGATCGATACCGCGAACATGTTCGGCTTTTGGGACTGGGTGGGCGGGCGCTATTCCATGGATTCGGCGATCGGCCTCTCAACGATGCTGGCCGTCGGTCCGGAGAACTTCAAAGCGATGCTCTCCGGCTTTCATCAGATGGACGAGCACTTCCGCCGCACGCCATTCGAGCGCAATCTGCCAGTGCTACTCGGTCTTCTATCGGTGTGGTACACCGACTTCTTCGGCGCCGAGACCGTCGCCGTGTTGCCGTACGAGCAGTACCTGAAACGCTTCCCCGCGTACCTGCAACAGCTGACGATGGAGAGCAACGGCAAACATGTCACGCTTGCAGGAAGCGACGTCGATTACTCGACGGGTCCGATTTACTGGGGCGAGCCGGGCACCAACGGCCAGCATTCGTTCTATCAGCTGATTCACCAGGGCACGCGGATCATCCCCTGTGACTTCATCGCGTTCGCCCATGCTCTCAATCCACTCGGGCGGCATCACGACATGCTGCTGGCGAACGTGTTTGCACAGACCGAAGCGCTGGCGTTCGGGAAAACCCGCGAGCAAGTGCAGGCCGAAGGCACCGCCGGTGCCCTCGTTCCGCATCGGATCTTCGAGGGCAATCGCCCGTCGAACACGATTCTCGCCGAGCGGCTGACGCCGACAACACTCGGAAAGCTGGTCGCGCTCTACGAACACAGCGTGTTCACGCAGGGCGTCGTCTGGAACATCGACTCATTCGATCAGTGGGGAGTCGAGCTGGGCAAGGTGTTGGCGCAGCGAATCATCCCGGAGCTCGAGAGCCGTACGGAGCCGGCGCTCGGTCATGACAGCTCGACCAACAACCTGATCCGCCGTTATCGGACGCAGAAAGACGAAGCCCTATGACGCTCGATCTTCAACACAACGTCTCGCGCGTCGGACTGCGGCATCAGGACATCAGCGACGCCGAACAACAGCTGGAGAAGGTGAAGGCACAGCCCGGCTTCATTGCCGCGTTGGATCAAAGCGGCGGCAGCACACCGCATGCGCTGATCGAGTACGGGATCACAGAAGACTCGTGGTCCGACGACGAGGAGATGTTCGATCTCGTGCATCAGATGCGCACGCGCATCATCACGAGTCCGTACTTCACCGGCGATCGGATTCTCGGCGCCATTCTGTTCGAGAACACCATGGACCGCGAGATCGAGGGCCGGCCGACCGCGGACTATCTGTGGAAGGTCAGACGGATTGTGCCGTTCTTGAAAGTGGATAAAGGCGTGGCCGCAGAGAAAGACGGCGTTCAGTTGATGAAGCCGATGCCGGGGCTCGAGACGCTGCTCGAGCGAGCCCGTGCGAAGGGCATCTTCGGCACCAAGATGCGGTCGGTCATCAAACACGCCAACCGGGCCGGGATCGATGACATCGTCGCGCAGCAGTTCGACGTGGCGGGACAGATCCTCGCCGCCGGCCTCGTGCCGATCATCGAGCCGGAGATCGACATTCACGCCACCGACAAGGCCGGTGCCGAAGCGTTGTTGAAGTCGGCCATCCTCGAAGCGCTCGAGAGACTGCCAGCAGGCGATCTCGTCATGCTCAAGGTTGCGCTGCCGGACAAAGACGACTTCTACGCCGACTTCGTCAGGCATCCCAAGGTCGTGCGAGTCGTCGCGCTGTCGGGTGGCTACACGCAGAAGGAAGGGAACGAGCGGTTGCGGAGGAATCACGGCGTCATCGCGAGCTTTTCGCGGGCGCTGCTCGAGGGACTGTCGGCGCGGCAATCCGATGATGCGTTCAATGCCGTGCTCGAGAGGTCGATTCAGCGCATCTTCGAGGCGTCGATCACATGAGCAGAGTCGAAGCCGTGAAGCTGGCGCCGTCGATCCTCGCCGCTGATTTCGCTCGTTTGGGCGAACAGGTGATCGAGGCAGAGAAGGCAGGAGCGGATCGCATCCACGTGGACGTGATGGACGGCACCTTCGTCCCGAATCTCTCGATGGGCCCGGCGATCGTCGAGTCGCTCCGCAGGGTTACGGGTCTGCCTCTCGAGACGCACCTGATGGTCTCGAATCCGGATCTCTTTCTCGACGAGTTCGCGGCGGCTGGATCCGATTCGTTTCTCGTGCACTGGGAGGGGAACAACAACCTGCACCGTACGGTGCAGCGCATCAAGGCATTGGGCAAGCGCGCCGGTGTGGCGATCAACCCCGCGACGCCGGCCGCAGTCCTGGAGGAGATCGTCCAGGACGTCGATCAAGTGCTGGTCATGACGGTCAACCCGGGTTTCGGGCATCAGCATTTCATTGGAACGATCCTGTCGAAGATCGCGCGCGTGCGCGAGCTGGTCGAGCGGATCAAGCCCGGATGCGACCTGGAAGTGGACGGCGGCATCGACGCGACGACCGCACCGCTGGTCGTCGGCGCCGGGGCCACCGTGCTGGTAGCGGGCACCGCGATCTTTGGTGAGGGCGCGAGTGTCGCCGCCGCAATGAGACGGCTTCGGATCGCCGCCACGCATCCGGAGCACGAATCCGCACACGCCGAGCAATCGGCTCTTTGAAGGAGTCTGCCGTGCAACTTGGAATGATCGGACTGGGGCGCATGGGCGCCAACATGACTCGACGGCTTCTCGACGGCGGGCAGCAGTGTGTCGTGTTCGATCGCTCGCCGAAAGCGGTCGAAGAGCTCACCGCGGACAAGGCGATCGGCGCCTCGTCGCTCGCGGATCTCGTGAAGAAGCTCGCGACGCCGCGAGCGGTATGGCTGATGGTTCCGGCAGCCGTCGTCGACAGCACGATTGCCGACCTGCTGCCGCTGCTCGCGGCCGGCGACATCCTCATCGACGGCGGCAATTCGTACTACGTCGACGACATCAGGCGGGCGAACGAGCTCGCGGCGCGCGGCATCCACTATGTCGACGTCGGTACCAGCGGCGGCGTCTGGGGACGCGAACGCGGCTACTGCCTGATGATCGGCGGCGAGCCCGACGTCGTCAGGCACCTCGATCCCATCTTTGCGCGGTTGGCGCCTGGCATGGGCGACACCCCGCGCACACCGGGACGCGAAGCGATCGGCGGCACGGCGGAACGCGGATATCTGCACTGCGGACCGAATGGCGCCGGCCATTTCGTCAAGATGGTGCACAACGGCATCGAGTACGGCCTCATGGCCGCCTACGCCGAAGGATTCGGCGTGCTGCGCGCCGCCAACATCGGACGGCAATCGCGTGCGACCGATGCCGAGACAACACCTCTTCGTGCTCCGCAGCACTATCAGTACGACCTCGATCTCCGCGACGTCGCGGAGGTCTGGCGCCGCGGCAGCGTCGTCGCCTCGTGGCTGCTCGATTTGACGGCGGCGTCGTTGATCAAAGATCCGGCGCTTGCTGAATTCTCAGGCCACGTCTCCGATTCGGGGGAAGGGCGCTGGACGATCAACGCGGCGATCGACGAAGGCGTTCCGGTGCCGGTGCTCTCGGCCGCCCTGTATCAGCGCTTCACGTCTCGCGGCGAAGCCGACTTCGCGAATCGCGTGCTGTCGGCGATGCGATACGAGTTCGGTGGCCACCGCGAAACGGTCGGTGCTGGTGAAGGGAGATCGCGATGAGCGAGCAGCACTCCGACGCGTTCGTATTCTTCGGCGCGACGGGAGATCTCGCCTATAAGAAGATTTTTCCCGCGCTGCAGGCGATGGCGAGGCGCGGCCACCTCGACGTGCCGATCATCGGCGTGGCGAAAGCGGGGTGGACGCTCGATCAATTCCGCGCCCGCGCGCGCGACAGCGTCGAAAAGCACGGCGGGCTGGATCCCGCAGCCTTCTCGAAGGTGAACAACCTGCTGCGCTATGTCGACGGCGACTATCATGACGCGGCCACGTTTCAGGCCATTCGCGACCAGCTCGGGGGCGCCCGGCGTCCGGCGTATTACCTCGCGATTCCGCCAACACTCTTTCCGCTGGTGGTCGATCAGTTGAGCAAAGCCGGCTGCTCGAACGGCGCTCGCGTCATCGTCGAAAAGCCTTTCGGCCGCGACCTCGCCTCGGCACAGGCGCTCAACCGCACGCTGTTCGGCTGCTTCGACGAGCGCACGATCTTCCGCATCGACCACTACCTCGGGAAGCGGCCGGTGCACCACATGCTCTTCTTCCGGTTCGCCAACGCTTTCATGGAGCCGTTCTGGAACAGAAACCGTGTGGAGAGCGTGCAGATCACGATGGCCGAAGATTTCGGCGTCCAAGGACGCGGCGCGTTCTACGACGAGACCGGCACCGTCCGCGACGTCGTCCAGAATCATCTGTTCCAGGTGCTGAGCAACTTGGCCATGGAACCTCCGGTCAGGACCGACAGCGAATCGATTCGTGACGAGAAAGTGAAGGTGCTCAAGGCCATCCCGAACCTCACCGTGGATGACGTCGTGCGCGGTCAGTTTCGCGGGTACAGGTCCGAAAAGGGAGTGGCCGCCGACTCGAAGGTCGAGACGTTCGTCGCTTTGCGTCTGTGGGTCGATTCCTGGCGGTGGCAGGGCGTGCCCTTTTACATCAGGGCAGGCAAGCATCTCCCGGTGACGTGCACGGAAGTGGTCGTCCGGCTCCGGCAGCCGCCCACCATGTATCACGAGTTCAAGCTCGAGCCGAATTACTGCCGGTTTCGGATCAGTCCAGACGTCACGATAGCAATCGGGTCGAATGTCATCGCGCCGGGACAGGAGACGCAGAGCGCAACCGCGGAGATGGTCGGAACTCAGCTTCCACGCGGAGACGAGATGGACGCCTACGAACGAGTGCTCGGAGACGCCATGCACGGCGACGCCACGCTGTTTGCGCGTGAAGATTACGTTGAAGAGGCGTGGCGAATCGTCGATCCGATTCTGAAGAACGGATCGCCGCTCTACGAGTACGAACCGGGGACGTGGGGACCTCGAGAGGTCGACGAGCGAGTCTCGCCTCCGGGCGGCTGGCACAACCCGACGCTGAGCGCAGAGCATCATGAAGATCGAAGCGCTGCCTGACGCCGATGCGGTCGCGCGAGCCGGTGCTGCATTCACCGCGGCGGAGGCGCGCACCGCCGTTGCCGCCCGCGGCCGCTTCGTCATGGCGGTGAGCGGCGGACGCACGCCGTGGGCGATGCTTCGTGCATTGGCGGATGAAGAGATGCCATGGGCTGCTTTGCATGTCGTTCAAGTCGACGAACGCGTGGCGCCCCTTGGCGACGCCGACCGCAACCTCACGCATCTCCGCGAGAGTCTGCTCGCCCACTGTCCGCTCGCGCCCGAGCAGGTTCACGCCATGCCGGTGGAGTGGTCCGATCTGGACGCGGCCTGCGAACGATACGCGCTGACGCTGCAAACGATCGCGGGCGCTCCGGCCGTACTCGATCTCGCCCATCTCGGCCTCGGACCTGACGGCCACACCGCGTCGCTCGTACCTGGCGATCCCGTGCTCGACATCACCACCGCAGAGGTCGCCCTGAGTGGCATCTATCAGGGGCGTCGCCGGATGACGTTGACGTATCCCATGCTCAATCGATCGCGACGCATTCTCTGGCTCGTCACCGGGCACGAGAAGGCGGACATGTTGCTGCGGCTGCGTGACGGCGATCGCTCGATTCCTGCTGGACGGATCAGTCGTCAGCAGTCGGTGGTGCTGGCCGACGAGGCCGCGGCGGCGCAACTTGTACGTCCTGTCCGGCTTTAGCCGGACCGGGAGTACGTAGTGTTCGGCTTTAGCCGGACCAGGAGAACATCAATGCACTTGGGCATCGCCACCGATCACGGCGGGTTTCGCTTGAAAGAAGATCTGCTCGCCCGCCTCCGCGCCGAGGGCCACGACGTCGTCGACTTTGGCGCGAGTGCGCTGAACCCCGACGACGACTATCCGGACTTCGTGATCCCGCTCGCGCAGGCGGTAGCCGAAGGAACGCTCGAGCGCGGCATCGCGGTGTGCGGCAGCGGCGTCGGCGCGTCAATTTGCGCCAACAAGGTTCCTGGCACGCATGCCGCGTTGATCAACGACCACTTCTCCGCTGCGCAGGGCGTCGAGGACGACCACATGAACGTGATCTGCATCGGCGGCCGGACCGCGGGGCCCGAGGTCGCGTGGGATCTCGTGCGGACATTTCTTGCCGCTGAATTCAGCAACGCGCCGCGTCATCTGCGTCGCTTGAGCAAGGTCGCGCAATTGGAGCTTCAACTGACGAGGACCAGCCAATGAGTTCTATCGCGAACGTAACGGAGTCGATCGGCGGCGTAAAGACGGCCTCCACGAACCCGAAGACGGATGCGGAGCTCGATCAGTTATCGATCGACACCATCCGCACGCTCTCCATCGACGCAGTCCAGCGCGCCAAGTCGGGACATCCCGGCACGCCGATGGCGCTCGCGCCGCTCGTTTACACGATCTGGAATCGTGTGATGCGGTTCGATCCCGCCGATCCGATCTGGCCCAACCGCGATCGATTCGTGCTCTCGAACGGTCACGCCTCGATGCTGCTGTGGTCGGTACTGCATCTGACCGGCACGTGCGCGGTGAACGCCGAGTACGAGCGCTTGGGTCAGCCGTCCGTCTCGCTCGACGACATCCGTCGCTTTCGTCAGATCGACAGCAAGGCACCCGGCCATCCCGAGTATCACTGGGTATCCGGCGTCGAGACGACGACGGGGCCGCTCGGCCAGGGCATCGCGACCAGCGTCGGGATGGCCATCGCCGAGAAGTGGCTCGCCAACCGGTACAACCGGCCGGGCTTCCCGATCTTCGATTACGACATCTACGCGGTGTGCGGCGACGGTTGTCTGATGGAAGGCGTGGGGAGCGAAGCGGCGTCACTCGCTGCTCATCTGGGCCTCGACAATCTCTGTTGGATTTACGACAACAACCACATCACGATCGAAGGATCGACGAACCTCGCCTTCACTGAAGACGTCGCCACGCGATTCCTCGGATACGGGTGGAACGTCCTTCGTGTCGGCGACGCCAACGACTGCGGGCACATCCACCAGGCGCTCGACGTCTTCCGCACGACGACGGGTCGTCCGACGCTGATCATTCTCGACAGCCACATCGGCTACGGCTCGCCGAACAAACAAGACACCGCTGCGGCCCACGGCGAGCCGCTCGGCGACGATGAAGTGCGGCTCGCAAAACGCAGCTACGGTTGGCCCGAGGATGCGCAGTTTCTGGTGCCCGACGGCGTGCGCGAGCATTTCGCGGCGGGCGTCGGTGCGCGCGGCGCGGCGGCGCGCCGCACGTGGACGGAACTGCTCGCGTCGTACCGGTCGTCTTTCCCCGAGCTCGCCAACGAGATCGATGCGATGCAGCGGCGCGAGTTGCCCGCCGGGTGGGATCGCAATCTTCCCGTGTTTGCGGCGGACGCCAAGGGCGTCGCCGGACGCGACGCGTCTGGCAAGGTGCTCAACGTGCTCGCGCAGAACATCCCGTGGTTCCTCGGAGGGTCTGCCGATCTGGGGCCGTCGAACAAGACCACGCTGAAGTACGAAGGTGCCGGAGATTTTCAGGCCGGGAATTATGGCGGCAAGAATCTGCACTTCGGCATTCGCGAGCACGCGATGGCGGCCACGCTCAACGGCCTGTCGCTCTCCAAGGTGCGCGTGTTCGGTGCCACGTTTTTCATCTTCAGCGATTACGCGAGGCCAGCGATTCGACTGTCGGCGCTGATGGAGCTGCCCACGATCTTCGTGTTCACGCACGACGCAATGGGCGACGGCGAAGACGGACCGACGCATCAGCCCGTCGAGCACCTGGCATCGCTGCGCGCGATCCCTGGTCTCATCACGCTGCGGCCTGGCGACGCGAACGAAGTGGTCGAGGCGTACCGCTACATCATGCAGTTGCGACATCAGCCGGCGGCGATCGTATTGTCGCGGCAGCCGCTGCCAACGCTGGATCGGGCCAGGTACGCGCCCGCGGCTGGAGTCGCACGTGGCGCATACGTCCTGGCGGACGCTCCAGGTGGACCTCCCGACGTAATCCTGATTGCATCGGGCAGCGAGGTGAGTCTGGCCGTGCAGGCTCACGAACAGTTGCTCGCGGAGGGAATCCGTTCGCGCGTGGTCTCGATGCCATCCTGGGAGATCTTCGATCACCAGACGAAGGAGTACCGGGACAGCGTGTTGCCTCCGTCAGTGACGGCGCGCGTTGCGGTGGAGCAGGCGTCGTCGTTCGGATGGGAACGCTACGTCGGAAGTGGCGGCCGCATCATCGGGATGAAGACGTTCGGAGCGTCTGCGCCGCTGAAGGCGCTTCAGGAAAAATTCGGATTCGAGCACGTGCACGTCGCGGCGACCGCTCGGGAGCTGCTGGGCAAGCGGTGATCGACGGTCTTCATAGGAGCAGCAGTGCGCCTCTCGGAGCTACGCCCGCCTTCGCCAAGGCTGCGGCGGGCGGGGCCTCTGTCGAGGGGGTCAACTTCAGCGTGTTCTCGAAACACGCGACCGGAGTCGAGCTGCTGCTGTTCGATCGCGTCGACGATGCGCGGCCGGCCCGAATCATTCGCCTCGATGGGGCGGCCGACCGCACGTATCACTACTGGCACGTGTTCGTGCCGCAGGTGAAACCAGGTCAGATTTACGGCTATCGCGTCGAGGGCCCGTTCGATCCGTCGCAGGGGATGCGCTTCGATCCCGCGAAAGTTCTTCTCGACCCGTACGGTCGTGCCGTGGCGGTTCCAGAGAAGTACGGCCGGGAGGAGGCGCGCCGCCCTGGCGACAACGCCGCCACCGCCATGAAGAGCGTGGTGCTCGACGTGTCGACGTACGACTGGGAGGGCGATGCGCCACTGCAGCGCCCCTCATCCCAAACCATCGTGTACGAACTGCACGTACGCGGCTTCACTCGCGACCAGAGCTCGGGCGTCTGCGAGCAGAGACGCGGCACCTTCGCCGGTCTCATTGACAAGATCCCGTATCTCGAGCGCCTGGGCATCACGGCCGTAGAACTGCTGCCGGTGTTCCAGTTCGACGTGCAGGACGCGCCCCCTGGGCGCGTCAACTATTGGGGCTACGCGCCGGTGTCCTTCTTCGCGCCGCATCACGCCTACAGTTCCCGGCGCGATCCGTTCGGCCCAGTCGACGAATTTCGCGACATGGTCAAGGCGCTCCACCGCGCTGGCATCGAAGTGATTCTCGATGTCGTGTTCAATCACACCGCTGAAGGCAATCACACCGGGCCGACGCTGAGCCTTCGCGGATTCGACAACACGATCTACTACATGCTCGAGGAGGATCGCGCCCGCTACGCCAACTACACGGGCACCGGCAACACGCTCAATGCCAATCAATCGATCGTCCGCCGCATGATTCTGGACAGCCTCCGCTATTGGGTGCAGACGATGCACGTCGACGGTTTTCGGTTCGACCTCGCGTCCATTCTGGCGCGTGACGAGTCGGGCCGTTCGATCCCGAATCCGCCCGTGCTGTGGGACATCGAGTCGGATCCGGTGCTATCAGGAACGAAGCTGATCGCTGAAGCTTGGGATGCTGCCGGCTTGTATCAGGTGGGCAGCTTCATCGGCGACAGTTGGAAAGAGTGGAACGGACGCTTCCGCGACGATGTCCGCAGCTTCTTTCGAGGCGAAGACGGTGTGACCGGACGCTTCGCCGACCGTGTGATCGGCAGCCCGTCGCTGTACGACCACAAGCAGCGGGAACCCGAAGCGAGCGTCAACTTCGTCACGTGTCACGACGGGTTCACTCTGAACGACCTCGTCTCGTACGACCACAAACACAACGCGAAGAACGGCGAGGACAATGCCGACGGCACCGACGACAACCGAAGCTGGAACTGTGGCGTCGAAGGCGCCACCACCGATGCCGTCGTCGAGAAGCTGCGAACGCGGCAGGTCAAGAACTTCTTTGCCGTGACGATGCTGTCGGCCGGCATGCCGATGGTGTTGATGGGCGATGAAGTGCGTCGTACGCAGCTTGGCAACAACAACGCCTATTGTCAGGACAACGGGACGAGCTGGTTCGACTGGAGCTTGGTTGCCAAGCACAGCGACGTGCATCGCTTCCTGACTCTGCTGAACAACTACCGCGTGTCGCGACAGGTGGAGCGAGAGTCGTTGAGCGAATTGATCCGGCAGAGACAGATCACGTGGCACGGCGTGAGACTGTACGACCCGGACTGGAGCGACTCGTCCCACAGCCTCGCGTTCACGTCACGATTCGTGCATACACGAATGGTGTTTCATGCCATGTTCAATGCGTATTGGGAGGCGCTCGATTTCGAGCTCCCGCCGGTGGTCGACAGCGCTCGCGATCGATGGCGGCGCTGGGTCGATACGTTTCTCGAGTCGCCTCATGATCTCGTCGATTGGAACGACGCTCCCATCGTCGCCGGCTCCACGTATCGGGTGGAACCGCGCTCGGTGGTCCTGCTCTTCGCGCCCATCGACGCGCCGGAACTGTAGGAGGAATGCTCATGACACCCTCAGCGACCCAGACGCGCCCGTCGGCCGCAGACGTGAATGTCGTTGCGTCGGCCGAGCGGCTCTCGGACGATGAACTTCGAAACGTAGATGCGTACTGGCGCGCCTGCACATACCTCGCTGCCGGCATGATCTACTTGCGCAGCAATCCGCTGCTCCGTGATCCGCTCAAAGCCGAGCACGTCAAGCAGCGCCTTCTGGGCCACTGGGGGACGAGTCCCGGCTTGAGCTTCACCTACGTTCATCTCAATCGCCTGATCACCAAGTACGACCTCGACGCCATCTTCATCGCCGGTCCCGGTCATGGCGCGCCGGGCGTGCTGGGGCCGGTGTATCTCGAAGGCACCTACTCGGAGGTGTACCCGAACAAGGCCGAAGACGAAGAAGGCATGAGCCTGTTCTTCAAGGAGTTCTCATTTCCCGGCGGCATCGGCAGCCACTGCACGCCCGAGACACCGGGCTCCATTCATGAAGGGGGCGAGCTCGGCTACAGCCTGTCGCATGCGTTCGGCGCAGCGTTCGACAATCCTGGACTGCTGGTTGCCGTGATGGTGGGAGACGGAGAAGCCGAGACGGGACCACTTGCCACGTCGTGGCACTCCAACAAGTTTCTGAACCCGATCCGCGACGGTGCTGTGCTCCCGATCCTCCACCTCAATGGCTACAAGATAAACAACCCAACGCTGCTCGCGCGGATTTCTCACGAGGAGCTCGAGGCGCTGTTCACTGGCTATGGCTGGACACCTCACTTCGTGGAAGGCGACGATCCCGCGCGCATGCACCAGAAGATGGCCGCCGCGCTGGAAGACTGCGTCCTGGAGATCCGCAGGATCCAGGAAGAGGCGCGCACGAGCGGCGAGCCGCGTCGCGCGCGTTGGCCGATGATCGTGTTGCGCACGCCGAAGGGCTGGACTGGTCCGAAAGAGGTGGACGGCCACAAGGTGGAAGGCTTCTGGCGCGCGCACCAGGTGCCGCTCGCCGGGATGCACGGCAATCCCGCCCACATGAAGCAGCTCGAACGCTGGCTGCGCAGCTATCGGCCCGAGGAGTTGTTCGATACAAGCGGCCGACTGATCCCGGAGCTGAAAGCGCTCGCGCCCAAAGGCACACGACGCATGAGCGCAAACCCTCGCGCCAATGGAGGGTTGGTGCGGAAGCCGCTCCGCCTGCCAGACTTTCAGGACTACGCCGTCACTGTCGACAAGCTCGGGCAGACGTCGGCCGAGAACACGCGGCCCCTGGGCCTCTACCTGCGCGACACCATGCGGCACAACGCGACGAACTTCCGCGTCTTCGGCCCCGACGAGACCACGTCCAACAAGCTCGATGCGATCTACGAAGCGAGCAAGAAGCTGTGGCTCGCCGACTACCTGCCGGAGGACGCCGACGGCGGTGAGTTGTCACCGGATGGGCGCGTGCTGGAGATGCTCTCCGAGCACACGCTCGAAGGATGGTACGAAGGCTATCTGCTCAGCGGCCGGCACGGCTTCTTCTCGACCTACGAAGCGTTCGCCCACATCGTCGACTCGATGTTCAACCAGCACGCCAAGTGGCTCGACACCTGCCGCGACCTGCCGTGGCGCGCGCCGGTGGCGTCGCTCAATCTCCTGCTCACGTCGACAGTGTGGAGACAAGACCACAACGGCTTCACTCACCAGGATCCTGGTTTCATCGACCTGGTGTTGAACAAGAGTCCCGATGTGTGTCGCGTCTACATGCCGCCCGACGCGAATTGTCTGCTCAGCGTGGCGAATCACTGCCTGCGGAGCACGAACTACATCAACGTGATCGTGTCGGACAAGCAGAAGCACCTGCAGTACCTGACCATGGATCGGGCGATCGAGCACTGCACCAAGGGTCTCAGCATCTGGTCCGAG
>Ga0075423_10000980_pt1 | contig 24275 bp, 17 predicted proteins | sample SoiMethybrSBSTD2_FD_80114 | JGI IMG/M metagenome (GOLD analysis project Ga0075423, IMG submission 80114) | Bulk soil microbial communities from a Populus tree surrounding site in Tennessee, USA - Soil MetaG P. TD hybrid SBSTD2 | ecosystem: Environmental > Terrestrial > Soil > Tree plantation... | reverse complement strand
GAGTGGCGACGCCATCGCCATTTCGCGGTACATGGCCGTTGCCATGCCGAGGTGCTCCTGAGCCGACGTGTCGTTACCGGCGCGGCGATAGAGCTTCGCAAGGCCAGCGTGGCAGTGGGCACTGAGCGGGCGCATCGACAGCGCCGAAGCGAGCGTCAGCGCCTGCCGGTAGTGACCCTCGGCGATCTCGGCGTCGAGCGGCTCGCGACTCGAGGCTACCTCACCGAGGAGCCAGTACGCTTGGGCTTCCACGCCGCGTTCACCACGCTCACGACTGAGCGCGAGCGTCCGCTCGGCGTGAGCGATAGCAGCCTCGGGCTGATCCGCCAGCAGCAACGTCTCGCCGAGCCATACCATGAGACGCGATTGGTAGAGCGCAAGCCCGCTGGCTTCCTGATCTTTTGTTGCCTGCTGCAGCGACGACAGACCTTCGGTGACTCGTCCGGAAAGCGTGTGCAGGTAGCCGAGGAATCCCGAGGTGAACGGCGAGAGGATCGGCACGGTCCACTCGCGGCAAAGCGCCAGCGCGCGCTCCAGCTGGACGCTGGCGTGGCTCAGCTCGCCCTTGAGCGCGTAGACGAGCGCGAGACCCCAGCACGCGAGAATCAAGCTATACGGGTGACGGACCTCGTCGCCGAGCCGGACCGCTTCCTGGCCACGGATCAACGCCTCTGTGAACTCACCACACTCGGCGAGTGACGACGCGAGCAGCCATCGCGCCATCACCGACGGGAAGCCCGCCAGGCCAAAGCGCTCTCGACTCAGATCCCCCTCGAGGGCGTCGATCGCTCTTCGAAGGAAGCGCTCGGCGTCCCGATAGTCCGTCGAGGAGAAGCACGCCGCACCCGCGTAATAATTCGCGACGGCTTGAAGCGCCGAATCGCCCAGCGTTTCCGCGATCGCTCCGGCGCGCTCGCCAGACGCTCGCGCGTCCGTCAAGTGGCCCGTCACCCACTGATACTGGCTCATGTAGACGGATACCCAGGCCAGCCGGCGTCGATCATCGAGCGCTGTCGCGAGGCGCTCAGCCTCACGCAGCGTGGTCAGCATCGCGTCGAGCTCACCGAGCGGGAAGAGCGAATTGCGGAGGTCGAATCGGAGATCGATCGCTTGCTCCAGCGTCAGGCGCGACTCGGGAAGATGCTCGATCGCCACGAGCGCCTGTTGCAGATAGGCCACGGCCTCGCGGTTGGCCGACCGGGCAAACGCCTTGGCCGCGGCCTGATGCAGATATCCGAGCGCCCTTTCCCAGACCTCGCCCCTGAATGCATGGTGGGCGAGCCGCTCGATCTGCTCCGTGAGCCGATCCGAGTACAGCGTCTCGATCGTGTCGACAACTTTCGCGTGCAGGTCGCGTCGGCGATCCTGGAGCAGGCTCTCGTACGCGACGTCGTGAGTGAGGGCGTGCTTGAACGTGTACTCGAGATCGGGGAAAAGACTCTTCTCGTAGAGAAACTCGGCCGCCTGCAGATGCGCCAGCCCACGGCGAAGGTCCTCCTCCGGCGCTCCGGTGATTCCCTGAAGGAGTGCTGACGGAACATCTTTCCCGATGACCGCAGCGGACTGCAGGAGACGTTTCTCGTCGAGCGGCAGACGATCGATGCGCGAGGCCAGAATCGACTGCACGGTTGCCGGCACCCGGATCGCTTCCACAGGCTGCGTCAGCCGGTAGGCGCCTCGTACACCGGAAAGCGCCCGTGTCTCGACCAGCGTCCGAACGCTTTCTTCGAGAAAGAGCGGATTGCCCGAGGTCCGCGCCGTCAGAAGCTCCTTGAGCGGCGTCAGAGCGGGATCCGTGCCCAAGAGCGCTTCGAGCAGCTCGCCCGCGCTTTCGGCAGGCAGCGCGTCGAGCCGGAGCTGGGTGTAATACGTCTTGCTGCCCCAACCGTGCTGGTACTCGGGACGATAGTTGACGAGCATCAGAAGCCGCGCCGCCGGCAGGCTCGCCACGAGGCTATCGAGCAGCGCTTGCGTCTCGGTATCGACCCAGTGCAGGTCCTCGAAAATGACGACCACAGGCTGGGCCTGCGCCTCACGGAGCAGCAGGCGCTTGTTGGCGTCGAGTGTCTGGTGGCGCCGCTGGGCGGGATCCAGGGCCTGCCACTGCGGATCCTCGACGGGCACGTCGAGGAGGCCGAAGAACGCCGGCAAGAGCGGTTTCAGTGACTCATCGAGCGTGAACAGCTTGCCGGTGATCTTTTCTCGGAGCGCGCGATGATCGTCTCGGTCCTCCAGCTTGCAATAGGCCTTGAGCAGATCGATCACCGGCAGATAGCTGATGCTTTTGCCATGGGACACGGCGCTCGCCTGCAGGACGAGCCAGCCCTGGACACGATGCGAGTGAATGAACTCGTGGTAGAGACGCGACTTACCGACGCCCGCCTCGCCGACGATCGCCACGAGCTGGCCGTGGCCGGCGCGCGCCTGCTCCTGAGCGCGAACGAGGTGCGCAAGCTCGGGGTCCCGTCCAACGAAGGGCGTCAGTCCGCGAGCGGCGGTCGCCTGAAGGCGTGATCGCGCTGTCCCGGCTGCGGTGAGCTCGAAGACCTCGACCGGCTCCGGAAGACCTTTCACGGGCACTAGCCCCAGTGATTTCGCTTCCACGTAGCCGCCAGCCAGCTCGAGCGTCGCCGGACTGATGAGGGTGCTGCCGGGATCGGCAAGCTGCTCCATTCGCGCCGCGAGGTGCGTCGTCTGGCCAACCGCGGTGTAATCCATGTGCAGGTCGCTGCCGATCGCGCGGACGACGACTTCGCCCGAATTGAGCCCGACGCGGATGCGAACGGTCATGCCATGAGTTCGGCGCGCCTCTTCGGCATAGCGCTGCACCGTCTCTTGCATGCGAAGCGCCGCATAGCAGGCGCGAATGGCGTGCTCTTCGTGCGCCACCGGAGCACCGAAGATCGCCATGATCCCGTCGCCCATGACCTGGTTCACCGTGCCCTCGTAGCGATGGACGGCCTCCATCATTCGCTCGAGGACGGGGTCGAGGATCCTGCCCGCCTCTTCTGGATCTCGATCGGCCATCAGCTCCATCGAGCCCTTGAGGTCGGCAAAGAGAACGGTGACTTGCTTGCGCTCGCCCTCCAGCGCCGCCTTGGAGGTGAGGATTTTCTCTGCGAGGTGCCGGGGCGTGTACGTCTCGGGCGAAGGCGAACGAGCCGGCGCCGCTGCGCCGCTGGTCACCGGCTGGCCGCATTGCAGACAGAAGCGAGCTAACGCGGGAAGCTCCGTACCGCATGATCCGCACGCGAGCGCGAGGCGCGCGCCGCACTCGAGGCAAAACTTAGCGTTCGGAGGATTTTCGTGCTGGCACCGAGGACATTTCATATCGAGCGCCAGACAGTAGCCCGGAGGTCAGCAGCCAGTCAATGAGGCCGAACGGCGCTATGCCCCGATCGCCCACCTCAAATACACGGCGCCGGATGTGAATCCCGCGCCGAAGGCCGCGAGCACGATGCGGTCGCCGTACGCCAGACGGCCTTCGGTGTGCCATTCGGAGAGCCCGAGGGGAATCGTGGCCGCCACCGTGTTGCCGTAGCGATCGAGATTGATGACGACGCGCTCGAGCGAGACACCGAGCCGCTTGGCCACGGCCTCGATGATTCGGCGATTCGCCTGGTGGGGCACCATCCAGGCGACGTCTTCGAGTCGCAGGTCGGCGCGCTTGAGCAGCTCCTCGGTGACGTCGGCCATGCCGACGACGGCCGACTTGAACACCGTGGGACCATCCTGGACGACGAAGTGCCGACGCTGCGCCACCGTTTCCGCGCTGGGGGGCTGCACGCTGCCGCCGGCCGGTATATAAAGGGCGGCCGCGCCCTCGCCATCCATGTGGCAGACGTGCTCGAGAATACCGACGTCTGCATCCTCGCTCTCCTCGACGAGGACGACGCCCGCGCCGTCGCCGAACAGCACGGCGGTCGCCCGGTCGCTGGGATCGATGACGCTCGACATGCGGTCCGCACCACAGACCAGCACGCGGCGAGCAGCGCCTCCCTCCACGAGCTTGGTCGCAGTCACCAGCGCGTAGACGAATCCCGAGCACGCGCCGGCGAGATCGAAGCCCCAGGCGTTGATGGCGCCGAGCTTGGCTTGCAGCAGGGCCGCCGTCGACGGAATCGGACGGTCAGGCGTCATCGTCGCGACGATGATGCAATCGAGGGCGGCGGCTTCGATGCCCCGCATTTCCAGGCAGCGGCGGGCGGCGGGCAGCGCCAGGTCGGAGGCGCCGCCGTCCTTCGCGAAGCGTCGCTCCGTGATGCCGGTGCGCTCGCGGATCCACGCATCCGTAGTGTCGAGTCGCTGCTCGAACCACGTGTTGGGATAGATGTCGGGGGGAACGTAGTGACCTGTGGCGGTGATTGCGGCTTTAGGCATACACCGTTAGATCACGAACGGTACCCTCACGGCTAGCAAGAAATACGGGGCCTTCCCTCGCATCGATGGAGCGAAGTCTGAATACTTCAGGGCCTGGCGCGCGTCCTAGTGATGGGAGTGACGAAGTCATGAAAAAGCTTTCATCGATTGCCCTGATTGGGATCGCGATCATCCTGGGGACGGCATCGTTCGGGTTCGCCGCCCCGCATGGCGGCGGCGGTTTCCGCGGCGGCGGTGGCTCCCACGGCGGCGGCGGCTTCCACGGCGGCGGTGGCTTCCGCGGCGCCGCGCCGTCGTTCCGCGGCGGCGCGCCGGCGTTCAACGCCGCAAGACCCGGATTCCATGGCAGCTCCGGCTTCCACGGCGGCCATCCGGGCTTCCACGGTCGCCTCGACGGGCGCCGCTTCCATAACGGCGGAAGGGTCTTCGTCGGCGGAGCGTTCATCGCCGCACCGTTGTTCTGGCCGTACGCGTATCCGTATTCATACGGGTATTCGTACGACCCCGGGTACGCGTATCAGGCCCCGGCGGCAAGCTACTGGTACTACTGCCCCAGCTACGGCGCCTACTATCCGTCGGTGCAGACGTGCCCGGACGCGTGGGTTCCCGTCCCCGCCCAGTGATCGCACGCTTCCGCGCAACCGCGTAACGCCCGAGGCTCGCGCGAGCCTCGGGCGACGTCGTCGCATCGGGCAGTTCTCCGGTCGGTCAAGGCGCTCCGCCGTGGGGACTCGACGCGGTGCTCCGAAAAGCCGCAATTTTCCGACCACGCGGTGCGGCACGCATTGTGCTGTTTGCGCCCCGAGTGTTTTTGTCGCAGATGACCGCACGGCTGCGATCCGCGAGTGCGTGACGCTGTCGGCTCCCAAGTCGGAGGACACATGAGACGGCTCGAGTTGTTGGCCCTCACCGCGTTGGTGGCGGTGATCGCAACGCCGTTTGCCGTCAGGGCGGCGCAGTCGGAAAAGCTCTATCGCATCGGAATGCTCGAGCGGACACCGACGGGGATCAACGCCACCAACATCGAAGCGTTCCGCCAAGGCATGCGCGACCTCGGGTACGTCGAGGGCGAGACATTCGTCATCGACTACCGGTCGGCGGACGGCCACGACGAGCGGTTCCCTGCCCTCGCGAACGAGCTGGCCCGCGCGAAAGTGGACGTGATCGTGACGCGGGGCACGCCGGCGGCGCTGGCGGCCAAGAAGGCCACGACCACGATTCCGGTGATCATCACGGGAGTCGGCGATCCTGTCGGACAAGGTGTCGTCGCGAGCCTCGCGCGTCCCGGCGCCAACGTCACGGGCCTCAGCGCCGCCGTGACCGACATCTTTCCCAAGCGGGTGCAGCTGCTCATGGAGCTGGTGCCGAAGGCCACGCGGATCGGCGTGCTGCTCAACATGAGCAACCCTGCGCTGCCACCCCAGTGGAAAGAGGTCGAGAGGGCCACGCGGTCACGAGGTCTCGAGCCTCAGCTTCTCGACGTGCGAAAGGTCTCGGACCTCGAGCCGGCGTTCGACGCTGCGGTCCGACAGCGTGCGGACGCGCTCGTCGTCGGCATCGACACGCTCACGCAGGCGAATCAACAGCTGATCGTCGAGCTCGCGGCCAAGCGCCGGCTTCCCGCGATGTACGCGTCGACAGAATTCTCCGGTGGTCTGATCTCGTACGGCGTGGATTATCCCGACATGTATCGCCGCGCCGCGATTTACGCGCACAAGATCTTCAGAGGCGCCAAGCCCGCTGATCTTCCCGTCGAAGAGCCGACGAAGTTTCAGCTCGTGATCAACTCGAAGACGGCGCGCGGGCTTGGGCTGACGATTCCGCCCACGCTCCTGCTCAAAGCGGATACCGTCACGGAGCTGCCGGGCCTGGCGCGGCCCTCCTATGGGCCGCACGCTCTCGAGAGTCCATAGCGCTCGCCGGCATTCGCTTTGCACCCTCTCCTCCTGATCCCGAAGCCGGATCCGCTGGAAGGATCCGCAGTGAGGGGGACGAGATGAAATCACGCAAGGTGTTCGCCGTCGCGAGTGTGTTTGCCGTCGGCGTCGTGAGCGCTGGACTCGCCGGCGCCGCCGACGTCATCGTTCAGCCGGGACAAGCTCCGGTTGTCGTACAGCCGAGCCAACCCGCACCTACTGTCGTGCAGCCGAGCCAGCCGTCGACGATCGTAGTCCCGCAACAGCAGCCGTCGACGACGGTCGTCGTGCCGTCAACGCCGCCGACCGTGCAGGCCGGCGACATCGTCGCGCAGGAGGTTCGTGCGCAGACGATCTACGCCAACAAGATCAAAGCTCCGATGGTCCAGGGCGCGGTTCACCAGTCCGATGCCGTGAAGATCAAGGACGCGAAGGGTGACATCAAGCTGCCGACGGTCACCGCCGGCGTGATCTACGCCGACACGATCAAGGCGAACTCGGTCGTCGCCGACAACATCTACGTGCGCGACATCCAGCGCGATTAATCGGGCTGGGGGGCCTTCACCGGGCCCCCCACCTCGCCCGCCGCTTTCGGTCGAATCAGGGCGAACACAATGAAGCCGACCGTGATCCACACGAGCTCGCGCACCCGTCGCGTAAGGCCAAAGGCGACGCCGGCCGACGGCGCCAGCCCCAGCGCGGTGAACGTGGCGACATAGCCGCCCTCGAGTGCGCCGAGGCTGGCTGGCACCAGGAACGTCGCGAATCGCACCGCGGTCCCGAGCGCCTCGATGATGGTCGCGGTGGCCAGCGACACGTGGATGCCGAGGAAATAGAGCATCAGGTAGGCCTCGAGCGAGCCGAGCAGCCACGCGACGAAATGAAAGAAGATCGACAGCATCAGCCGTCGCGGCTCATTGCTGTAGAACCAGGCGAGGCCGCGGTCGAGACGCGCGACCGTCTCGCCGTGCCGCGACCGACCGAGGCCCACGCGCGCCAGCAGGCCCGGCACCCAGCCGAAGCCTCCGCGAATCTGCGCGATCAGGAAGCCGACGATCGCGAGCACTTCCAGGGCGAGCAGCCACACCATCCACCCGAGCAGCCGTGAGTCCTGCGGTCCGGCGTTCCACGTGATGACGGTGCCCACGAGCAGAAACAGGCCCTGGCCGATCATGATCGTCGTCTTCGCCACCACGACGGACAAGATGGCTTCGTCGAGCGGCACGCGTCCGCGCAACATCCACGCTTTGACGAATTCGCCGCCGACGGCGGCGGTCGGCGTCGTGAGATTGAAGGCCTCGCCCGCCATCCGGACGCCGAGGAGCGTGGGGAAATCGACGCGCGAGCGGAGGAACGCGAAATGCCAGCCGAGGGTGTCGAACGCCGTGACGAGCAGGAACGGAAAGCAGACCAGCACCCCAAGCCGCCACGACAATTGCGTGATCGACGCGAAGATGGCTTCCGGATCGTTCTTCGCGATCAGGACCCCGAGGAACGCGAGGCCGACCACGAGCAGCACGGCGCGGAGTATCTTCATGCGCTGAGCTCAGCTCTCCCGATACAACAACAACAGCACGCCGAATACCGTCATGGCCATCGCCCAGACGCGACCCGGCAGCCGATCCTCGGGCGCCGCCAGCCGAAGCTCTAGCCAGCGCGCCCAGCCGACGACGATGCCAAGCACGCCCAGCGGGGCGTGCGTGACCTCCGTCAGGAACTCCGTTTTCAGATTGAGGCTGGCGTGCGAGTGCGTGAGCAAGAGGCCACCGCCGACGGCGCAAAGCAGCGGAAACACGAGCGCCCAGCGCGGCGATCGCAGCTTCCGCGCGCGTACCGCCCACTCGAAGAAGGCGAAGACCACGACCAGCACCACGAACGCGCGATGCTGCAAGACCGTCGGCTCCGCCATGCTGGCCCAGAAGCCTTGAGGGCCGAGCGGCCACGCGCCCGGATCGTTCCGCACCAGCATGAAGCCCGCCAGTCCCAGCAGCGCTAGTGGCCAGTGACGCGCCCATCGAACACCGCTCACGTGCAGGACCGCAAGCGACCCCATAAGCAGCACGAACAGGCCCGCGACGTGATGGTTGTATTCGGACCACGCACGGTCGGCGTCCGTCCGCGGCGCGTTGGGATCGTCGATGGGCAGCTGGTCGATCGTCGGTGACGTGAAGCTCGGCATGCGCGGGGTGAATCGCGTGGCGACCTCGGCGGGCGTTGCCCGGTCGGCCACGACGTCGATCGCCGGCGGCAGCGACGTCAGTGACGCGGCCGCGAACAGTACCGTGATGCCGAGTCCCAGCTCGACCTCGACGAAGCGTCGAAGCCGGAGCACGGACAACAGGCGCTCGGCCGACGCGAAGCGCCGAATGGCGAAGAAGTTTGCGGCTCCGAGCAACAGGAGTCCGCCGAGGAGCACGATCTTCGTGAGCACCATGACGCCATAGGCGGTGCCGACCATGCCATGCACGCCGTCCACGTACCGGGTCGTGAGCCCGACGCCGGCGAGGATCAGCACGGCGACGGCGCCCAGCGCCATTGCCGAGAAGCGTTGAAGAAGGGCCGCCGACCACGCGCGCTCGCTCGAGCGCTCCACCGCCGCGAACGCCGCCACAAGCAGGTGGACGAGCCCGCCGACCCAGATCGCCGCCGCCAGCTGGTGGAGCACGTCGAACACCATTGGGATGGCGCGATCGCCGGATCGTGCCGCGGCGTGGCTGGTCCACCCGCCGGCGACGACGAGCAGCAGCGCCGATCCGATGAGGACCGTCCAGCGCAGAGGCCGCTGGGAGGGCGCGCTCAGGACCAGGGCCCCGACGATCAGCCCGACGCTCGCGAGAATTCTGACCAGACTGGCGGCGACGAAGGAGGTCGCGAGAAGCTCACGCGTATGCCAGTCGGACGGCGAGCCAAGCGCCGTCGCGACCGTGGCGAGCAACAGGCATTGGGTGATGGCGACCGTGGCGGCGCCCACCGCGAGCAACCGCCACACGCGCGGCGAGCCCGACCACAGCACGATGAGCGCGAACGCCACACCGCCGATGGCGATTGCTTGACCCGCAAGATTCAGCCCGCGCAGCAGGACGTCAGCGAACGCGGCCACGACGATGCTCGATCCACAGCACCACGAGAAAGAATGCCGGCGTCCCGGCGGCTGCCGCGATCAAAAACCAGAACGCCTTGCCGAAGGCCGAGCACAGGATCAGCCCATAGATGAAGTCCCGGCTGGCGAGCGCGGCGGTCAGCCGTGCCATGAGCGGGCTGTCGGCGCTTTCGGGACGATCGGCCGCGGTGCGCTCGAACATCATCGCGGCGGAGCCGAGCGTCCCGACAGCCGCGACGGCGCCGAGCGCGAGCGGCCATGGCGTACCTGCGCTCAGCGCCCACCCGATCGCGATGCAGAGAAACACGGCGACGTGGACGGCGTTGTCGCCCCAGTAATCGAGGATCGCGCCGCGGCGGGACTGTAGGAATTTGAGTCGCGCGAGCTCACCGTCGCAGCCGTCGAGGATCGAATGCACCAGGAACAGCAGCGAGCCGGCAAGCTGCAGCGCCGGTGACGAGCTCAGGAAGAACGGCGCGCCGGAGAGGCCGACGGCGAGGCTCGTGAGGGTCATCATGTCGGGCGTCACACCGGTCCGCACGAGGCGCCGCGTGATCGCCAGTGAGATCAGGCGCTCGAAGTGGCGCGACATGAACCCCTCGTTCTCTTTGATGAGGCTCCGAAGCAGCCACGTCTCTGCCTTGGCAACCTCTCCCGCCGACCCGACGGCGAAGCACCCGTCGCGCCTCAGCGGCTGTGGGTCCTTGTCGAACACCTGCGCCAGCGCGCCGACCAGCGCCGGTGCGCTCGCCGACCGGGCGGCCGCTGCGATGACAGCCGCGGAACGCGCCGTCTCGACGAGCACGACGGAGGCGCCGTCGACGTAGAGCCGCTCCGACTCGATCGGCTCGTTCAGCAACGAGCGGAGCCACCGAGACTGCGGCACGACGTTGGCCGGCATCACGACGATTCGCCGGCAAAGCCGATCGTCAGCGCTCCTCGAGGGCGTCAGAACGGCCGCGCCCGCCCCCTCGACGAGTCCCCGAGTCGCGGCGTCCATGTCGCAAACCAGCACGTCGGCGTAGCCGGAGCTCTTGGCCGCTCGAATGATTCGTGTGATCAGCGGCAGCCCCGCGACCACGGTGCTGGGGGAGACGGACGGGCCGCCGTTCGACACCGAGGGGACGACGACGAGGAGCGCGCCGCTCATGCCATCGACAGGGGCAGCGCCGGCACCGCGACCGGCTGCCCACCGCGACGGCTCGACTCGCGGGCGGCACTCTCGAGCACGCCGCACAGCCACGCCTCGCCGAGATTGCTCTGCGCCGGCGTGCGCGTCACCGCGTCGAGGAACTGCGCGACTTCGGGATCGAACCAATCCGGGTGCACCGACCCGTTCGACAGCGACGGCGGACAGGTCCACCGCTCAGCGTGGCCGTTGCGCTCGAGCACGAGCGTGTCGTCACACAGCTCGATGCGGCCCGCGCTTCCGACGAGGTGCGCGACGTTCTCGCGACGGTCGGCGGCCCACGTCAGGAAGATTTCGGTCGTCGCGTCGGGGAACACCACACTCACGGTTGCCGTGTCTTCGACGGCGAGCGTCGCGGGCCCGCGCTGCTCGAGTCGCGCGCTCACGGACGTCGGCGTGTCCCCGATCCAGCCCGTCACCAGATAGAACGCATGCCAGCCGTGGTCCGTCAGAATCCCGCCGCCGGCGAGCTTCGGATCGAGTCGCCAGTTGCTTCCGTTGCCGCTGCCGGCTGCGGCGGCCGGGCGCGTGCGAAGCGTCCGCCACGCCACGCGTGTGAGCCGTCCCAGCGCCCCCTCACGCACGAGCTCGCTCGCACGTTTGATGATCGGCGCGTGATGCCAGTTGTGAACGGTGTGAACCACCCGCCGCCTCGTCTCCGCGAGCGTTGCCACGCGATCGAGCTCGTCGCGCGCGATGACGAGCGGTTTCTCACAGAAGACGTGCAGGCCACGCTCGAGCGCACGGCACACCAGCGGACCGTGGCTCGAAGGCGGTGTGCAGATGTCGATGAAGTCGAGGCGCTCGCGCGCCAGCAGCTCATCCGCCGAGTCGTACCAGCGCGCCGCGGGCAGCGACGCCGCGACGAGTGAGCGGCGCGCGAGATCCGCATCGTTGGCGGCAACGATCTCGACGTCGCTCCGGCGACGCCAGGCAGGGATGTGAACCTCCCGGCCGACGTTTCCGAGACCGACGATCGCGCCGCGCAGCATGCCTCAGCTGAGTCCGTGCTGACGCGCGACCACGTCGAGCGCCTCGTCGAGAATGGCGAGCCCGGCGAGCGCGGTCTGCTCCTGGATGACCAGCGGCGGGTTGATGCGAATCGACGGCGCGTACGTCATGGCGACCAGACCACGCCGCAGGCACTCCTGGTAGAGCGCTCGCGTCACTTCTTTGCCGAGCGGCTCCTTCGTCTGCCGATCACGAACCAGCTCGATGCCGAGCATCAGGCCCTTGCCCCGGACCTCGCCGATGCACCGATGCTTCTCCTTCATCGCCTGAAGGCGCGCGAGCATCACCGTGCCGACGCGCTCGGCGTTGCGCACCAGATCTTCCTTCAGCAAGATTTCGAGCGTCGCGAGGCCGGCGGCGGCCGCGAGCGGATTGCCGCCATAGCTCGACGAGCTGGCGCTCGGATTCGACCACGGCGGGCGGTTCGTCAAGGCGTCAGTCGAGATCACGGCGCTCAACGGGAAGCCGCCGCCCATACCCTTGCCAGCGGTCATGATGTCGGGCACGACACGCTCGTGGTTGGCGGCCCACATCGCGCCGGTCCGGCCGTAGCCGCTCAGCATCTCGTCGGCGATCAGCAGCGCGTTGTGATCCTTGGCAATGGACTGGACGGCCTGCAGGAATCCCGGCGGCGGCACGACGTTGCCGGCCGTGCCCTGGATCGGCTCCACGATGATGGCCGAGATCTCGCCTCCGGTCTGATAGCGGATGACGTCGCGCAAAAACTCCGCGCACGCGATGCCGCACTCGGGAAAGCGCAGCTTGAGCGGGCAGCGATAGCAGTCCGCATACGGCGAGACGTATCGGCCGGGCAAGAACGGCCCAAGGCTATGCTTGAACTCGCTGCCGAGCAGGCCGAGCACGCCGCCCGTTTTGCCGTGGAATCCGCCCCAGAAGCCGATGACCTCGTGCTTGCCCGTCGCGGCCTTGGCCAGGCGCAGCGCCGCCTCGACCGCTTCGGCGCCGCCGGAGAAGAGCTGGATGCGTGTGAGGCCTTCGGGCGTGAGGCCGCCGAGCTGTGTGAGGAACCGCGCGCGCGTCTCGGTGGTGAAGCTGCCGAACGTCAGCCGCTCTAGCTGGCGTTTGAGCGATTCGACGTAATGCGGATGACAGTGCCCGACGCTGCCCACGCCGATGCCCGCGATGAAGTCGATGTACTCGTTGCCATCCTCGTCGAACAGCATCGAGCCTTCACCACGCGCCATCGCCACGCCCGCGCTGAGTGCGAACGACTGCAGCCCGGGCGACATGTGACGCTGCTCCTCGGCGACGATCCGCTTGGACTGCGGTCCGATCTCGCGACGGCGCGTCATCGCCGCGCTCCGGCGAAGCGGAGCGCGACGTGCGCGGCGATACGCTCGGCCGCCTCCTCACGATAGAGCGCAAAGCTCGGCCATGCGTTCACGTCGAGCAGCACGACGTCACCGGCCGGCGTCACGATCGCGTCGCCCCCGTACACGTCCAGGCCGAGGGCGAGCGCCGCGCGGCGCACGATCCGGCCCAGGCCCGCCTGATCGAACGTGTGTCCGGCCAGGCGCTGCTCGCGATGGTAGAACCAGCGAAACCACGGCGGCCCACCCGCCGGCCCCGTACCGGTGCCGACGCCGTAGAACTTGACGAGGTCGCCGTCCACGTGTGGCTGCAGCACCGCGCGCGGGAGGCCGCGAGCGGCCAGCTCTGCGAGCGCGCCGGCCACGGCCTCGCGCGTGCTGGCGAGCGTGACGTCGCCGTCCTGCGTGTTGTGCACGTCGGCGCGCTTGACCCACACGGGGAACGCCACGGCGTCGACCGGCTTGTCCGTCGACACGAGTCGGCTCTCGATGAAGGGGACGTTGGCCTCGCTGAACAGGGCGATCATCCGCTCGCGGTACGTGTTCAGCACGGCGAGCGGGCCATTCACATGGGGAACGCCGCGGAGCTCAAGCGTTCGCAGATGATCGAGGATGTCCAGCCGCTCGCACATGAGGAACACGCCGAGAGGCCGATCGTCGGGCGTCGCGAGCACTTCCTCGGCCGTCCTCAACGTCACCTGGAACCCGCGGGCCTCGAGGTGCTTTCCCGTCAGGTTCAGGATCTGGCCGTCGTCGGATTCACGGCCGGGAGAATGCTCTCGTTCGCGAAAGATGCCCCAACACGATGCGTCGCTCACCTGTCACCTCCGCGGAGATTCACTCGCGTGCCCGCCCTGCGAGCGCTTCGGCCAGCACGACGTCTGACTGCTGATCGACGTCCACCACGTTTTCGATCGTCTCGGCGTACATCGGCTCGCCCTGCGCATGCAGCCACGCGAGGAACTGGCGCAAGCTACCGAGTGGCGGCGCGGAGAGAGCACGCGCCCGGTCCGACAGCATGTACATGCCCGCGGTCACGTGCGTCCCGTCCGGCCCGCCGATCCTTCGGATACGCCCCGCCCCGTCGACATCCACCCATAAAGGACGCTCGTCGGCGACCAGCGGTGTCACCGCCAGGACGCTCGCGTCCGCGGGCCGGCTCAGCGCAGCCTGGAGGAAGCGTGCGAAGTCGGCCGGCCGACACCATGCGTCCACGGTCGAGACAAGGGCGCGCTCGCCGCCGAGACGCCGACTGACCTCGAGAAAGCTCTCGAGCGACGAGGCCGTCGTCTTCACAATCACGTCGAGGTCCAGGTCCGGAAAGCGTGAGTGGACCCAGTCGCGGCATGCCCGCGACTGCTCGTTGACGATCATCACGAGCGACGTGATGCCGGCGGCACGAAAGTTGCCGATCACCCAATCGATCAGGGGGACGCCCGCGACCGGCACCAGCGGCTTCGGCATTGCGAATCCCGTCGCGCGCAGACGACTACCCTCGCCGGCCGCGATGATGCCGCCGCGGCAGCGGCTCACAGCAGCAACCCCCGCAGGTCGCTCAGCGAGCGGATCACGCGGTCGTCCGCGCAGCAGGGCCGCGGCGCCGACGCAGTCTCCGCGGTCAGCCAGATATGCGCCATGCCGACGCCGCGGGCGCCGGCCATGTCGCGCCGCAGCGAGTCGCCGACGAAGGTCGCGGCGTCGGCCTGCAGGCCGAGCTTGGCGAGCGCGTGCGTGAAGATACGCGGATCGGGCTTCGTCCAGCCCACCTCGGTGGAATCGACGATCACCCCGAACAGCGGATGAAGGCCGAGGTCCTCACAGACGCGAGGCAGGTTGCCGTAAAAGTTCGAGACGATTGCCAGCTCATAGCGACGCGACAGCTCGGACAAAAGCGAAAGGTTGTCCCGGACGCTGCGCGTGATGTCGTCCACGAAGCGCCGCGCGACGTGCTGGATGAGATCGTCGCTCAGTCCGAGCGAAGCGCCGAGACCGGCCGCCAACCGGCCGACGGTCTCGGCGAGCGGCAGCGTGTCGGGGATCGCGCCGACGAGGGCATCGTCGGCGCGGTAGAACAGCGGATCGAAGCGCTCGGGTGTCACCTCGACGCCCTCGGCTCGCAAGATCCGAAACATCCGGTCTTTCCAGGGCAGAGTGCCGTCGAGCGTGCCGCCGAAGTCGAATAGCACTGCGGCAAGCTGCTGCCCGGTTCCCGACGGTTCCGCGGCGCGTGCGGGACGCATTGAGCGTTAAGTTTCTCACGGAAGCGCCGCGCTCGCGAAAGACCGCTGGGGTGCGTTTCTGGCCTAGGCGCGCACCCCCCGCCAGTCTCCCGCCTTCTCGAAGGCCGACGCCGCGCGGTAGATCGACACCTCGTCGAAGTGTTTGGCGGTGAGCATCATGCCCGCTGGCAGTCCGTCGCTCAGCCCGCACGGCACGCTCATGGATGGATGACCGGTCACGTCGAACGGACAGGTGTTGCCGATCATTTCGAACGCCCGCTGGATCACCTCCATGCGTGGCGCGCCGGCCTTGGGGATCGGCGTCGCCTTCAGCGGGAGCGTCGGCATCAGCAGCAGCTCGTAGTCCTTCAGCACGGCGTCGTAGGCGGCGCGGAGCGAGCGCGCGAGGTTCTGGGACTTGGCGTAGTAGTGTCCGCGATATCGATTGAGCGCGTACTGCCCGAACAGGATCGTGGTCTTCAGCGTGTCGGAGAACTCGTCGGCCCGTTGGCGCCACGCCGCATGCGCGTCGATGAGGCTGGTGACATACAGACCCTTCCAGTTGAAGCCGAAGCCGTTGCCGTTCAGCATCTGCCAGGTCGCGCCTTCGACGGCGATCGGCGTCCAGATGGCGGGCCCGGCCAGATGCAGCGGGATGGAGACCTCGTCCACCTGCGCGCCGAGCTGCCTGAACGTCGCCGCAGCCTTGCGCACCAGCGTGTCGACGTCCTGCTCGGAGTTCGGAAGACCGAAGCCTTCCTTCACCACCGCGATCTTCAGCCCGCGCGCATCGCCCGTCAGCGCGTTCGTGTACGTCGCAGTCTTCACGTTCACCTGCCGCGGATCGAGGCCATCGGGCCCGGCCAGCACCTCGAGCAGGAGCGCGTTGTCCGCGACCGTCGCCGTCATCGGGCCCGTGTGATCCAGCGTCAGCTCGATCGGGAAGATGCCCGTGTAAGGCACGAGGCCGTGCGTCGGCTTCATGCCGTACACGCCGCAGTAGGCGGACGGAATGCGTATCGAGCCGCCCTGATCGCCGCCGATCGCCATGTCGACCTCGCCCGCCGCGATGACGGCCGCGCTACCCGACGAGGACCCACCGGCCGAGTAGCCCGGCTTGCGCGGATTCTGCACGGGGCCAGCTGCGCTCGTGTGGCTGCCGCCCGAGAAGCAGAAGTACTCGCAGTGCACCTTACCGACGATCGTGCCGCCCGCGTCGAGCATGCGCGTGACGATCGTCGCATCGACGTCGGGGACATAGCCTTCCAGCGTGGAGGCGCCGTTCATCATCGGCACGCCGGCCAGGCAGACGTTGTCCTTCAGCGCGATGCGCTTGCCCCGCAGCTTGCCCGAGCCTGCGCCCTGCACCTCGCTCTTGTAGTACCAGGCGTTGTACTTGTTCTCCGCGCCCTCGGGTCGATAGCCCGGCGTGCGCGGATACTTCACCGGCGGCATCGGATCGGCCATCGCTTCGACGGCGTGATAGGCCGCTACGCTGCCGCCCATCGTCTCGAGGAAGAACGCGACGTCCGCGTCGGACAAGGTCATGCCGAGTTGCCGGCCGACCGCCTTGAGCTCGTCGGGAGTCGGAAGCTTTACGGTCGCCATGTGCCCTCCTTCCCGCTACTGTTACGCGCGAAGGTACCTCCTTTCTTCGTCTTGCGCCCAAGTGGGTCTTGCCACATACTCCCCGCGCCCCTTTGCAGTGACTCGCCGACAATCGAGGTGGAGTCATGAGCATTGTCCTACCCGGGCACTGCCGCCGAATCGCCACCGTCACCGTGCTGGCCTCATGGCTGTTGGCGTTCACTGTCGCGGCTCAGGCGCAGCTGCCTCCCGTCCGTGTCGACGACGATCATGACGGCATTGACGACGCGCTGGAGCAGCTGCTGGCGGAGCGCTATGCGCCGGTGATCTACATCGAGCCGGGCGAATCGAATTACCCCGTCAACGTCGACTGGATCCTCCAGCGCGGCTATCTGTGGTACGGCGAACAGGGCTGCACACCCGACGAGAACGAGCGGCTGCCGGACATCTCCGGAACAATCGGGACTCAGGCGCAGCTTCTAGGGCCGGACGGCGCCGCCGGCGCGCCATGGATTCATCCGAATAGCTGGGGGCCAAATCATCACCTCACGCACTGCTCCAGTGACGACGCGCGTCCACTCGCGACGACGGAGCCCATGCCCGAGGGCTTCGGCGATGACCAGTTGTGGTGGATCGGCAACGCCAGCGGCGACGACTTCAACGACAGCGACCGCGTCGGCAGCCTGAATCCTGCCGACTGGGTCACGTACTTCCACGCATATCCTGCCTCCGATGGCGGGATGATCATTCAGTACTGGCATACGTTCGCCTTCAACGCCTTCGAGGGCGTCGACCGGCACGGCGGCGACTGGGATGCGTCGATCCAGGTCAGGCTCGGCCCCGACTTGCAGCCGATCGGAGTATGGTTTTCGCGACACAACAACGACCATCCCGGCGACTTCCGCGAGTGGCCGTCCCAGTCGTCACCGCCACAGCTGCGTCTGTTCGGCGGCACACATCCGGTGATCACGATCGACGGCGGGGGGCACGGCGCGTACAGCTCACCAGCGGACTGGGCATTCTGCGACTGCACCACCTTTTCGAGCGTGACGGGTCCGGTCGGAAACGTCGTCTGGACACGTGACGGCGACGCTTTCGACGACCCTACGCAACTTCGAAAGGTGAATTTCGCGATTGTGGAACAGGGCTCACCGCCCGTACCCGTCCCCGTCATCTCTCTGTCGGCCCCGTCGGGCGGCACCGTGTGGAAGACGTGGACCGACGGCGACGTGCTTCAGGCGGGGCCCGTCGACAATGCGATCTCGCCCAACCCGAGCCCTCACGGCGGGCTGATCAACGTCGGCGAATACAACCCCGGCTCCGTGTGCTGTCGACAAGCCGCGGGCCTGGCCGAGGGACAGTTCTATCCGTTGAACGATCAGATCTTCATCAAGTATTCCGGTCGTTGGGGGACCACCAACAGCGGAATCGGGTCCCTACAGGCTTCTGATGGTCCGCGCGGACCGGTGTTTCAGGGGTTCAACGGCGGCATATTCCGGTCCTGGTACAACGACGCCAGCAACTTCGCAGCCGATCCGACGACGAGTCCATGGCGAGTCGAGCCGACGACGTCACTTCAGGTCGGCAGCCCCTCGTTCGTCGCAGCGAACGGCGCGACGTACGTCTCCACCAAGACTCCGATGACGCTGAGTGCGAGTCAGACGGACCTCGCAGCCCAGTATGGTGCGATCAGGGAGTTCTACCGCTTCTTCCCGGTGAATGGTGTGGCGGGAGCATTCGCACTCTATGGTGGGCCGTTCGTCGTGTCCGGCGCGGATGGGACGTACGGCGTGAACTTCTACAGTCTCGATGGCCTTAACAACCAGGAGATCGTGGAAGCGCAGGTTGTCTCACTGGACAACACGCCGGCCGTTGCAACGGTAGCGCAGCCGACTTCCACCCAGTATGTGCACAGCGCGACTCTGACCCTCAGTTACGGCGTCAGCGACGGGAACGGCTCGGGAGTCAAGAGCGTGACCCCCAAGATGGACGGCGCGACCATGCTGTCCGGCCACGGTCTCGCCAGCGGGCAGACCATCAACTTGCTTACCGAGATGTTGCTGGGCACGCACACGTTCGAGGTCGATTCGCTCGACAACGTCAGCAATGCGGGCATCACATCGGTGATGTTCTCGATCATCGTCACGGCCGACAGCATCAAAGATGATGTCCGTCAGTTTCTTGCGACGGGAAAAATCACTGTGGATAGCGGCAACTCGCTGCTGCGTCTCTTGAATGCCGCGGCCAGCTCGCGCGCCGGCGGCAACTGTACCGCGGCGGGTCAAACGTATGCGGCCTTCGTCAACGAGGTGTCCGCCCTATCAGGTAAAAAAATCGACGCGACGGCGGCGCAGATCATGATCTCCGACGCGCAGTACCTGATCGCACACTGCCCTTGACCGCAGGCGTAGCCAGCGTTATTCGGCGATGGCCTGATAGACGAGCTGACGGAACAGCTCCTTGAACTCGCGCTGCGCCGGGCCTGGCTGAGCCTGCGTCATGAGGACGGCGACGAGCTGCTCCTTGGGATCGACCCAGAACGAGGTGCCTCCCGCCCCGCCCCAGTTGTACTCACCGGCGGCCGCGAGCCCCGGGTTGAGGCCGTCAGCGCGGCGAACCGCGAACCCGAGACCGAAGCCATACCCGGACGGCAAGATCTGATGCGCCGGCTTGATGTCTCCGAGGTGATCAGAGGTCATGTGCCGGACGGTCGTTCGCGCGAGCAATCGCCGCCCGTCCAGCTGCCCCCCGTTGGCCAGCATCTGTAGAAAGGCTGCATAGTCGACCGCGGTGCCGGCGGCGCCAGCACCGCCGGCGTCATTCTTCGGCTCGGCTGTGACATCGAGCAGTGTGATGGGCTTCCCCGTCCGATCAATCTCCAGCGGCTGGGCCAAGCGCTTCACTTGTGCCGGCTGAAGCTGAAAGGTCGTGTCCTTCATCCGGAGCGGACGGAACACCCGGTCGTCGAGGAATCGACTCAGCCGAACGCCCGTGACCGACTCGACGACGCGGCCGAGGACGTCCGTCGACAGGCCGTATTCCCATACGGTCCCGGGCTGGTGAGCCAGCGGCACTTTTGCGAGGTTGTCGATCTGCTCCGCCGGTGTCACGCCCGCCCATCCTGCGTTCGCCTTCGCGTACAGCTCCTTGAGCTGGGCGTTCGGCGTGAACGAGCCGTACACCAGCCCTGAGGTGTGTCGAAGAAGGTCGTACACCGTCACTGGACGCTGCGCCGCAACCGTCGCCGGCGCCGCGCTCGCGTCGCTGCTCGGCGCGATGACTTGAAGATTGGCGAGCGGCGGCAGGTAGGTGCCGATGGGATCCATGAGGCGGATGCGGCCCTCTTCGACGAGCATCATCGCGGCGACCGACGTGAACGGCTTCGTCATCGAGTAAAGACGAAAGATGGCGTCCTTCGACATCGGCGTCCCGGTCTTGGGATCGAGCTGGCCGATCGCTTCGAAATACGCGATTCGCCCTCTGCGCACGACGAGGACGACGGCGCCCGGGAAGTTCTTGTTCTCGATCTGCCGCGAGAGCGCCGGCGGGATCCGGGCCAGGCGCTCCCGCGAGAGCCCGACTTGCTCGGGCGTCGCGGTCGGCAGCGCATGCGCCGCGATGGGGAACAGCAGCAGGAAAACGGCGACGAGCGCGACGAAGCGTCTGGTCATCGAGACCTCCTACGACTGTTCGAGGAACTGCCGGACGCGGTTCATCACCTCGTCCTTTCGATAGAGCGCGTTCAGCGCGCGCGCCCGCGTGAGCGGGTCGCTGGCAAAGAATCGCTCGTACAGAACCTGGCGGCTGCCGAATCCGCTGCCGGCGATGTCCCAGGCCAGCCGGAACAGCTTCACGCGATCGCGCGCCGTCGCCGTATCGGTGGCCAGGTACTGCTCGATGTCGCCGGCGAGCGGGCTCTGAAAGTCCGCCTCGCCCGGCGTGATCATGAAGCTGCTCGAGCCCAGCAGCTGGAGTATCTCCGCCATGCGCGGATACGCCGTCATCATCAAGTTTCGCGTCAGCTCGATCTGCAGCGGGACGGGGCACATGACGCCCCACTCGTCCACGGTCGCGTCGGCCTCGGCCGATCGCATGCACGCGCGCATGAGCTCGGTGTACATCGTCAACTCGCCGAGGCGCTCCTCCGAGTGTGGCAGGTGCGCGTTGCCCAGCGTCTGCGTCATGTGAAGCGCGACGCCGAGGACGAACTCGCACTTCGCGAGGTTCTTGGCCGCGTTCTGGTGGGCGGTGTGCGCCGCCGAGTGCGTCGTCATGGCCGTGCCGTTGATGAGGTCCACGTCGCCCAGCACGAACACGCGCTCCCATGGGACGAGCACGTCGTCGAAGAACACGACGCAGTCCATTTCCTCGAATCGCGAGCCGAGCGGATGATCGAAATGCGATCGGCCGAGGTCGAAGCTCTCGCGACACAGGAATCTCAGTCCAGGCGTGCCGCACGGGATGGCGAAGTTGATCGCGAACGGGCTGTGCTTCTCGGTGTGCCGCGCCACGCGCGGCGAGTACACGGCGATCTCATCCGACATGGGCCCCAGCGTCGCCAGCACACGCGCACCGCGCACGACGACGCCGGCATCCGTCTCGCGCACCACGCTGAGTGCCGTGCCTTGCTCGAGGTTGAAGACGCCGGAGATGTTGCGGCTGCGCTGCAGGTTGATCAGCGCGTGTGTCAGCGTGAGGTCGTGCTCGCGGATGTATTCGTAGTAGCGTCGGATGTTGTCGCCGAACTCCGGGCGCCCCTGGGCGAAGTAGTTGGCCGCCGCGGCCCAGGTCGCAAACGTCACGTTCATGAAATCGGGCGAGCGCCCCATCATGCCGCACGTCGCGCGCGCCCAGTGCAGCATCATGTCGCGCCGGCGCTCCAGCTCCTCGCGTGTGCGCGGAATGATGAAGGACAGGCCGACGCGCTCGCCGCTCGTCGGTGAGACGTACGTCATCTCGTCGCCCAGCGCGGGGTCGTGCTGCATCTCGTACAGCGCGGCGATGGCGCGCACGCCATTGGCCAGCCCCGGGTGCGTGGTCACGTCTTTCACGCGCTCGCCGCCCAGCCATACCTCGCGCTGCTGTTCTTGAAGGCCTTTGATGTACTGCTGCCCCGTGCGCGCGCCCATGCCGGCCTATGCCTCGCGCGTCCAGTACACGAGCCGCCAGAGCGGCCCGCTGAACGGACTGAAGTCGAATCCACGAACGGAATTGGCCACGCCGAATACCGCGTGGCGGATGATCACCGGTATCACCACGACGTTCTGGATCACGAGATCGTTCATTTTGACGAACATGGCCGCGCGCTTGACCGGATCCATCTCGGTCTCGGCCGCGCGCCACAGCCGATCGTACTCGTCGTTCCGCCACCGCGCCAGGTTCATCCCCGCCCACTTGTTCGCCTTCTGCGCGATCTCCCACGAGCAGAAGGCGCGCATGAACGTCTGCGGATCCGGATGGCGCAAGATTTTGGACGAGAGCTGGAGATCCGAATAAAAATGCGTCTCGGTGTCGGGATTGCCCGGGTCCGAAGAGAAGTAGACGGAGCCGACGACGGCCTTGAGCTCGCACTCGATGCCGGCGCGCGCGAACGCCTGCTTCACGATCGACTGGATCTTCTGGCGGATCGGCTGATTCACGCCCTGGAACAGCACTCGAAGGCGTTTGCCGTCCTTGGCGCGGATCCCATCGCTGCCGCGCTGCCAGCCCGCCGCATCGAGCATCGCATTGGCTCGGTCGACGTTGAATTCCCAGCGCGTGTTCGGCGACACGAATGGCCGGCGGTTCATGAAGTTCGCGGTCGTATCGGCCTGGCGGCCCCAGATCTCGCTCTGGATCCCGGCGCGATCGACCAGCAGCGCCAGCGCTGCCCGAACGGTTGGATCCGTCAGGAACGGATGAACGGTTTTCACGCTCGCGCGCTCGCCATCCACCTCGCGCCACGGATCCGTCTGGTTCAGCTGGATGTATTCCATGTTTGCCGTGCGGCCGATCACGACGCGACCCTTGCCGCTCTGCTCGAGGCGGCGAAGGATCTCGTCCTCCATGTTGAGACCCCAGGCGTAGTCGTACTGCCCCGTCTGGAGCACCGCGCGCGCCGACGACACGGGGTCGCCGCCGCCCTTCATCTCGACCGCGTCGAAGAACGGGCGGTTGCCGACGTGATAGCCGGGATTGATCTCGGCGTTCAGGATGTCGCCGGGCTTGAAGTCGACGAATCGATAGGGCCCGGTGCCGATCGGTTTGAGGTTCGCCGGCGCCTCGCGCGACTTGCCGCCCTTGAACGGATCGAACACGTGTCGCGGCAGCACCATGCCCGCGGCGCTGCAGAACGCGTCCGCCCAGTACGGCGTCGGCCGCTTGAAGATCAGCTTCACGGCGTGATCGTCGACGCGCTCGATCCGATCGATCCCCTGATACGAGCCGGCACTGGTCGCCGCCGTCGCCGGATCGGCGGCGTACTGCCACGTGAAGATCACGTCGTCCGCCGTGAATGGACGCCCGTCGTGCCAGCTCACGCCGCGCTTGAGACGCCACTGAACCCATGTGCCGTCGGGCGCCACACCGCCGTTGGCGACGCTCGGCGTCTCCGCGGCCAAGACAGGCACAATCGTGCCTTCCGTATCGATGTCCGCGAGCGGCTCATAAAACAGCTGCGACGACTCGAAGTCCTTCGGCGCCACAGCCAGGTGGGGATTCAGCAGCGTCGGCGCCGCCCAGTACAGCATGCGCACCGTGCCGCCTCCGCCGCTGCGCGTTGGCGGCTTGGATTGGGTTTCGGTCTTGGGTTGGGCCTCGGCCACGCCGGCCGCGGTGAGGATCTGGCCGGCCATCGGCGCGGTAAGCCCGACGCCAAGCATCATTTGAACGAACCGACGGCGCGACAGGCGACCGCGCTTTACCTCGCCAACGAGCTCTCGGATCGCGTGCTCGTCCATGTCGCGACCTCCTCTAGTGAGCCGCCGCGGCCGTGCGGACCGCGTGCTTCGGTACGGACCGCGTTCGGTGCGCAGGAGAATCGGCCAGAATGACGGTCAGGTCAACTGGCCAGGAGTCGCGGCCGACGGATGCAAGACGCTGACCGCATAGCCGACGTCGAGGCGCTCGCCCTGCCAGCCGGGCATTGACGTGCGGGCATTGATTTCCACGCCGGCTCCGTCGTTCTGTCCTTGTGGCGTGTCGGTCGGGTTCGCCGCTACTACGCCAGGCTCTGGCACCTCGGGAAGCAGCCGCCCGTCCGGCCGCCGGAAGCAAAGGTCACCGTTCGCCTGTCGTTCGACCTGAAAGCCCTCTTGGTGCACCGCCCGATGATGTCGCCGACACAAGATCGCGAGATTCGAGAGCTTCGTCGGGCCGCCATGTGCCCAGTGCCGAATGTGGTGCCCCTGGCCGAACGGCAGCCCGCAGCCCGGGAAGCGACAGCCCTTGTCGCGATGCTGAAGCGCGCGCCGTAGCGCCGGCGGAATCGTCCGCGTCCGCGCGCCGACTTCGGTGACCCGGCCCTCCGCATCGTGTCGCATCACCACCCGCGTCGCATCGCAG
>Ga0075423_10000979_pt1 | contig 24288 bp, 11 predicted proteins | sample SoiMethybrSBSTD2_FD_80114 | JGI IMG/M metagenome (GOLD analysis project Ga0075423, IMG submission 80114) | Bulk soil microbial communities from a Populus tree surrounding site in Tennessee, USA - Soil MetaG P. TD hybrid SBSTD2 | ecosystem: Environmental > Terrestrial > Soil > Tree plantation... | reverse complement strand
GCACCAACGACACCACGGTGATGAAGCTGCTGCTCGACGCCGGTGCCAATCCGTTTCTCAATCTCCCCGATCGCACCACGCCGCTGATGATCGCGGCCGGCTCGGGGTACGGCGGTGTGCGCGGTGACGGTATTCGCATCGTCGTGCCGACGCCCGAGGGTGCCGTCGAGGCGTGCAAGCTGCTGCTCGATCGCGGCGTCGACGTCGATGCCTTCAACAATGCGGGCACCACCGCTCTGCATGCGGCGATCACCCGCGGCGATCCGGTGGTGGCGTTTCTCGCCTCCCGCGGCGCGTCACTGACGCTGAAGAACAAGGCCGGGCTCACTCCGCTCGATATCGCGAAGGGCACGTCGGGCCGCGGTGGTCGCGGCGGTGGACGCGGCGCCCCCGTCGTCCGCGAGAGCACGGTGAAGCTGCTCGAGCAGTTGATCCGCGACGCCGAGTCGAAGAAGAGCAGCGCGCAGCTCGTGCGGTAGTGACCCAACGACGCGCCTTCATCCTCGCGATCGCGCTCGGTGTCGGCGGCCTCGCGGCGTGCTCGCCGCCTCCGAATCCACCCGCACAAACCGGCACGTTCAGCATCGGACTCTCGCTGTTCAGGTCGCAGCCGATTGGCGATCGTCCGCGCAAGGACGAGCGTCCTCAGATCTCACATGTCGCGGTGGTCGATCTCGATCGCGACGGATTGATGGACGTGCTCGCCTGCGACGCGCTCCGCAACCTCCTGGTGTGGATTCGCCAGTCGCCGAAGGGCACGTTCACCGAACAGACGATCGCCGGCGTGGCGGCGCCCGCCCACGTCGAAGCCATCGATTTCGATCGCGACGGCGACCTCGATCTCGTCGTCGCGGCGCTCGGCTTCCTCTTCCCCAACAACAACCGCGTCGGCTCGGTGATCGTGTTCGAGAACGACGGCCAGCAGCACTTCAAGTCGCACTACATTGCCGATCGCGTGGCGCGCGTGGCCGATGCGCGTGCCGCCGATCTCGACGGCGACGGCGATCTCGACGTCAGCGTCGCCGGCTTCGGCTACGACGATGGCGAGACGAGCTGGCTGGAGAACAAGGGCGGCTGGATGTTCGAGCAGCACGTGCTGCAGCGGCTCTCGGGCGGCATCAACGCGCTTCCGGTTGACATCAACGGCGACAAGACGCTCGACATCGTCGCGCTCATCAGCCAGGAGTGGGAGGAGATCTGGGCGTTTCTCAACAACGGCAAAGGCGGGTTCACGCCGAAGATGCTGTGGGGATCCACCAATCCCGACTTCGGATCGAGTTGGATCACCATCGTCGATCTCGATCGCGACGGCGACCCCGACATTCTCTACGCCAACGGCGATGCGTTCGAGTACGCGCCGCCGAACAGCCGCCCGTGGCAGGGGATTCAGTGGCTCGAGAATACTGGGAACCTGAAGTTCACCTTCCATCGCATCGTCGATCTTCAGGGTGCGACCAGCCCGCAGGCCGCCGACCTCGATGGCGACGGCGATCTCGATGTGCTGATCGTCACGTCGAACAACGATTGGGACAATCCGCAGGCGCCGAGCCTGCTGTGGCTGGAGAACGACGGTCACCAGAAGTTCACGATGCACCCAATCGCGAGCTCGCCCACGCATCTGCTGACTGTCGCGGTCGGCGATCTCGATGGGGATGGCAAACCCGATGCGGTGACCGGCGGCATGCACATCAGCCGCCCCTACGATCGAATCGGCCGCATCACAGCCTGGTTCTCGACGCGATCGGGGCGGTAGTCGCGTTCGATCATTCAACGCAGGCATCGGTCGCGAGCAGACAGCCTCCGTTCGTCCTCGGTTTCCCTGTTTCTCTGTGTGAGGCACGCCTCGGTTTTTCTGTTTCGAGAAAGACAAGCTCTGCGATCTCCGCGATCCCTGCGTTGATATCCTGAGTAGCCATGGCAGCCAAGCGGGCATCGCGTCAGGCGTCCTCGAAGCGGCGCGATGTTCCCGTCGAGACACCGGTTGCGGCGCCGGCGGAAACCGGTCCGGCTGAAGCCAGACACTACGTACGTCTCTTCATTCTTCTGGGTCTCGCCGCCGTCATCGTTATTGCACTCGTCGTCGGCGCGCGCGTTTTTGGTCGCGCTGGAAGTGCGACGTTACCTGCGCCACCCACTGACGGAGGTGTGAGCCCTGCGGTCGCGGCGCATCTGCGCGAGCGATATGCGGCGGCTTCGCAGGCACCGGGCGACATCACTGCGGTCGGGCCATTGTGCGTCGCCTACCACGCCGACATGTTCTTCGACCTCGCCGATCGCTGCTACGCGATTGCCACCGATCTCGAATCGGGCAATTGGCGATGGCCGTACTTCCGCACGATGATTCTGACCGAGCGCGGCGGCGGCGACGAGCTGGTGACGATGCTGCGCGACATCATCACTCACGCGCCTCAATTCGGGCCGGCCTGGCTGCGGCTCGGCGATGCCGAGTTCAAGGCCGCGAACTACGACGCGGCGGCACAGGCGTGGCGGCACGTGAGCGAGCTTCCTGAACCCGCCTCTGAACCCGGCGATCCACCGCATGTCGTCGAGTTCCCGATGCGCGCCTACGCAACGTTGGGTCTGGCGAGGGTGGCGCTGGTGAAGAACGATGCCGATCGTGCGCGCGACATGCTCGAGCGTCTCACGATGACGACGCCGAATTTCGGTCCCGGCTTTCGCCTGCTCGGCGATGCTTATCGTGCGCTCGGCCGCACGGCCGATGCCGATCGTGCGGTGTATCGCGCCGGGCGTCTGCTCGCCTACTCGCCGTACGGCGATCCGATGATGGATGTGCTCGCGCGCGAGTCGCGCAACGGCACGCTCTTGTTGCGGCTCGCCTCCGACGCCACGTTGTCCGTGAACGCACCGTGGAGCGAATACCTGGCACGTCGCGCCGCGGAGTTCGATCCAGGCAACCCGGAAGCCGTGCTCAAGCTGGCACGGGTGCTGCGCACAGTGGAACGCAACGACGAAGCGCTGGCGCTGTTTCAGAAGTACCGCGAGCTGGTGCCCGGTGACGTGCAGGTGCTCGCGCACATCGGAAGCTGTCTGAGCGCGATGGGTCGGTACGGCGAGGCCGAAACCTACTTTCGCGACGCGCTCGCGCGGCTCGACGATCCAGTGACGCACTACAACATGGGTCTCTTGCTCGCGGTCACCGGCCGTCTCGATGCGGCGATCGCGGAGTACCAACGCGCGCTCGACCGCGATCCGTCACAGGTCGATGCGCGCGGCAACCTGGCGATCGCCCTCGTGCGGCAAGGCAAACTGGATCGCGGCGCGAAGGAGCTGACCACGCTCATCCAGCAGGATCCCGACAACGCGAGCGCGCACACAAACCTCGGGCTCGTGTTGTTGCAGCAGGGGCGTCGAGAAGAGGCGAGGGCGCAGCTCCGAGAGGCGTTGCGCCTCGATCCAACGCTCGCGCAGGCCGCAGAGGCGCTGCGCTCGCTTGGTCCTACGGAATGATCGTTGTGGTTCGATCCACCGATTTCTGGGAACCGACCATCAATTCGCTCGCGTAGTTGGCCTGCTGGCAGACGTATTCGAAGAGCTCGGTCCCGCCCTCACGGCGCAGATTGAACGTCGTCGTCCACGGCGCGGTGTAGGCGCCGGGATCGTTCACGGTCACTTCGTATTTGATCGTCGCCTGATCGGTGCGCGTGAACTTCTCGAGCGTGTGCAGCGCCTCGGTGTGCGGCATGCCGCGTCGATCGAGCCAGAAGTTCTCGTTGTAGCCGATCGTGTCTACGTTGAGCGTGTCGCCTTCCCACCAACCGACCGAATGGCCGTAGTAGCTCGGCGTGAGGTTCGTCGGATGCGTCCGGCCATCCATGTAGACCGTGCGATACGTGTGCGGACCGCCGATGTCGAAGATGTAGAGGCGATCGAGTTCAGTCAACTCGACGAATTCGACGCCGTATGGAGTGAGGAACTGTCGCGCGACTCCTGACGGCTTGCAGCGCGTGTGCGGCTCCAGCTCGTTCTTCTGACGATCATCGAATACCGCTTTCGCCCACGGCTGGAACGGTGTGTCCTTCGCCGGCTTGATCGGGTCGGTGATGCCGAACACCGGCAGCCACACGCCCTTGTCCTTGATGTCCGCGCCTCCGAGCAGCGCCCGTCCCTGAGCGTTGCGCGGCGCGGGCCCAGGTGGCGGTCCTGCGTTGCGTCCGCGTCCTCTTCCGCCACCGGCATTCACGCCGCCGACGACGTCCTGCGTGCCGCCTTGGCCGCCGCCGCGTCCACCACCGCCGCGGCCGGCGCCAGCGCCGCGTCCAGCAGGTGCGCCTTCCTGTTGTTGTGCAATCAGTGCGGCCGTCGACACCACCGCGGCCAGGAATACGAAGCCAGTCAGTCGCCTGAGATTCATAACATCAATCTATTACCAAAACCTTGACTATCCAAGGTCACCAGCGTATACAACGTTCCGTCCTGAGAAGCCAATTTCGCTGTGCGAAAAGCGACGTGTCTCTTTCGGACGGCGTGAGCGCCTTGGCGCCAGGCGCATTGTATACAACGCAACTCTCACGGGCGGGGCACAACAGGGAGGTCGGCATGCGACGTGTGATGAGAGCCCTGGTGATGATCACCTCGGTTCTCTTGGTACCGTCAGTACTCTACGCGCAACAGGCACAGGCCACGATCGCGGGTGTGGTGAAAGATGCATCTGGTGCGGTACTGCCGGGCGTGTCAGTCGAGGCGGCGAGCCCGGTGCTGACAGAGAAAGTGCGGTCGGTCATCACCGATGGAACCGGACAGTACCGCATTGTCGGGTTGCCCCCCGGCACATACAGCGTGACCGTGACGCTGCAGGGATTCAATACCGTGAAGCGCGAGGGCATCGAGCTCAGTGGCGCGTTGACCGCGACCGTCGATGTCGAGCTTCGCGTCGGCTCACTCCAGGAAACCGTCACCGTGACCGGTGAATCACCGATCGTCGACACGCAGAGCGCTCGTCGCCAGCAGGTCATCGACGGCGATGTGCTGCAGGCGATCCCGACGTCGCGCTCCTATAACAACGTGCTGCAGCTCGTGCCGGGCGTCGTCGCCGGCGATGGACAGGTGCAGTTGCGCCCCGCGATGCTGCTGTTCACCGCGCACGGCGGCAACACGGAAGATGGCCGTCTGACTGTCGACGGCATCAACACCGGCGCGTCGCGCGGCGGTGCCGGCGTCTCGGGTTATATCCCCGATATGCAGAACACCGCGGAGATCACCTTCACGATCTCGGGCAATCTTGGCGAGGCCGAAACCGGTGGTCCGCAGATGGCGGTGATTCCGAAGGCGGGCGGCAACAACCTGACTGGATCGTTCTTCGTCTCGGGTCTGAACGACAAGATGCAGGGCACCAACTTCGACGCCAACCAGTTGAGCGTCTTTGGATCATCGCCGGCGAAATCGCTCTTGCTGCGCGACTACCAGGTGTCGCTCGGCGGTCCGGTCAAGAAGGACCGCATGTGGTTCTTCTTCAATCACCGCGGCGTCGACTTCGCCGATGCGCAGCCAGGGATCTTCGCCAACAGAAACGCCGGCGATGCGACGAAGTTCTCGTACGTGCCCGACTTCAGCCGTCAGGGACGCATCGATCAGAAGCGCCGCATCTACGCCTTGCGACTCACCACTCAGCTGACGCCGAAAAACAAGCTGTCGCTGTTCTGGGACGAGCAGCCGTATTGCAGCGGTGCGGCCTGGCCAGGTACTGATGCAAGCGGGGGCTGCCAGTCGAACAAGGACGGCTGGATCTACGGCGGCAGTCAGGTGAACGGCTTCTTCGGTGCGGGACCCAACTCACCGGAGACCGGCGATTTTCAAAGCAACCATCAGCGCGTGCAGCAGGTGAAGTACACAGCGCCGGCGACCAACCGTTTGTTGCTCGAAGCCGGTTTCGGCACCTACATCTCGCAGTGGGGCTACACCGAACGGCCCGGCAATCCGACCAAGAGTATCGTGCGCGCGCAAGAAGCGCAGGCCCAGATCTTCGATCGGAACGGCAACCGAGTCCCGACATCGTGCGCCGACTGTCTGACCGTCGGCGGCAACCTCAAATACCGTTCATCGAACTGGCCAACCGGCTACATCTTCGCGCACACGTGGAATGCCGCTGCCAGCTACGTGACCGGCGCGCACAACATGAAGTTCGGCTACCAGGGCGCGTTCCACCGCGACGACGACAACCTGTTCCCGACGATCAGCAATGACCAGTTGATGCAGCTGCAGTTCAACACTCCGTGCACGACGCTGCCATGTCCCGCCACACCAATTGCGACCGGCATCACCCTGCAGTCGGGGGTGTTCACGCGCAAGGTGCGCACCGAGTACTACGCGTTCTACGGACAGGAACAGTGGACCAAGGAACGGCTCACCGTGCAGGCCGCGCTGCGGTTCGATCACGCGTGGAGCCATTTCCCAGAGCAGCAGATCGGTCCGTCGGTGACGATTCCAAACCCGATCATCCTGCCGGCGCAGCTGGGGATCACCGGTTACAACGACCTCAGTCCACGGATCGGCGCCGCCTACGATCTGTTTGGCAACGGCAAGACATCGGTCAAGTTCAACATCGGACGCTATCTGCATCCGGCGTCGAATCAGGGCCGCTACATCAACGCCAACCCGTCGGAGCTGGTGTCGACGATCACGACGCGCCCGTGGACGGATAACAACGGCAACTTCAAGGTGGACTGCGATGTGCTGAACGGACAGCCTCAGAGCCCGGCGACGACGGGGTCGATCGATACCTGCGGCGTCTTCAGCGATCTGAACTTCGGCAGACCACGAGCGGGCACCAGGCTGGACGATTCGATCCTCGGCGGCTGGGGCGCACGTCCGTACGACTGGCAGATGGGCGCATCGGTGCAGCAGGAAATCATGCCGCGCGTGTCGGTGGAAGCCGGGTATTACCGCCGGTGGTGGCCAATCTTCACCACGGCGGACGTGATCGACAACATCAACACCACGGCAGCCGACTACACGCAGTTCGCGGTGTTCGCACCAAGCGATCCGCGGCTGCCGAACGGCGGCGGCTATCAGGTGCCGGGGATCTACAACATCACCACCGCGGCATCGCTGATTGCGCCCAACAACGTTCAGAAAGCCGCCAATGCCTACGGCACCTTCACCCGTTACTGGGACGGCTTCGACGTCACCGCCCAGGCGCGGCTGAAGAACGGGCTGACGCTCCAGGGCGGCACGAGCACCGGGCGCGCGGTTCAGGATGCGTGCGAGACGCGCGCGCTCGTTCCGGAAGGACTCACTGGCGGTCTGACGAATCCGTACTGCCGGACGGTGGAACCGATGCTCACCACCTACAAGGCGATCGCGGCCTACCTCATTCCGAAAGCCGAAGTGAATGTGGCCGGCACGTTCTCCAGTCGTCCCGGCGCGGTGCTCTCGGCGAACATCACCTACACGCAGGCCGACATGCTGAACCCGGCGAGGTCCACGTTGGGCCGACCGCTCAACGCGGCCGCGACGATCACGGTCAACGTGCTCGAACCGAACGCGATGTTCGGCGATCGCATCAATCAGCTCGATCTCCGCATCGGGAAGCTCCTGCGATTTGGAAAGACGAAGACCAACCTGAATCTGGATGTCGTCAACGCGCTGAACTCGAACGACAACCTGGGCTACAGCCCGACGTTCAGCGCGACCTGGCCGACGCCGACAAGCGTGATTTCAGCGCGGTTGTTCCGCCTGAGCGCGCAGGTCGATTTCTAGCCGGGGTAGGGCACGTCCGAAAGGACGTGCCCTACGATGGCCGCTACGAAGCTCTCGTGGGGCCGGTCCTTTCGGACCGGCCTTCGAACGTCCGCTATCATGCGTTTGTAGCGGCGGGTCTTCAGACCCGCCGTTACCTCGCGATGCGCTTCGATCGTTTTCTCCTGATCGTTTCCACAGTCGTAGTCCTCATCCAGCCCTTGTCCGCTCACGCGCAAGGCAAAGATCAGTTCGTTCAAGGGCTCGTCGCATTTCTCACGGCTGTCGAGGGCACGCACGGCGATGAAGGTCCTGCCGTCGTCGCGTCGATCCAATCGATGGCGGACGGACTCGCGCAGTGGGATGCCTTCGTTGCTCGCGTTGAATCCGGCCTTGCGTCCGAGATCGGCGGCGTGCCTCGGGCAACCGCGGCCCGCATGCGCGGCGCGCTCGCCACCGCGTACCTCGATCGCGGGCGCCTTGCCGATGCACTCGAGCAGCTCGACATGGCCGCGACACTCGATCCGTCATCCGCCGATGTGCACGCGCTGCGCGGCCTCGTGCTCGAGCAATTGAATCGCCCGCGCCAGGCTGCCGATGCCTACAAGAACGCGTGGGCGGCGGATCGCACGAGCCCGGCGCACGCCTATCGATTTCTTCGATCGTCGATCGATCTCGATGCCGCGGATCGATCAGCGGCCGTCACGATCCTCGCCGCCGCGATCGGTGATGGCCGTGCGTCACCGCTCGCGTTTGCCACCAACTCGCTGCTCGACGACGCGTCGGTCCCGAATCCTGAGTTCGCGCTCGCGCGATACGCCGCTGCGTTGGCGATGATGTTGCAAGGCAAATACGACGACGCCGTGTCGCGCCTCCGCGCGCAGACCGCAACCGACCCGCTCGTATCGGATGGTGCACTCAAATCCACCGAGGTGTCACAGGCGATCGCGGCGTTGAAGCGCGATGGCGGCGGTCAGGCGCTCGCGTCGCTCGCCGACGCCGTTCGCCGGCACCCGACTTCCTCGGAGGCGCATCGCGTTCTCGGCCTCGCCTACGCGGCCGCATCACAAACCGAGAAGAGCATCGACGCACTGCGAACCGCCGTGCGCCTCGATGGGGGGAACGAGCGCGCGCGCCTGGCGTTGGCCGATGTGCTCGTCGCATCGAAGGACGCTGCGGCGGCGCGGGTGCTGCTCGACGAGACCACGCAACGGATCCCAGAATCGGGGCAGGCATTCTGGAAGCTGGGGCAAGTGCATCTGCAATTCGGCGACGAAGCCAACGCCGTGCGATCGTTCGAGAGCGCGGCACGTCTCACGCCGTTCGCCGGTTCAGGTCTGCTGCAGGCCGCGATCGGTCGCCTCGACAACAACCGCCTCGACTTCGATGCCGCGGCGGCCGCCTATGGCAAACGAATCACGCTCACACCGAACGACGGCGCCGCTCACCTCGACCTCGCCGACGTCTACCGCGCTCAGGACAAACTGGATGCGGCGCTCGCCGAGTCGCTCGTCGCGGCGCTGATCGATCCGACGAGCGCCAGGAGCTTCGCGTCCGTCGGACAGATCCACGCCGCGGCCGGCCGCGACGAGGATGCCGTCACCGCCTTGCGCAAGGCGGTGGCGATCGATGCGTCGCACCTCGAGGCGCATTACGCGTTGAGCCGCGCGCTCGCGCGTCTCAATCGTGCCGATGAAGCGCGCCGCGAGCTCGAGATCTTCTCGCAGCTGCAGTCGAAGGCGTTGGCAGAGGAGCGCCGGCGCTTTCAAGACAACCAGCTCAAGATCGAAGAGACACTGAAGACCGGCGACCCCAAGGAACGACGTCGGTGAGTCGGCTGGTGATTGCGACGGTGATCCTCGTGGCTGCGTCGTACGTCGGCGCGCAACAGTCCGACAGCACGAGCAGGCCCGTGACTTTTGCCAACGTCACGCAATCGGCGGGCCTGGCCTTCGCGAACATCAACGGCGCGAGCCGCGACAAATATCTCGTCGAGACAATGGGCTCGGGCGCGTTGTTCTTCGACTTCGATGACGACGGATGGATCGACGTGCTGCTGATCGACGGCGGTTCGTACGCCGATCCCGCGGTCGCCGCCAAGGCACGTCATCGTCTCTACCGCAATCTCGGGAACGGCACCTTCAGAGATGTGTCGGCGTCTTCGGGCTTGGCCAATCGCGAGTACGGCATGGGCGCGTGTGCCGGCGACATCGACAACGATGGCCGCATCGATGTGTATGTCACGAACGCCGGCGCGAACACGCTGTACAAGAACGCGGGAAACGGCGTGTTCACGGATGTCACGCGTGCCGCCGGCGTCGGCCTCGCGCTATGGAGCACGAGCTGCGCGTTCCTCGATTTCGATCACGACGGCGATCTCGATCTTTTCGTGACCAACTATCTCGATGCGCCGAAGAGCATCAATCCCTTCTGCGGCGATCCCGAGCGCGGCGTGCGCGTCTATTGCCACCCGCTCAACTACAAGGGGTTGCCGAGCGTGCTGTATCGCAACGACGGCGACGGGCGCTTCACCGACGTCAGCGCCGACGCCGGCATCGCAAAGTACATCGGCAACGGTTTGGGCGTGGCGGTGGGCGACTACGACGACGATGGCTGGCCGGATATCTTCGTCGCGAACGACAAGGTGCCGAACGTCCTGTTCCACAGCGACGGCAAAGGGCGCTTTACCGACGTCGGTCTGGCCGCAGGTGTGTCGGTGGCGAGAGACGGCAAGCCGCGTGCGGGAATGGGCACCGAGTTCGCCGACTACAACGGCGACGGTCGTCTCGATCTCGTCGTCACGAATCATGAGTTCGAGACGCACAGTCTCTTTCGCAACGACGGCCGCGGGCTGTTCACCGATGCCACGGTCGAAAGCGGCATCGGTCCGCCGACGTTGCCGTACGTCGGCTTCGGCGTGGTGTTCGCCGACGTCGACAACGACGCGCAGCTCGATCTGGCGATCGTCAATGGCCATGTGATCGACAACACCGCGATGTTTCGTGCCGGCTCGACGCACGCGCAGCGAAAGCTGCTGTTGCGCAACACGAACGGCCGTCGTTTCCTCGACGTTGGCCGCCAATCCGGTCCCGGGTTCGCGCAGGATGGTGTCGGCAGGACGCTCATCGCCGCGGACATCGACAACGACGGCGATCTCGATCTGCTGGTCACCAACAACGGCGGTGCGCCGGATCTGCTGCGCAACGACGGCGGCAATCGTCTGAATGCGATCGAGGTTCGCGCGCTGTCACGTGGACGCGATGCGCTCGGCGCCCGCATCACGTTGACCGCGGGCTCACGGACGTTGATGCGCGAGGTGAAGTCGGGCTCCAGTTATCTGGGGCAGAACGATCTGCGCGCGCATTTCGGGCTGGGTGCCTCGACGAGCGTCGATCGCATGGAGGTCCGCTGGCCGGACGGACGCATGGAGCGCATCGACAATCCGCCGGTCAATCAGATCATCACGGTGGAAGAAGGGAAGGGCGTCGTGAAGCGAACGCCCTTCGTGCGCCCGTAGAGCGCAGGCTCGAGCCTGCGCGTGTGCCGTGACGCGGGGGCTGAAGCCCCCGCTCTACGACCTTACCGGCCGTTGCCCCTGGCAGTCACGCGTTTCGCCGGTTTGGCGGCCGGCGCGGGCTGGCCGACGCGTGCGACCGCGCGGCCGCGGTTGTAGTCGGTCGCCACCGATTCCACCGAATGCGTCAGCTCGGGGTGCTGCGTCAGCATCCCTTCGATGCGCCGCACGGCCTGCCGCAGTATCGGCAGGCGCTTCTTGATCATCGTTTCGCGGTCGACGCGGTTGGTTACGTCCGAGCAGTTGGCGGCGGCGACGATGCGGCCGTGCGGCCCGAAGATCGGCACCGACACCGACACGATGCCGTAGTCGAGCTCGTCCTGAATCGCCGCGAAGCCTTTGGCGCGCGCCTCTTTGAGAATCTTGCGCAGCGACGCGGGGTCGGTGTCGGTGTGTTCCGTCAGCTTCCGGAACGTCGCGCGCTTGAAATAGGCGTCGATCACGCCTTCGGGCTGGAAGGCCAGGAGCACGCGCCCCATCGAGGTCGGGTACACGGGATAGCGGGACCCGGCGCCGGCGGTCAGCCTGATCGCCCGGTTGGACGAGGCGTGCGCGATGTAGACGATGTCGAGGTCGTCGAGGACCGTCACCGACGAACTGCCTCCGAGCTCGTTGACCACTTCCTGCAGGAACGGCTGCAGCACCACCTCGGCGTTGATGGCGCTGAGATACCCGGAGCTGATGGCCAGGACCTTGGGGCGCAGCAGGAACCTGCGCCCGGCGCGGCCGACGTAGCCGAGCATCTCGAGGGTATGCAGCGATCGGCGAGCGGTCGCGGGACTCAGCTCGGTCAGGACCGCCACTTCGCTGAGGGTCAGCTGGGCATGCTCACGCGAGAAGGTCTGGAGCACGCGGAGTCCCCGCTCGAGAGAGGCCACGAACTCCGTCTTCGGAGTTTTCGCCATGCGAAAGCCGATTATATCGGACATGGATCACCTTGGAATCCACGGGTGGGGGCCGGACGCGGCGCGGCGCAATTAGACGGCCCTTTGTCTTGACAGTGCGTCAGGCGGAGCGTATATCTTCTTCCGCCAAAAGAAAATAGCTTCGCGTGGCGAAATTCGCCGTGGCGAACATCTCGGTGCGTACGACGCGGTCTTCCGCGGAGGAGAGCAATGCGACAGCGTGCACAAGCTTTGCTTCTGGTCATCGGGTTCCTGGCCCTCCCGACTGCCGGCGTTGCCCAGGTCCTGGGCACGATCGCCGGTAACGTGAAAGATCCGTCGGGCGCGGTCCTGCCGGGCGTCACGGTTGAAGCCGCCAGTCCGGCGCTCATCGAGAAAGTGCGGACGGCGGTCACCGACGGCTCGGGTCAGTACCGCATCATCAACCTGCCGCCCGGCACCTATTCGGTGACGTTCTCGCTGGCCGGGTTCAGTACCGTGAAGCGCGAAGGCGTCGAAGTGTCGACCAACATCACCGCCAACATCGACGGTGAGCTCAAGGTCGGCGCGGTGCAGGAAACGATCACGGTCACCGGCGAGAGCCCGGTGGTCGACATCCAGTCGTCAGCGCAGACGAGAGCGATGACCGCCCAGGCCTTCAAAGAACTCCCGTCGGGCGGATCGTGGATTCAGATGGCGGCGCTCGTGCCAGCCGTGCGCGCGGGGAACACGGACGTCGGCGGCGTGCTCGGCGATCAGACTGGTGCGCAGGTCGATGCGCACGGCAGCCGGCCGGGTGACGGCGTGTCGATGATCGACGGCATGCGCATCGGCAACATGTACATCGACTCGAACTTGACGAACATGAGCCTGTCGCCGCTGCTGTTCGACCAGGTCGACGTGTCGTTGTCTGGCCAGATGGCGGAGACCGGGACCAACGGCGTGATCATGAACGCCATCCCGAAGGCCGGCGGCAACAACTTCAGCGGATCGGTGCTGGCCAACGGCTCTGGTCCCAGCCTTCAGGGGGACAACGTGACCTCGAACCTTCAGTCGCGAGGTCTCCTGAACACGTCCACGACGCTGAAGAAGCTGTACGACATCAACGGCGCGGTGGGTGGACCGTTGATGCGTGACAAGCTGTGGTTCTACGCCACGTCGCGGTACTTCACCAACGAATACTTCCTCGCCGGGCGCTTCTATCCAACGGACGTCACGGCAATCGCGCGGACCAATTCAGCGGATAAGGGATTCGCGGGCACATATACCTACGACAACAACGGTCGAGTGACCTTGTCGATCAACAACAAGCAGAAGATCTCGGGTTGGTACGCGTACCAATACAAGGTCGACCCGCACTGGCTGCTGCAGCTGTTCAACCAGTCGCCCGAGTCGTCGCGCATCACGACTTGGCACACGCAGCTCTCGACGACGAAGTGGACCTACACCGCAACGAACCATCTGCTGTTCGAGGCCGGTGTGATGGCTGGTGGCAGCCCTGACACGATCAAGCTGGATCCCAATCAGGTCGCCACGTGTCCCAGCCAGGGTTCGCTGGCGCCGCGCTGCATCGCCATCGTCGATCAGACGGCCGGCTTCACATATCGCGCCCCCACCGGCTTCGACTTCGACGATCGGCTGCCCAGTCAGTCGTTCACGGCGTCGGCCAGCTACGTCACCGGTTCGCATAACGTCAAGATCGGGATGGACGATCAGCGCGGCCACTTCTGGCGCGGCGACAACAACGACTCGACCGGAGGCATCTGGTATGCGACCACCGCCAGCGCGCCGGCGTTCGTGTTCATCCAGGCGCCGCCTTACGGCTATCAGAACAACCTGAACTACAACCTGGGCATCTACGCGCAGGATCGCTGGACGATTAGCCGGCTCACGCTGAGCGGCGGACTTCGCCTCGACTTCCTGAACGAATCGACCGAGCCATTCACGCTCGGCCCGCATCGATGGCTGCCGACTCGCAACGTGCACTTCGACGCGGTGAAGAACGTACCGAACTGGAAGGACGTGGATCCGCGCGTGTCGTTCGCCTACGACATCCTCGGAACTGGCAAGACCGCCATCAAAGGCAGCGCGAGCCGAAGCGTCATGCAGAACTCGATCAGCCTGGCGCTGGCCAACAACCCGGCGTCCACCGTTCGCACACAGACGCAGCGGCCGTGGAACGACGCGGTCGCGGTGCCGGGAGGCATCCCCGGCGACTTCGTTCCGCAGTGCGATTTCACCAATGGTTTGGCCAATGGCGAATGCGGCCCGTGGACCTTCTCGGACTTCGGCAGCGCGGTGCCGTCCACTCGATACGATCCGGCGATCATGAACGGTTGGGGCGTGCGGCCGTACAACTGGGAGTTCTCCCTGGGCGTGCAGCAGGAAGTCCTGCCGCGGGTCTCCGTGTCGGCCGGCTACTTCCGCCGCATCTACGGCAACTTCAACGTCGTCGATAACGAGGCGCTGAGCGCGAGCGACTTCACACAGTACTCCGTGACGGTGCCGACGACGACGACAAAGGTCGGCACGTTGCCAAACGCCGGCGGAACGATCTCTGGTCTGTACGATCCGAACACCAACGCCGTCCGCAACGTCGTCAAGGATGCATCGGCGTTCGGAAAAGAGCAGTCGCATTGGAACGGGTTCGACGTCTCCGTGGATGCTCGGCTTCGGAACGGCCTGCTCTTCCAAGGTGGGGTCAGCAGCGGAAAGACCCTGTTCGACAACTGCCAGATCATCGATGACCTGCCGGAGCTGTTGAACATCGCGGCGCCCGCCGGCACGACGGCGCCGATTGCTGCTCTCAATTCGTGGTCGTCGGCGAGCTTCTGCCACCAGGAGACGCCCTTCCTCGCGCAGTACAAGGCACTCGCGTCGTACGCACTGCCGTGGTACGGCATTCGCGTCGCCGGCACGTTGCAGAGCCTCCCGGGTCCGATGGTGAGCGCGACCAATATCTTCAACAACACGAACCGCCCGACGTCGACGACGTTGGCGCGTCCGTTCACGCTCAATCAGGCCACGGTGAACCTGGTCGAGCCCGGCACGATGTATGGCGATCGTCTGAATCAGATCGATCTGCGTCTCACGAAGATCGTGAACGTGGGCCGTGGTCGCGTCGATCTGAACGTGGACTTCTACAACGCGTTCAACTCGGATGCGGTGACGCTCGAGAACGCGGCGTTTTCGGCCGCAGCGTGGCGTCTGCCGTTGACCGTCATCCAGCCGCGCTTCGTGAAGTTCGCGGCGCGCTGGGACTTCTAAGCCACGAAGGGCACGAAGGGCACGAAGGGCACGAAGGACACGAAGGAGACGATTCGCCACGGGGGACTCTAATCGAGGAGAGTGCAGATGCGAGTGCAGATGAGAGCTCTGCTCCTGGTCTGTGGAATGCTGGCGTTGCCGGTCACGATGTCGGCGCAATCGTTGGGAACCATTACCGGGGCTGTCAAAGACGCCTCGGGCGCCGTATTGCCCGGTGTCACCGTCGAAGCGTCGAGTCCTGCCTTGATCGAGAAAGTCCGAAGCGCGACGTCGGATGGAAGCGGCCAGTACCGAATCGTCAATTTGCCTCCCGGCACGTACACCGTGACGTTCAGCCTTCCTGGGTTCAGCTCGCTCAGGCGAGAAGGCGTCGTGGTGTCGATCAACGTCACGACCAGCATCGATGCCGATTTGAAGATTGGCGATCTGAAGGAAACGGTGACCGTGTCGGGGGAGGCGCCGGTCGTCGACGTTCAGTCGACCACACACACCACGGTGGCCGACGCGAGGACGTTCAAGGAGCTTCCGTCAGGCGGATCGTGGGTGAACATCGCTCAGTTGATCCCAGCGATCAACTCCGCGTTTTTCGGTGTCCGGGACGTTGGAGGGCTGCAGGGCGATCAGACCGGAACACAGGTGTCCGTGCATGGCGGTCTCCCCGGTGACGGCGTGTCGATGATCGATGGCATGCGCATCGGCAACATGTATCTGAGCTCGAACCTCACGAACATGAGCCTCTCGGCGCTCATCTACGACGAGGTCAACATCTCGTTCTCGGGACAGACCCCCGAATCGGGGACCAACGGCGTGATCATGAACGCGATTCCGAGGTCGGGTGGCAACTCGTTCCACGGCGCGTTGCTGGGCAACGGATCCGCGCCCTCGCTCCAAGGCAGCAATGTGACCGACCGGCTTCGGTCGAGGGGGACGACCACGACCGATTCGCTGAAGAAGCTCTACGACATCAACGGAGCCGTCGGCGGACCGATCAAGCGCGACAAACTCTGGTTCTACTACACGTCGCGTTACTTCACGAACGAGTACTACCAGGCCGGTCTGTACTTCGCCGTCGATCCATCGGCTTTCGTGCGCACACCCGATCTGACCCGGCAGGCGTTCGCGGGCACGTGGACGGTGGACAACAATGTCCGCCTGACGTGGGCGCCGACGGCGAAGCAGAAGATCTCCGGCTGGTACGCGTACCAGCGCAAGGACGATCCACACTGGCTGTCGCAGCTGCTCTTCGAGTCGCCGGAAGCGGCGCAACTCGTGCGGTGGCCGACCCAGTTGAGCACCATCACGTGGACGTATACCGCGACGAACCGCGTGCTGGTCGAAGCGGGCGTCGCGCCCGGCGCCAGTCCTGACACGATCACGCAGCCGCCAGACAAAATCGCGGGCGTGCCGATCTTCGAGCTGGGCGGGCCGCACGTTCCCTTCAGTTTCGCGCATCGAGCGTCGTGGTTCGCCAATAACGACGACCGCCTCCCGTCGCAGACCTTCAAGGGCTCGCTGAGCTACGTCACGGGCAGCCACAGCTTCAAGGTCGGCGCGCAGATGCAGCGGGGGCACTTTGAACGGCGCGACAGCAACCACGCGCAGGGTGACTACTACATCATCTCGCTCGACGGTGCACCGCTGCTCGCGACGATCACCTCGCCCTTGGCGGGGTGGGTGGACCGGTTGAACTACAACCTCGGGATCTACGCGCAGGACTCGTGGACGACGAAACGTTTGACGCTGAGCGGCGGCGTTCGTCTCGACTTCCAGAATGAGTCGGTCGACGCCTATCACTACGGGCCCGGTCCGTGGATACCGAACCGGAATATCGACTACCCCGAAATCAAGAACGTACCCAACTGGAAAGACGTGGATCCGCGGATCAGCGCCAACTACGACCTGTTCGGCACTGGGAAAACGGCCATCAAGGCGAGCGTGAGCCGCAGCGTCCTCCAGGACTCGATTGCCGTCGCCCGCGCGAATGATCCTGCTGCCAACGCTCTGGTCACGTCGACCGACCGCCTGTGGTTCGACAACAACGGCAACAGGGTGCCCGACTGCGATCTGTCGAATCCGGCCCCGCAGAATTTCTTCGGGCCGGCCTTCGATCCCACTCGCGATTTGTGCGGACCCTGGAACAACGTGAACTTCGGCAATCCGGCGCTCGCGACGACATGGGATCCGAAGATCCTCGACGGCTGGGGCGTGCGGCCGTACAACTGGGAATACTCGATCGGCGTCCAGCAGGAACTGATCCCGCGAGTCTCCGTGAGCGCGGCGTTCTTCCACCGAGCGCTGGGGAACTTCTGGGTGACCGACAACGAGCTCGTGAGCCCGTCCGATTACACCTTCTACTCGGTCACGGTGCCGACAGACTCGCGCCTGTCGAACTCCGGCCAGACGATCACCGGCATTCCCGATCTCAATCCCAACAAGCTCGGTCAGAGCCGCAATGTGGTCAAGGACGATGCGCAGTTCGGCAACCACGTCGAGCACTTCGACGGCTTCGACGTGACGGCGAACGGGCGATTCAGCAACCTGTTTCTCTCAGGTGGCATCAGCAGCGGGCGGCGGCTGACGGATGTCTGCGGCGTGCGCGCGCAAGTGCCGGAATCGGCGTTTCTCACGATCACTGGACAGGCGACGGCGGTGATTTTCCCGTTTTGCCGCGTGAGCGAGCCGATGCAGCACAACATGAAGGCGTTCGCGTCGTACGGGCTCCCGTGGTACGGCATCAGATTGAGCGGGACGTTCCAGAGCGTGATTGGTCCGATCATCAACGCGTATAACACCTACGCCGGGACGGCGTCGGGATTGGGACGAGACTTCTCCTCGGGCTCAGCGACGATCAACTTGATTCCGGCGTGGGTCGATGCGTTTGCATTTCGAGGTCTTCCGACAGGTACCCAGTTTGGCGATCGCCTGAACCAGTTCGACCTCCGGTTCACGAAGGTCGTCAAGACCGGCAACCACGGTTCGGTCGATCTCGACGTCGATTTCTACAACGCGTTCAACTCGGATGCGATCCTGCAGGAGGTGCAGAACTTCGGCGTGGCCTGGCGCAACGCGACGTCGGTGATTCAGCCGCGGTTCGTGAAGTTCCAGGCACGGTGGGATTTTTAGACGAACTTTTGAGTCGCGGGGTCCGCCTTTCCCGCCTACGCTCAAGGCTGCGGCGGGTCCGCCGAAGCTTCACGCGACGGCGGAAGGCGGACCATCAAGCTGCTGTGGCGATCTGTCAGACCTGGTGCACGCCCGGGTTTACGTGATTCGTCCAGCACGGGCGCGTCGTCCACTCACCCGCGCGGGCGGCGCGCCCACCTTCCTTCGCCACATCCCCGTCACCACTCCGCCTCTACTGCACCGTCGGCATCAATCCTCGCTATAGACGTGTGCTTGACACCCCTGCGAGGGCGAAGTCAAAGTGAGTGTTTCGGGGAATGAATTCTTTTTCGATATGCGAAGAAGACCATCTGGTCGAGTGAAGTCGGGGCGACCGGGTTCAACCAACGAAGCCACTCAGAGAATCACAGAGGTGAGAGAAAAGCTCATGCGCGTACTTACACGAAGCATGCTCGTGCTGGCATGTCTTGTCGTCGCACAATCAGCCGCCTGGGCGCAAGCCGTGCTCGCTGGCGCCGTGAAAGATTCATCGGGCGCCGTGCTGCCTGGCGTGACCGTCGAGGCGTCGAGCCCCGCGCTGATCGAGAAAGTGCGGACCACCATCACCGATGGTGCCGGACGATATCGCATTGAAGATCTTCGTCCAGGTACTTACACCGTGACGTTCACGTTGCCTGGCTTTGCCACCGTCAAGCGCGACGGCGTGATCGTCAGCGGCTCCGCCGTGATCGCCATCGATGCGGATATGCGCGTCGGCGGCGTTCAGGAAACGGTCACCGTGACCGGCGAGACGCCGCTGGTCGACACGCAGAGCACGAAGCGCGAAATCACGCTCGACAACGACACGATGCGCAACCTGCCGAGCGTGCGCAGCTACAGCTATCTGCTCAGCACGGTGCCCGGGCTGCAGACCAACAACAACAACGTCAACACCGGTCCGGTGTTCGCGATCTTCCCGATCCATGGCGGCCGCGGCGTCGAATCGCGCCTGACCGTCGACGGACTGAACATCAGCAACCCGCCCGGCGGCAACCAGCCACCGAACTTTACCGCCGACGTCGGCAGCGCGCAGGAAGTGACGATGATCACGTCGGGCGGTCTGGGCGAGATCGAAACCGCCGGCCTGACCATGAACATCGTTCCGAAGACCGGAGGCAACAGGCTGTCGGGCCTGTTCTTCGCGTCGGGCTTCTCGAAGGGCATGCAGTCGGACAATTTCACCGACGAGTTGAAGTCGCGCGGCGCGACGCAGCCGACTCCGGTGTACCGCGTCTACGACGTCAACGGGAGTGTGGGCGGGCCCTTCGTCAAGGACAAGCTCTGGTACTACATGAGCGTGCGCGAGCAGGGACAGCGTCAAGACACGCTGAACGTCTATTACAACAAGAATGCGGGGAACCCGAGCTCCTTCATCTACGATCCGGATCTGAGCAAGCCGGCGTTTTCGGATCGCACCTGGGAGAACTACACGCCGCGCGTCACCTGGCAGATTACAGGGCGCAACAAGTTCTCCGGGTCGTGGGATGAACAACCGGTTTGTCGCAAGTGCACCGGCACGACCTCGCTGACTGGCTCGCCGAACTTTTTCTTCCCGACATCGCCCGAGGCCGATGGCCACGGCGAGTTCAGCCCGCAGCGCGTGCAGACGGGGCGGTGGACGTCGCCGCGCACGAACAAGCTTCTTCTCGAAGCCGGGTTCGGCACCACGTATTACGAATGGGGCGGCAAAGAGGTCGATCCGGATCCGACGAAGGATCTGGTGCAGGCGGTGAATCTCACGCAGACCATTGCGCCGGGCGTCATTTCGTCGATGCGCTACCGCTCGCAGTTCTGGCTGAACAACCGCACGCGCGGCTCGACCTGGAACGCGTCGGCCTCGTATGTCACCGGTTCGCACAGCGTCAAGTTCGGCTACCAGGGCAACTACTGGCGTGACGATCGCGAGCAGCACGTGAACAGCCAGAGTCTCGGGTACGTCGGGATCTCGCTTCCCGGAATCCCGTTCTTCCCGATCTCGATCAACGAGTACATCAACCCCTTCATCGTCAACGCGCGCGCGCAGCAGGCGTCGTTCTTCGCGCAGGATCAGTGGACGATCAATCGCCTCACGCTTCAGGGTGCGCTGCGCTGGGATCACCCCTGGAGCTGGTTCCCCGAGCAGACCGAGCCGAAGTCGCAGTTCTTCCCCGGAGCGAGTTTCGCCCGCACCGAGGGCGTGACCGGCTACAACGACATCACCCCTCGCATGGGTGCTGCCTACGATCTGTTCGGCAACGGCAAGACAGCACTGAAAGTGAATCTCGGCAAGTATCTCCAAGGCGCCAGCGTCAGCAACCTCGCGTACGGCGCCAACCCCGCGTTGCGCATCCCGTTCGGTGGTGGGCTGTCGACGACGGGACTGTGCTTCTTCGGTGCCCTAGGCTTCTCGAATCCGTGCGTCTCACGGACCTGGACCGACAACGGGAACCTGGTGCCGGATTGCAACCTGCAGAACCCGCTTCAGAACGGCGAGTGCGGTCAGATCGACAACCTCCTGTTCGGCAGCAACCAGCTGGTGGGCGCGCAGTTCGATCCGCAGTTGTTCAGCGGATGGGGCGTGCGTCCGTCCGACTGGTCGTTCGGCGTGTCGGTGCAGCAGGAGATCTTCCCGCGAGCGTCGGTGGAGGTCGGCTACTACCGCCGCTCGTTCACGCAGTACTTCACCGGTGGCACGGTGACCGACAACGTGTCGATTTCGGCGAACGATTTGAGCACGTTTTCCGTGACTGTGCCCAACGACCCGCGACTGCCGAATGCCGGGCAGACCATCACCGGGCTCTACGACATCAAACCGACCGCGTTCGGTCAGTCGAACCTGCTGATCAAGTCGACGAAGGACGTGGGCGACGATACGCGCGTGTTCAACGGTGTCGATCTGACGGTCAGCGTTCGTGGCGCTCACGGTTTCACGTTCTCGGGCGGCACGAGCACGGGCAAAGTGACTAACGACTGGTGCCAGATTCGAGCCGCCGTTCCGGAGAGCTACCTGCTCAATCCGTTCTGCCACACGGAATCGCCGTTCCAGACGTCGTTCCGGGCGCTTGCCACTTACACCATCCCGCACATCGACGTGCTGGTCAGCTCGGTGCTCCAGGACAAGCCCAATATCGGCACCGATCAGATCGCGTCGCTGACGGCCACCTACACGCTGAGCGCAGCGGACTACGCTGCGGCGGCGGCGCAGATCGGCCGTCCGCTCACGGGGATCGGCGATCAGGTCAACCTCCTCGCTCCGGGCCAGCTGTACGGCCCGCGCATTCGTCAGCTCGATCTGAGCGCGAAGAAGATCATTCGTTTTGGCGGCCAGCGGCTGACGGCGGGCGTCGATATCTACAACTTGGCCAACAACAACGTGACGCTGGCCTTCAACCCGACGTTCGTGCCCAACACGCCCGGGTGGCAGTCGCCGACGTCGTACATGAATCCGCGAGTGTTCCGCGTGAACGCCGAATTCGCTTGGTAAAGACGGAGCCGGCCCTGGGCAGCTGCTCGGGGCCGGCCCCATCGGAAGGCCTCAGCCCGGGCTGCGGCCTGCTTCCTGATTCCTTCTCCTCGATTCCTGTATGATCCGACTCACGGCTCTCGGGCGTTCATCCGCCCGACGTGTCGGTCTTCCTGGATTGGGCCCGCGATGCCAGCGTCCGCGTCGACCTGCGTCGATGTCGATGTTGGGGCCCGGGGGGAAGCCATGAGCGCACTGGTCAAAGGCACCCATCACATTACGTATTGCCCTGCGCGGGCGCAGGAGGATATCGACTTCCTGACCGGGGTGTTGGGGCAGCGTCTGGTCAAGCAGACGGTGCTGATGGATGGCCGCATTCCGATCCATCACCTCTACTACGGCAACGCGGACGCGGATACCGGTTCGATCACGACATCGTTTCCCTACAGCCGGCGCGCGGGCCGGCCGGGGACGGGACAGATCGCGGCGACGTGCTATGCGGTGCCGGTGGGTGCGGCATCGTTCTGGAAGGATCACCTCGATCGTCATGGCGTCGATCACGACGGGATTCAGGAGCGCTTCGGAAAGCGCTTTATCCGTCTTCGTCATCCCGCAGGTCTGTCGTTCGAGTTGATGGAGTCGGCGGGCGACACGCGGCGTCCGTGGACGACGCCGTGCATCGGCGCCGACGTGGCCTCGCGCGGGTTCTTCGGGGCGGTCATGTCGGTGCGCGAGGTTCCCGAGCAGGAGCGTTTTCTCGTCGACGCGCTCGGTCTGCGCAAGGTCGGTATCGACGGCGCCTTTCACCGCTACGAGATTCCCGGCGGCGCGTTCGACCATACGATCGATCTGCTGCACGAGCCGGATCGCGCGCCGGGCAGCTGGATTTTCGGCTCGGGCACCTTCCATCACATCGCGTTCCACGTCGACACCGATGACGATCTCGTGCAGCAGAAGGCGCTCTACGAAGAGCTCGGCTACACCGACGCCTCGGAGATCAAGGACCGCTACTACTTCCATTCGATGTACGTGCGCTCGCCCGGCGGTGTGCTCGTCGAGTGCACCGCGAACGTGACCGGAGGTTTCTATCAGGACGAAGCCCCCGAGGAACTGGGAACGAAGCTGCACCTGCCTCCATGGTACGAGGAGCAGCGCGACGAGATCATCAGGCGTCTCGAGCCGTTGAACGTGCCGGCGGCATTCCAGCCGAAGCCGGGGGTTGCGGCGACTCGCGCCGCAGCGGTGCCGGTGGCCGCCGCACGCGCGTCGGGCATTTCACTGTCGCGCACGAAAGCCGATTTCGCGGCGAAAGATCTCTGATCACAACGTGGGGCCGTTTTCACGCGGCCCATGGGAGTCGTCATGCGGCGCGCATTGATCGTCATGGTGGTGGTCGGCCTTGGTGCGACCCTGACGGCGCAAAACGGTCGATCGTGGTCGGCGCCGCGAACGCCGTGGGGCCATCCAGATCTGCAAGGCACCTATTCCAACGACGACGAGACCGGCACGCCGATGGAGCGTCCGCGCGATCTCGACGGAAAGACGCTGGCCGAGATCACCCCCGCGGAGCTGCAAAAGATCGTCAAGACGCGTAACGATTCGTTCGTCGCCGGCGTGAGCGGCGAGGAGTTCGCGGGCGGGTTGCGTCCGCCAGCGCATCTCATCTTCGATACCTTCGATCGCAAGAACAAGCGCGCGTGGCTGGTGATTGACCCGCCGGACGGCAAGATTCCGCGCCGCGCCGACGCGCGCGTCACGCGACCGCGCGGCGGCGTCAGCACCAATGCGAACCCGCGTGGGCCGTTCAACAGCTGGCTCGACATGGGCCTCTACGATCGCTGTATCACGCGCGGCATTCCCAACTCGATGATGCCGGCCGGCTACGGCAGCCGCTACGACATCACCCAGGGTCCCGACAGCGTCGTCATCCGCTACGAGATGATCCATGAGGCGCGCGTGATTCCGCTGGACTCCAACTCGCACGTTGCGCGCGGCCAGCGCACGTATCTGGGCGATGCGCACGGCTGGTGGGAAGGCGACACGCTGGTCGTCGAGACCACGAATTTCCGACCCGAGACGGCGCCGCAGGGCGGCAGCGAGAATGTCAAGATGACGGAGCGGTTCATTCCCGTCTCGGCCACAGAGCTCGACTGGCGCGTGACGTTCGAGGACGCGGACGTGTGGACGCGGCCGTGGACGTTCGAGATGCCGCTCACCAAAGTCGATCGCTCGCAGCAGATGTTCGAGTACGCCTGCCACGAGGG
>Ga0075423_10000978_pt1 | contig 24305 bp, 24 predicted proteins | sample SoiMethybrSBSTD2_FD_80114 | JGI IMG/M metagenome (GOLD analysis project Ga0075423, IMG submission 80114) | Bulk soil microbial communities from a Populus tree surrounding site in Tennessee, USA - Soil MetaG P. TD hybrid SBSTD2 | ecosystem: Environmental > Terrestrial > Soil > Tree plantation... | reverse complement strand
CGCGCCCGACGTTGGCGTCGCCCTCTCGCGCGACCAGCACGGCGCGCAGCTTGGGGTTCTTCGCCCGTCGCATCGCGCCAAACAGTCGCATGTGGAGTTTCGGCTTGAAGTCGAGGTTCTCGCAACCACTCACCTGGAACGGCGTGGAGATGGACTTCGAGGTGAAAGCGGCTGGATCGTTCGGGTTGCCACCGCCCCCGCGCAGCGTGCCGACCGCCGACATTGGCGAGCAATTGGTCGGGTTGAGCGAGAACTGTCTACGGTCGATTCTCACCATGATCGTGCGGATGCCGAGTAGAACGCCGCCGAAGACGTGCGGGATGGGGTCCGAGACGGCGTGGATTTGTGCTGTCCTCGGGTCGACGAACAGTGCCACCCTCACCACGACCGAGCCGAGATCGAACGGCCCGGCCGTGGCGGGGGTGACGACTGCCAGGGAGAAAGGGGCCCCATTGAAGGGGCCTGCGAGGTAAGCCTTTCCTTCGATGCTCAAGGGCTCGGAGCCCGTTCCGGTGGTGGCCGAGACGCTGCCGACGAGGCTCGAGTCGGGGCAGCTCGGCTGCGCCCTCTCCGTCAAGCCGCTGCTCGCGGCCGCGGCGGCAATCGCCGCCTCCGGGCAGTAGCGGACGCCGGCCAGCTTGGCCGTATGGCCAGGCGGTATGTCGACGTTGACGCCTTTCAGCTCCTGATTGCCGTCGGAGCGGGCGATGTCGACGTGGAGTGGGCTGTAGGCGCCGGCTTTCGGGTTGGTCGTCTTAGCGTCGAAGCTGGGGTCGAAGGGGCGCTCCGCCAGTGTTTTGGCGCAATCGCCGCCGCCCGGGGCGTTGGTGAGGGTGAAGCTGCTGGAGGGGGTGGCATCTGAGGTCCCGGAGTACGGCGTCAGCGCCGTCGTGATCTCATGGGGACCGCAGATCGATGGGCTGCTCAACGTCGCCTTCGGTCCTCCGTCAAGGATCAACTTGAACGAGTCGAACGGCACCTGGGGCAGGTCACTGAAGACCGTCGTCAACCGGCCAGTTGACGGATTAGCGCTGACGTTGCCGATCAGGCGCACCAAAAGCCCGTAGCGAGTCGATTCGGCGACGACGAAGATCCGGAACTGGTTGCCGGAGACCGGGTCGTTGCTGAGCGGCTGGCCGACGAAGACATCGCCGGTGAGCTGGGGTTCGCCGCCCGTGGAGGGCAGCGCGGGGGTGTGGACTTCCACTGCGCCGACTCGTGAGGCGGCTGGGCAGGCAACGGGGTCTTTCGTGCCTTTGCCGAACTGCTCGTCCGTGCAGGCCACCAGCCCGTTAGCCGCGGCGGGATTCAGCCCCATCCCTTCCGGCAGGGTCACCCGCGTGTCCTGGACATTTGAATTGGCGATCGAGGCTCTGGGGTCGAAGGGCACTTGGAGGTCGAAGCTGGCGCCCGCCGGGGAGTCGGTCTGGGCCGTGCCGGGAGTTACGTCGATCGAGGGGTCAAACGGAATGAGGTCGCAACCGGTCGGCATCACGCCCGAAGGCAGAGGGGACTCACGGGTGGACGGCGGATTGGCCGGAAAGTTGGGGTCAGGACTTTGATGTGAGTCGGCTCGAAGGAAGGTCGAGTAGACGTTTTCGAATCCTGGAACGCTTGGGTCGTAGCAGGTACTCGGCGTGGTGAGGAATGCTCCTCCGCCGCCGGTTCCCGCCTGTCCGTCGTAGACCAGCCGATTTTTGACCAGCGGCAACGCCGCTGAGATATCGGAGATCGTGAAGAACTCGTGGTAGTCGCTGTCCCATGCGACCCCACCCACGATGTAAACGGGCTCGATGCCGGTCAGTTCTGGGCTCAGGCCGGGGTTGAAGCCGTTCAGCAGCGGCACGCCCTCCGGCGGTTCGAGGTTATAGACCGTGAATTCGAGCGTCTGGGGAGGCGCCGGCGCAGGAAGGAGCTGAACGGTGACCAGGCTTTTGCCAAGCTCCGAGCCCGCGCAACTCGCCGTGTTTGCCTCGAACTGCTCCACAGGGCACTGCGGCACGGAGGCGGGGTTGACGCTCAATCCCGCCGGTATATCGACTCGAACGTCCTTGATGTTCTCAATCGGCATGCCCAGGCCGTTCGTCTGAACGATGAACTGAGTGAAACCGACGTTGGGATGTCCGGCAGCCTGGGTGAAGAACTGTCTCGGAGTGTCGACCGAGCACTGGGTCGGGGCGTCGGATCTGCAGGTGCCGGCCTGCCAACCATCGTTGACGGTCGGGGGATTGTTGTTGGGGGCAATGAAGTCACCTGCATAAGCGGGAGAGAGGCCCCCCGTCATTGCCAGGGCGAACGCCGCAGCGGCCAATGACGCCATTACGTCAAACCTGCTCCCTGCTCGCACTCCCATACGGCCCCTCTCCTTCCCGGAATCAACCTCCGGCAAACAGAGTACCCGATTTTATGTAGGCAAACCAGCATTTCTTGGTATGCCGATGCTGAGCGGGAAAGCGGACGACGGGTCTCGAACCCGCGACCTCAAGCTTGGGAAGCTTGCGCTCTACCAACTGAGCTACGTCCGCGTGGGCGGTTGATTCTACGACGGCCCGGCGGTTGCCGGAAGGCGTCGCGATCTAACCTTCGACGCCCGTGAGCGCGCGTTCCTTCGTCGCCTTCCTCGCCATGCTGGCAGTCATCGGCCTGCTCGGCTTCGGCCTGTTGAGCAAGGGCTCGGCCAAGGTCGCCGTCGGCGACCCCGTGCCGGACAAGGAACTTCCCGTCCTCGGCGGGCAGGGCCAAGGTGCAGTCGCCGACTATCGCGGTAGATGGGTGCTGGTCAATCTCTGGGCCTCCTGGTGCGTCCCCTGCCGGCAAGAGGCGCCGGCGCTAGAGCGCTTCCAGCGGCGCTATCGCGAGCGCGACCTGACCGTGCTGGGGATCAACGTCCAGGACAACAGCGATGACGCGCTCGCCTTCCTGCACAGCTACCCGACCACCTACCCGCAGCTCCGCTCGGTGGGCAACGAGCGCAGCGCCGCCTTCGGATCTACCGGAGTGCCGGAGAACTTCCTGGTCGACCCCCAGGGGAAGCTGGCGCTGATCTGGCGCGGACCGGTCGACGACCGCTTCCTGGCAGAGCGGATCGTGCCGATCGTCGAAGGGCGGGCAGGATGAGGCGGGCTTTCTTGGGAGCCGCGGCTCTGGTGGTAGCGCTGGCATTCGCCCCTCCCGCTCTCGCCGCCGCTCCCCAGACCACCCTCACCGACGTCGAGGACGAGGTGATGTGCCCGATCTGCGGCACTCTGCTGGAACTCTCGAACTCGCCGCAGGCCGAGCGGGAGAAAGTGTTCATCAACCGGCTGATCGCCCAGGGGAAGACGAAGGCGGAGATCAAGGACGCGTTGGTCGCCGAGTACGGCAAGGAGGTGCTGGCGCTGCCGGAGGGCTCGGGCTTCGACCTCTCCGCCTATCTGGTGCCGGCGATTGCCTTTGTCGCGGCGGCGGTGGCGCTGGCGTTTGGGGTGGCCCGCTGGCGGCGGGACGGAGCGCCGCCGGGATCGCAGCCACCGGCCGCGGGGGGGCCGAGCGACGAGGAGGCGAAGCGCCTCGATGCCGACCTCGCCAAGTACGACCTCTGACTCACTCGCCGAGCGAGATCAACCCGGCGATCGGCACCGGCGGCTTGCGCGGGGCTTTGGAGCCTTCGACGCAGGCGAGCGTCACGTCGACCCGTTTCGCGATCTCTGCCAGCGAGCCTTCGTCCCGTCCCAGCGGCGGTCCGTCGACGACGACCAGGTCGTAGGCGCTGCGCAGCTTCGAGATCGCGTGCCCGAAATCATCGGAGGCCAGCAGCGCCGCCCCCTCGGCGGTGGAGGCGCCGGCGACTATGCAGGTGAGCGGCGCAACCGCACCGCCAGACGCCGGGCCGGCGAGGACCAGCGACTGCAGGATCTGAGGAGCGCTTGCCTCGCAGCGCAGGTACTCGTTCAGTCCCGGGGCGGCGACCAGGCCCAGATCCCCGGCGATCCTCGGCTGGGCGAGATCGCACTCCAGGAGCGCCGTTCGCCGCCCCGCGGCGGCAGCCGCGGTGGCGAGACCGACAACCGTCGCCGACTTGCCCTCTTCAGCGCCGGTGAGGAGCACGACGTCCGAGCCGTGCAACGCATCCAAGAGGGAGCCCAGCGACTCGTAGTCGGCTCGGCGCAGCCGCCAGGTCCGTGCGTCACCTCGAGGCGAGGTCGCCGAGATGACGGCCAGGACGGGGGGCTTGCGCCGCCCGCGGCGCATCACATTCGCTCGGGGGCGGAGATTCCCAGCAGCCCCAGCGCCCCCGCGATCGTCCGCTTGGTCAGCAGGCAGAGGGCGAGGCGCGATTCCTCCACTCCCTCACCCTCGGCGCCGACCACCTGGCAGTCGCGGTAGAAGGCGTGGAAGTCGGCGGCGACGGTCGTCGAGTAGGCGCAGATCCTGTGTGGGGCGCGGCGGGCGGCGGCTTCGCGCACTTCGTCGGGGAACTCCAGCAGGCGTTTGACCAGCGCTCGCTCGGCCGGTTCCATCGGGGTCGTGACGGCGGCGTCGGCGGCCGCTCGCTCCGCTCCTTCCCCCGCCTTGCGCAGGATGCTGGCGATCCGCGCGTGGGCGTACTGGACGTAGTAGACCGGGTTGTCGTTCGACTGGCGGCGGGCCAGCTCGAGGTCGAGGTCGACCGGGGTGTCGTGGCTGCGCCAGAGCATGAACCAGCGGGCAACGTCGACGCCGATGTCGTCGATCAGCTCGTCGAGCGAGACGAAGTCGCCGCTGCGCTTCGACATCTGGGCGCGCTCGCCGCCTTCGACGATGTGGACCAGGCGCATGATCAGCGCCTCGAAGTGGCCGGGGTCGGCGCCGAGCGCCTCAATCGCGGCGCGCAGGCGGGGAACGTAGCCGTGGTGGTCGGCGCCAAGCACGTCGATCAGCCGCCCGTAGCCGCGCTCCAGCTTGTCCCAGTGGTAGGCGACGTCAGCAGCGAGGTAGGTCGGCTCGCCGCCGGCGCGAATCAGGACGCGGTCCTTGTCGTCACCGAACTCGGTGGTGCGCAGCCACAGCGCTCCCTCGCTCTCGTAGGTGTGGCCGCGTTCTCGAAGCTGGCCCAGCGCGGTCTCGACCTCGCCGCGCTCATAGAGGGTTCGCTCGGAGAACCAGTTGTCGAAGTGGACGCCGAAGCGGTCGAGTGTGCCGTGCACCGCCTCGATCATCAGCTCGACGCCGCGTCGTTTCAGCGCCTCGGTGTCTGCCGGGTCGATTCCCTCGGCGGCGATGCGTTCCGCCAGCTCGCCGACGTACTCCCCCTCGTAGCCGTCTTCCGGCATCTCGCCAGCGGTCATACGGGCGGCGATCGACGCCGCGAAGCGGTCGATCTGGCCCCCCGCGTCGTTGACGTAGAACTCGCGCCAGACCTCGTGGCCGGTCGCTTCCAGGAGGCGGACAAGCGCGTCGCCGTAGGCCGCGTGCCGACCGCCGCCGACGTGCAGCGGCCCGGTCGGGTTGGCGGAGACGAACTCGACCATGACGCGCTCGGGGATCTCCGCCTGGGAGCGCCCCAGCCGATCGCCCGAGGCCGCCATCGCGACCATCGCGCGGCGGTGCCAGGCGTCGGACATGAAGAGGTTGACGAAACCGGGGCCGGCGACTTCGATCCGCTCGACTTCGTCGCCGAGGGAGCGTTTCAGCTCGGTGCGGAGACGCTCGGCGACGTCGCGCGGCTTCTCCCCCAGTGGGGCGGCGAGCAGCATCGCCGCGTTGGAGCTGTAGTCGCCCAGCTCCGGCTTGGGCGGGCGCTCCAGGGTCGGCGCGGGGCCGGTCGGCTCGCCCCCACGCAGGGCGCGGGCGGCATCGTCGACGGCGGCGCGCAGCTCTGCGATCGGGTCCGCGGCGATCATCGGCCTCATCGTATGGAGCGCTCGTAGGCGATGCCGGCGCCGATCCGTTCCATCGTCGTCGGGTGGGTGCCGAGGATCGCCTGCAGGGCGGCGGGCGGCTCCGGGTCGGAGAGGTTGGACACCGCGAGCCGCCGCTGAAGGTGGACGAAAGCTCTTGGGTCATGGGTCAGCTCCAGGGCAAAGGTGTCGGCCCTTGCCTCGATCGCGCGCGAGAGCTGGTTGCCGGGAACGCCGACGAGAAAGGCGACGACGGCAACCGAGAGGGCGAGCGCCGGCAGCGCCGCCGGCGAGCGAGGGTCGTCGCCGCTGCGCCGCGCCAGCGCCCCGGTCGAGAGCTGCGCGAAGAGAACGCTCAGCGGCGCGACCAGGGCGACGAAGAGCAGGCCGCGGGGAATGTCGTCTCCCTCCACGTGTCCCAGCTCATGGGCGACGACGGAGCGCAGCTCGGCCCTGGTCAGCTCGCGGATCGTGTTGTCGTAGAGGACGACGCGCTTGGTCGAGCCGAGGCCGTCGACGTAGGCGTTGATCGCGTTGGAGCGGCGGCTGGCGTCGACCCGGTAGACCTGCCCGATCGTTACCCCGGCGCGGCGGCCCAGCTCGAGCACCTCGGAGCGGACGCGACCCGACGGCAGCGGCTCGAACCTGTTGAAGACCGGAGCGAGCACGACCGGCGCCAGCCAGGTGAAGACCGCGGTGGCGGCGATCACCAACACCGTGCCGCCGATCCAGAAGCGGTTCCCCAGCCAGCGCAGCAGCGCCACCGCCAGCGCGCCGCTGAACGCCCCCAGGACGGCGCCGATCGCCGCCGCGCGCGCCTGGTCCCCCAGCCACGGGCCAAGCGTCTGGGTCGAGAGCCCGAAGTCGCGGGCGCGCTCGTTGGCGACCGTCCCGAGCGGCAAGCCGGCGACGAGGAGGGTCAGCGAGATGCCGGCGCCGACTGCGGCGCCGCCAAGGATCGGGCGACGCGAGGCCGCATCCAGGACGCGACGCAGCGGCGCCGGCCGCCACAGGGCCAGCGCAATCAGCACTCCCCCCTCCACCGCCAGCGCGCCGAGGCCGATCAGCCGCTGGGTGTCGCGAAAGTCTGAGGCCCGCTGCAGCTCCCCCTCGTTGAAGTAAGCCCGCTCGGGGACGGCGACGGGCTCGATCGTCTCCGCCCGCGGCCGGGTCAGCCAGACCGCTCCCTCGGCGACGACGATCGCCGCCACCGCGACGACGCCGATGCGGACGACACTGCGACTTGGCTTGGCAAGCACCGGGCCAGGGTACGCTCGTCGCCGTGATCGTCGGGGTAATCACGGACATCCACTCCAACCTGCCGGCACTCGAAGCGGTGCTGGCAGCGATCGACGACGCCGGCGTCGAGCAGCTCTGGTGCCTGGGGGACGTGGTCGGCTACGGGGCCGAGCCGGACGCCTGCGCCGACATCGTCCGGGAGCGCTGCGACCTCTGTCTGGTTGGAAACCACGACTTGGCGGTGCTGGGTGGGCTGGACATCTCCAAGTTCTCCGAGACCGCCGCCGAGGCGGTTGAGTGGACCCGCGAGAACGTCGCCGAGCGAACGCTTGAGTTCCTGCGGGAGCTGGAGCCGACCGGGACGTGCGAGGGACTGGCGTTGTTCCACGCCTCCCCACGCGACCCGGTTTGGGAGTACGTGCTCTCGATCGAGCAGGCGGACGCCTGCATGGACTCCAATCCGGAGCGGGTCGCCCTGATCGGTCACTCCCATGTCTCTCTCTTCTTCACGCGCCCGGACCAGGGGGAACGCGGCGAGACCCGCGGTGCCCAGATGAGCGATGGAACGCTGCTCAACCTCGGCCGCGGCGCCTGGTTGGTCAACCCAGGCAGCGTCGGACAGCCCCGCGACGGCGACCCGCGCGCCGCCTGGCTGGAGCTGGACACCGACGAGCAGACCGCCCGCTTTCACCGCGTCTCCTACGACGTCGACCGCGCCGCGGAGGCGATCGCTGCCGCCGGTCTGCCAGGGCGTCTCGCCGACCGACTCTACATCGGGCAGTGAGTCGCAAAATGCAGGGAAAATCCGCCTCCGAGGCCGTTGTCTAGACTCGCCAACATGCCTCGGTTGAGCGCATCCCTGCTTGCTCTCGCCCTCGCCGTCGTTGCCGCGATGGGGCTCGCCTCCTGCGGCGGCGGAAGCGACGCCGACCTTCTGCCCGGCAACACCGCCAACGAGATCACAGCCAACCTGGACACGGTCAGAGACCTGGCGGACAACGGCGACTGCACCGGCGCCCAGAGCGCCGCGCAGCAGGTCAGCGACCAAGTCGACGCGCTTGGCGGGGTCGACAAGAGACTGAAGCAGGCGCTCCGCGACGGCGCCGAGAGGCTCAACGAGGTCGTCACGAGCTGCGTCGAGGCGACAACCGAGGCGATCGCGCCGGCGAGCATCCCGGAGCCCGCCGAGAGCACGACGACGGAGGAGCCGAAGCAGAAGAAGGAGAAGAAGCCGAAAAAGCCCAAGAAGACCGAGACAGGAACGACGCCAACGACTCCCACGACCACTCCCACAACTCCCCCGGAGACGACGCCCACCACCCCAACAACTCCGGCGCCCGTCCCGGCGCCGCCGAGCGAGGGCGGGGGAACCGGCGCGCCCGGCGGCGTCAGCCCCGGCGACGCAGTGGGCGAAGGCCAGTGATGGCGAGCAGCAGCCTCTCGGGCCGCTACGAGATCGGCGAGCGGCTCGGCTCGGGCGGGATGTCGAACGTCTACCGGGCGACCGACCGCATCCTCGAGCGGACCGTCGCGGTCAAGATCCTCGCCGAGCACCTCTCAGACGACGAGCGCTTCGTCGCCCGCTTCCGCCGCGAAGCGCTCGCGGTCGCGAAGCTGATCCACCCCAACATCGTCCAGGTCTACGACACCGGGATCGACGAGGGGCGTCACTACATCGTCATGGAGTTCGTGGAGGGGCGCTCGGGGGCGCAGATCCTGCAGCGCCAGGGCCCGCTCGACGCGGAGATGACGGTGGAGACCGGCATCCAGGCCTGCGCCGGCCTCGACTACGCGCACCGGCGCGGCATCATCCACCGCGACGTCAAGCCGGGCAACCTGATGCTCGTAGGCGGCCCGGTCGGGGGCGGCGAGATGAGCGTGAAACTGACCGACTTCGGGATCGCCCGGGCGATCGAGCAGACGCGCATCACCCAGGTCGGCTCGGTGGTCGGCACCGCCGCCTACCTGGCCCCGGAGCAGGTGCGCGGCGAAGAGGCGACGCCGGCGACCGACGTCTATGCGCTGGGCGTCGTCCTCTACCAGTTCCTGACCGGGCGGCTGCCGTACGAGGGCTCGACCCTGGCCGAGTTGGCGGTGCGTCAGCAAAACGAGAAGCCGCTCCCCCCCACCACCTACAACGGCGATGTGCCGGAGACGCTCGGCGCGGCGGTGCTGCGCGCCCTGGAGGGCGACCCAGGCCGGCGCTACGCCAGCGCCGACGAACTGGCGGGCGGTCTGCGATTGGGGCTGCAGGGAGAGGACGTGACGCTGCCGTTGACCGAGGGTGGGACGCCGACCCGGGTGCTGGGAGGCGAGACCGCGACGCGGCGCCTCGACCGCACCGCGCAGACCGAGTACCGCCCGGCGCAGCCGCGGCGAGCGGCGCCCCGCCCAGCCCCGCCGGCGCCTCCCCCTGTGGCGCAGCCGAAGAAGCGCGGCGCCTTCTCCCGTTTCGTCAGGTTCGTGCTGGCACTCGTCGCGCTGGTGCTGATTGCGGCGGCGGTAGCCGCGGCGGTGATCGTCACTACTGATAAGGCGGCGGGGGTGAAGGTGACCAAGGTGGCCGGGGACACCGTCGATCAGGTGGTTAGTGAGTTGAAGGATTTGGTTAGAAGGAACACGGAGTAGAGGGAGTTGGGGGGTCCTCCCTGGGCGCTGACTTTTTCGCCTCTAAGTGGGTCGTCTCTCGCTAAGTGGTCTGTGCGAAAAAGAGAGCGCCGCGCCCAGAGAGAACCCCCCAACTCCCTTCACGCGGTCGTCCATGGTGCTTCACCATCCAACACACGACGGGTGTAGGAGTGGAAGCTTCCAGACGTGATGGCGGTTCGGGCGTGGGTGGTTAGTTCGTGCATGTAGGTGAGGTTGTGGATGCAGAGAAGGCGGACGGCGGTTAGCTCTTCTGCGCGGGATAGGTAGGAGAGGTAGTCGCGGTCGTGGTATTTGCAGGCGGCGCACGGACAGCCCTCCACTATCGAGTCCCTGCTCCCTACCCAGCCTGCCCTTCGTAGATCGAGACGGAATCGGTTGCCGGGGTCGGGGACGAGGGCTACGCCGTGGCGGGCTAGTCGGGTGGGAACGGCGCAGTCGAATACGTCGAGGCCGAGGGCGATGCCGGCCAGCAGGTCGTCGACCTCGCCGATCCCGAGCAGGTGCTTGGGCGCTTCTTCGGGGAGGAGCGGCGCCGTGAAGGCGAGCACCTCCCTCATCTCCTCCTTGTTCCGCCCCAGCGTGCCGCCGATCGCCAGCCCGTCGACCCCTGCTTCGGAGACCGCCTGCGCCGACTCCCGTCGCAGGTCCTCGTGGACCCCGCCTTGGACGATCCCGAACACTGCCTGCCGCTCGGGTCCGTTCTCCCCATGCCACTTGAGACAGCGCTCGAGCCAACGGTGCGTCCGCTCGGTCGACTTCGCGGTGTACTCGCGATCGGCGTGGTACGGGGTGCACTCGTCGAAGGCGAGGGCAATGTCGGACCCCAGCTTTGCCTGTACCTCCATCGAGACCTCGGGCGAGATGAACAGCGAGGATCCGTCCTTGTAGGAGCGGAACCGCACTCCCTCTTCGCCAATCGAAACGACCGACCCCTGATCGCCGCCGGGACGTCCGCTGCCCTTCACCTCGTCGGCGACTCCACCGTGGGCAAGTGAGAAGACCTGGAATCCACCCGAATCGGTGATCAGGGAGCGCTTCCACCCCATGAACTCGTGCAGGCCGTCGGCGTCCGCGATCCGATCCGGCCCTGGCGAAACGAACAGGTGATAGGTGTTGCCGAGGATCAACTCATAGCCGAGCCCAGCCACCTCCTCGGATTCCAACCCGCGCACGGTTCCCTTGGTGGCAAGTGGGATGAAGGCGGGCGTCCGCACCTCCCCGTGCGCCGTATACAGCACCCCGGCCCGAGCGCCCCCATCCCGCGCCTCGATCTCAAACCTAAGTCGGTCCGAGTCGCGCCTCACGTGATCAATGATCGGCCGGTCATCGCCCCCGGCTGCGGAATGCCGAGAAGCTGAAGCGCGGTCGGGGCGATGTCGGCAAGGATTCCGTGGTCGCGCAGTTGGATCCCCTCGGCGGTGACGACCAGCGGCACCGGGTTGAGGGAGTGGGCGGTATTGGGCGACCCATCCGGCTCGAGCATGTTGTCGCAGTTGCCGTGGTCGGCGGTGACGATACAGGCGCCCCCGGTGCCCTGGACGGCATCGACCACGTCCCCCAGGCACGAGTCAACAGCCTCGACGGCCTTCACCGCCGCGGGAATCACCCCCGTGTGCCCGACCATGTCGGGGTTGGCGAAGTTGATGATCCCGAACCTGTAGTCGCGGCCAGACCAGCGCTCGACGAAGGCGTCGGCGGCGGCGCGGGCGCTCATCTCCGGCTTGTGGTCGTAGGTCGGCACGTCGCGCGGCGAGTCGACCAGGCAGCGCTCCTCTCCCTCCCACTCCTCCTCCCGCCCGCCGTTAAAGAAGTAGGTGACGTGCGCGTACTTCTCGGTCTCGGCGACGTGGAGCTGGCGCCCACTGTGCTCGGCGACCACCTGCGCCAGGGTCGTCTTCGGCCGCGCCTCCGGGAAGGCGACCGGGTAGGGCCAGCCCTTGCGGTACTCGGTCATCGTCGTCAGGTCGAGCGGCGCGCCGCCAGCCCGTGGGAACTCGTCAAAGCCGGGCTCGGTCAGGGCACGAGTCATCTGCCGCGCGCGGTCGGGGCGGAAGTTGATGAAGATGCCGACATCACCCGCGGCGGCCCCGTCGAAGTCGCCGATCACCGTTGGCACGACGAACTCATCAGTTTGGTCGCGCTCGTAGGCGGAGACAATCGCCTCTTCGGCGCTCGTCGCCCGCAGCCCCTCGGCGTGGACGATCGCGTCGTAGGCCAACTTAGTCCGCTCCCAGCGGGTGTCGCGATCCATCGCGTAGTAGCGGCCGCTGACCGTGGCGACGCGGCCGGCCTGACGCAGCCAGCGCTCCAGCTCGGCGAGGTAGCCCTTGCCGCTGTGCGGCAGGGTGTCGCGGCCGTCGGTGAAGGCGTGGAAGACGATGTCGGGAACACCCTCCTGGGAGGCCAGCTCGATCGTCGCCTCGATGTGCTCCCACCCGGAGTGAACGCCGCCGTCGGAGACCAGCCCCAGCAGGTGCAGGCGCCCGCGCGGGCTGTTGCGGGCACGCTCGCAGGCGGCGAGTAGCGCCTCGTTCTCGAAGAAGCTGCCGTCGGCGATCGCGTCGTTGATCCGCATCAGGTCCTGCTTGACAATCGCCCCGGCGCCGAGGTTGAGGTGGCCGACCTCGGAGTTGCCCATTTGCCCGTCGGGGAGACCGACGTCGCGCCCCTGGGCGGAGAGCTGAGTGTGGGGAAAGCCGTCCCAGAGCCGGTCGAAGACCGGCGTCTCGGCGAGCGAGATCGCGTTGCCGGGGCCGGGCTCGGCCAGACCCCAGCCGTCGAGGATGACCAGCGCGACCGAGGGGACGGGCAGGTCGGTCATCCCGCGGCGTCGACGATCGCTGCGAAATCCTCGGGATCGAGGCTGGCGCCGCCGACCAGCGCTCCGTCGATGTCCGGCTGGGCCATCAGCTCCGCCGCGTTATCGGGCTTGACTGAGCCGCCGTAGAGGATGCGCACTTCGTCGGCCGCGGCACCGCGAGTGCGCAGCGTGTCGCGGATAAAGGCGATCGCCTCCTGAGCCTGCTCGGGCGTCGCGGTGCGGCCGGTGCCGATCGCCCAGATCGGCTCATAGGCGACGACCACTCCGCTCAGCGTGCCCGAGTCCACCTCCGCCAGGTCGGCCTGCAGCTGGCGCTCGAGCACGGCCTCGGTCTGACCGGCATCGCGCGCTTCCTCGCTCTCCCCGACGCAGAGGATCGGCTCGAGATCGGCGGCCAGCGCCGCCGGGACCTTGCGGGCCAGGGCCTCGTCGGTCTCGCAGAAGTACTGGCGGCGCTCGGAATGGCCGAGGACCACCGCGTCGACGTCGGCCGCGACCAGCATCTGGGCCGAGACCTCGCCGGTGAAGGCCCCCGACTCTTCCTCGTGCATGTTCTGCGCGGCGACCCGCACAGCGCTGCCGCGCGAGCGCTCGACGACTTCGCTCAGGGCCAGGAACGACGGGCAGATGACCACGTCGTTCTGGGTCGCCGCAATGCGCGGCAACAGGGCGTCGACGAACTGCGCCGCCTCGGCAACCGTCTTATGCATCTTCCAGTTCGCCGCCACGTAGGGCGTGCGGTCAGGCATCTAACAACGCTTCCACTCCGGGCAATTTCTTCCCCTCCAGCAATTCCAAGGACGCCCCTCCTCCGGTCGAAAGCCAGTCCACCTTCTCAGCCAAGCCGAACTGCTGCAGCGCGGCGACCGAGTCGCCGCCGCCGACCACGGTCGTCCCAGGCGTCGCGGCGACGGCTTCGGCGACCGCGCGCGTCCCCGTCGCGAACGGCTCCAGCTCGAAGGCGCCCATCGGCCCGTTCCACAGAACCGTGCCGGCGGCGCCGATCGCCTCGGCATAGGCGCGGGCGGTCTTCGCCCCGACGTCGAGCCCCATCCAGCCATCGGGAACCTCCACGTCGTCGATCTCGCGGCGCTCGGTCGCCGCGTCGAAGCTCTCGCCCAGGACAAGGTCGACTGGCAGCATCAGCTCGCAGCTGGACTTCTCGGCACGCTCGAGCGCCTCCGCGGCCAGCTTCACTCCCTCCTCCTCCACCAGCGAGTTCCCGGTCCCGATCCCCTGCGCCCGGAAGAAGCTGAAACACATCGCGCCGCCGATCAGGACCCTGTTGGCGATCTCCAGGAAGCGTTCGATCACCCTGACCTTGTCGGAGACCTTCGCCCCACCGAGGACGACGACCAGCGGCCGTGCGGGCGACTCGACCACCCGCGTCAACACGGTCACCTCGCGCTCCAGCAGGAGCCCCGCGTAGCCCTGCAGGAAGTGAGCGACCCCCTCGGTGCTGGCGTGGGCGCGATGGGCGGCGCCAAAGGCATCGTTGACGTAAAGGTCGGCCAGCTCGGCGAGGGCGCCGGCCAGCTTTGGGTCGTTCTCGGCCTCCCCCGGCTCGAAGCGGACATTCTCGAGCAGCAGCACGTCTCCCGGCCCCAGCCCGCCGGCCATCGTCTCGACGTCGCCGCCGATCACCGTCGGCGCCTGCTGAACCTCGGCGCCGAGCAACTCGGCCAGCCGCTCTCCCACCGGCCGCATCGAGAGCGCCGGGTCGGGCTTGCCCTTTGGCCTCCCCAGGTGCGAGACCAGGACCAGCGCCGCGCCGCGCTCGCGCAGCAGCTCGATCGTCGGCAGCGCCGCCCGGATGCGCGTGTCATCGGCGACCCGCCCGCCGTCCAGCGGCACGTTGAAGTCGACCCGGACCAGCACCCGCCTGCCCGCGACCTCGGCGTCGCGGACGCTTGCCTTGGAGAAGCTCAAATGCGCCGCCGGAATCAGGCGCCGGCCGCGACCGGCTGCAGAACCTTGCCCGCCAGCTCGACGCAGCGGTTCGAGTAGCCCCACTCATTGTCGTACCAGGAGACCGCCTTGACCATACGACCGTCGCCGATCGTCATCGTCTGCCCGGCGTCGAAGATCGAGGAGTGGGGATCCTGGACGATGTCGGTGGAGACGATCGGGTCCTCGGTGTAGGAGAGGATGCCCTCCATCGGCCCTTCGGCGGCCGACTTGACGGCGGCGTTCACCTGATCGGTCTCCACCGGCTCCGGTGTGGTGAAGACGAGGTCGACGACCGAGCCGGTCGCCACCGGCGCCCGCATCGCGAACCCGTTCAGCTTGCCGTTCAGCTCGGGCAGCACCAGCCCGACCGCCTTGGCGGCGCCGGTCGTGGTCGGGATCAGATTGAGCGCCGCGGCCCGCGCCCGGCGCAGGTCCTTGTGCGGCATGTCCTGCAGGCGCTGGTCGGCGGTGTAGGCGTGGATCGTCGTCATCAGCCCCTGCTCGATCCCGAACGAGTCGTTCAGCACCTTGGCGAGCGGCGCCAGGCAGTTGGTCGTGCAGGACGCGTTGGAGATGATGTTGTGCCGCTCAGGGTCGTAGGTGTCGAAGTTGACGCCGAGCGCCACGGTCACGTCGGGATCCTTGGCCGGGGCGGTGATGATCACCTTCTTAGCGCCCGCCTCCAGGTGCTTGGCGGCGTCGTCGCGAGCGGTGAAGAAACCGGTCGACTCGATCACCACCTCGACGCCGAGCTCGCCCCAGGGCAGGGCTGCCGGATCGCGCTCGGAGAGGACCTTGATCTCTTCGCCGTCGACCGAGATCGAACCCTCCCCGGCCTCGACCTCGCCCGGGAAGCGCCCCAGGATGGAGTCGTACTTGAGCAGGTGGGCGATCGTCGCGGGATCGATCAGGTCGTTGACCGCGACGAACTCGAGGTCGGCCCCCGCCGCGTGTGCCGCGCGGAAGACGTTGCGCCCGATGCGCCCGAAGCCATTGATGCCGACCTTCACAGCCATGAAATCGAACCCTCCTGAAATCGTTGTGGGAAGCCGATACCGATGCTAGTCGCTGCCGATCGTCACTTCGATCTCATACCCGTCGGGGTCCTTGAGGAACGCCGAGTAGGAGCCTGAGCCGTGCGCCCGGCGCTCGCCGGGTTCGCTGAGGCTGGCGCCGCCGGCCCCTACGCCCGCCTCCCAGGCAGCCTTGACGGCGACGATTCCTAGGGCGGAGAAGCTGATGAAGCCGAAGCCCGGCTTCGCCTCGTGGTTGGCGGAGATGAAGAAGACGGGCTTGGCTATGCCCCAGCCAACCGTCTTGTCTTCGTCGAAGTGGCGCCGCCAGCCCAGCGGGGCGAGCAGCGCGTCGTAGAAGGAGGCGCTCCGTTCGAGGTCGGAGACCTCCAAGAGGACGTGATGCAACATCGCGGCCGGCAGGCTACATGGGCCGACCGGCGCTCGGCCTGCCGAATGGGCCTAAAACGGGAGATATGGGCCCTTTTTAGGCCCATCGGCGGCGGCTAGCCAACCCGCGGGGTCCAGCGAAAGAAGCGGGCGGCGAGGACGAGGCCCGCGACTCCCCAGATGACGACCACGGCGAGGTTGTCCCAGGAGACGCCGGCGCCTCCCCCCCCGGCCGGGACGTAAGCGTCGAAGAAGGCCTCGAAGAAGTGGCGGACCGGGAAGGCGTCGGCGAAGTGGATGACGCCGCTGGGCAGCTGGTCGTCGGGGATGAAGACGCCGGAGAGGAAGTAGAGGGGGAGCAGCAGCGCGTTGACGATCGGCGCGGCGGCGTCCTGGGATGGGATCGCCGCGGTCAGCGCGATGCCGAGACAGCAGAAGGCGGCGGCGCCGACGACGAGGGTGACGACGATCGCCGGCAGGCTGTCCCAGGGGATCGGCACGCCGTAGAAGACGCGGCCGATCGTCGCGATCAGCGCCAGCATGATCAGCGCGACGACGATCGAGTTGCCAATCCGCCCGGCGATGAAGACCCAGGGCGGCATCGGCGTGCCGCGGCCGCGCTTCAGGCGGCCGTCCTCGCGGGCGATGACCAGCGACATCGCCAGGGTCTGCATCGTCGCCGAGATCACCGAGAGGGTGATGATCGCCGGCACGTAGTAGGTGGTCGTCTCGATCCCGCCCTCGATGTCGACCGTCTGGTCGCCGAACACGGTGGCGAAGATCAGCAGCAAGATGACCGGGAACATCACCGTGAAGAAGACGGCGGCCGGGTTGCGCCAGAACGCCTTCTGGTCGTAGCGGAACTGGTGGGCGACAAGCGCCAGAGCGCTCACTCCGCCGCCTCCGAGGTCAGCTCCAGGTAGATGTCCTCCAGGGAGGGGCGCTTCACTTCGAGCCCTTCGAGATCGATCCCCTCCGCGAGCGCCTTGCCGGTCAGCTCGTGGAGGGTCTTTACCGGGGTGGTTGTCTGCAGGGAGACCTCGCCGTCGGGACCGCGGTAGCTGATCGTCGCCGGCTGGTTCTCGCGATCGCCGAGGTCCTCGGGCGTGCCGCGGGCGACTATCTCGCCGCGGGAGATGATCGTCACCCGGTCGGCGAGGCGCTGCGCCTCGTCCATGTAGTGGGTGGTGAGGAAGACGGTGACGCCCAGGTCGCGCAGGCCGGCGATCACGTCCCAGGCCTGGCGTCGTGCCGAGGGGTCGAAGCCGGTGGTCGGCTCGTCGAGGAAGAGCAGCTCGGGATCGCCGATCAGCGCCATGCCGACGTCGAGCCGCCGCTGCTGGCCGCCGGAGAGGCCGCTGGCCCGGGCGTCCGCCTTGCCCTCCAGCCCGACCAGCGAGATCACCTCGTTGACCGGGCGCGGTCGGTTGTAGTAGCCGGCGAAGAGGCTGAGGGACTCGCGCACGGTCAGGTAGGGATCGAGCCGGCCGCTCTGCAGGACGATCCCGATCCGTTCCCGCCACTCGCGCCCGGCCCGCGCCGGGTCCTCGCCCAGTACGCTGACCTCTCCGCCGCTTCGCTTGCGGTAGCCCTCAAGGATCTCCACGGTGGTCGTCTTGCCGGCCCCGTTCGGCCCGAGAAAGGCAAAGACCTCGCCCGGCTGGACCTCGAGGTCGATCCCCCGGACCGCTTCGAAGCCGCCGTAGCTCTTGCGCAGGCCGCGGATGGAGATGACGGGATCGGGCAAAGTTCGCCGATTCTAGGTCGCGGACGCGAGGCGGCCGCGCCCGCTCAGCTGTCCAGCTCGACGTCGCGGTGCTTGACCCTGACGATCACGTCGTCGCGCGCGGCCAGGTCGCGGCGTATCCGATCTGCGACTGTGACCGAGCGGTGCCGCCCGCCGGTGCAGCCGACGGCGATCGTCAGGTGGCTCTTGCCCTCCGCCACGTAGGCGGGGACGAGGAACTCCAAGAGCGGCAGCAGCCGCCCATAGAACTCGCCCGCCTGCGTCCCCGACTCGACGTACTCGCGGACCTGCTTGTCGAGCCCGGTCAGCGGGCGCAGCTCGTCGACGTAATGGGGGTTGGGCAGGAAGCGAACGTCCAGGGTCAGGTCAGCGTCGCGCGGCGGGCCGTTCTTGAAGCCGAAGGTGAGCAGGGTCAGGGCCAGCTTGCCGCTCTCGTGGCGGCCCAGCATCTCCTCGGCGATCCGCCGCCGCAGCACGCCGCCGGTCAGGTCGCTGGTGTCCATCACCACGTCGGCGCGAGCGCGCAGCGGCGTCAGCAGTTCGCGCTCGGCGCGAATTCCCTCGACGATCCGCCCCTCGGGAGCCAGCGGGTGGCGGCGTCGCGTCTCCTTGTAGCGGTCGACCAGTGTCTCCTCATCGGCTTCGAGGAAGAGAACTTTCGGCCGCAGCCCGTCCGTCTCGAGGTCCTCCAGGACCTGGATCAAGTCGTCGAAGTAGTCGCCGCCGCGCACGTCGGAGACGACCGCGGCTCGCTCGACCCCGCTGCCGTCGTGGCGGAACAGCTCGCCAAGGCTGCCGATCATCCGCGGCGGCAGGTTGTCGACGCAGAAGTAACCGCCGTCCTCGAAGGCGGCGATCGCCTCCGACTTGCCGGCGCCCGAGTGGCCGGTGATGACGACCAGCGTCACCTCCCTGCCGGGCTCGCTCCCGTTCGCCCCCTTGCCCCGTGCCTCAGTTTTCTGCGCCTTCGCCATCGATCCCTCAGCCCGTTCGGTTGAGCTGCTCGTGAATCTCACGAGCTACTTTGCCAGGCACGCCGGGCACTGCTTCGAGCTCCTCGCGGGTGGCGGCAAGAAACCGCTCCGGAGAGCCGAAATGCTGGAGGATGGCGCGCTTGCGGACCGGCCCGACTCCCTTCAGCTCGTCGAGCACCGAGCCGGTCATCGCCCGGTCTCGGCGGCCGCGATGGTGCTCGATCGCGAAGCGGTGCGCCTCGTCGCGGACCCGCTGCAGGAGCTTCGAGGGCTCGGAGTCGGCGGGCAGGTCGATCGGCGCTGAGCGTCCCGGGACGTAGACCTCTTCCAGCCGCTTGGCGAGGCTGACGACGGTGACGCCGAGGTCGGCGAAGGGACGCAGCGCCCGCATCCCGGCGGCGAGCTGCCCCTTGCCCCCGTCGATCACGATCAGCGAGGGAAGCGAAGCGAAGCTGTCGTCCCGCTCCTTGTCGTGCGGGGAGAGATCGGCCTGTTCGAGGTAGCGGTTCATGCGCCTGGTCAGCACTTCCTCCATCGAGGCGAAGTCGTCCGGACCGCCGTTGCTCATCTCGCTTTTCTTCTCGCCGCGCACGCGGAATCTCCGGTAGTCCGCCTTCTTGGTCGCTCCCCCTTGGAACACGACCATCGAGGCGACGGTGTGCTCCCCGCCGAGATTTGAGATGTCGAACCCCTCGATCCGCACCGGTAGCTCCTCCATCCCCAGCGTCTCGCGCAGCACCGAGAGCGACTCGACCCGCCGCTGGCGGCGGTGCTCGCGGCGGAGGCGGTCCTGGTCGAGGGCGAGCCGGGCGTTGCGTTCCGCCAATTCGCGCAGGCGGCGCTTGTCGCCGCGCTCGGCCACCCGCACCTGGACCTGGGCGCCGCGCCGCTCGCTCAGCGCCTCAGCGAGCACCCCGGCCCGCTCGCTCAGGTAGGGGCCGACGACGATCGTCCGCGGCATCGCCGGCGAGGCCGAGTAGTACTGGCCGATGAACTCCTCAGCGACTTCCGCCGGCTCCCGCTCGGCCTGGTTGTCGAGATAGAAGCTCTGGCGCTCGGCGAGGATGCCGTCGCGGACCTGGAAGACCTGGGCGTTGGCGTCGGCGCCCTCGACAGCGACGCCGATCAAGTCGGCGGTGCCGACCGAGCCGCCGGCTACCCGCTGGCGCTCGAACAGCGACTGGACCGCCTTGAGGCGGTCGCGGTGCAAGGCGGCGCGCTCGAACTCGCTCCCGGCGGCGGCCTCCTCCATCTTGCGCCGCTCATCGCTCTCCACCTGGCGGTAGCGACCGGAGAGGAAGTCGACGATCGCCTCGATATTGCGCCTGTACTCCTCGCGGCCGATGTAGCCGACGCAGGGCGCCCCGCAGCGCTTGATGTAGTAGTCGAGGCAGGGACTGCCGGAGCGGCGCCCCGGCTCCGCCCCCTCGCAGGTGCGGAACTGGAACAGCTTGCCCAGCAGGTCTAGCGTCTCGCGCACCCGCTTGGCGCTGGAAAAGGGGCCGAAGTAGGCGCGGCCGGCGCGGTGCTTCTCGCGGGTGAAGTAGACGCGCGGGTAGTCCTCGTCGAGGCTGACCGCGACGTAGGGGTAGGACTTGTCGTCGCGAAGGCGGATGTTGAAGCGCGGCCGGTGGCGCTTGATGAAGCTCTGCTCGGCGAGCAGAGCTTCGGCCTCTGTTGCGGTGACCAGGAACTCGATCCGGTCGACACGGCTGGTGAGGCGGGTCTCTCCCCCGGAAAAATGTGATGCGACGCGCTTGCGGATCGAGCGCGCCTTGCCGACGTAGAGCACTTCGTCGTCCGCTCCGTGAAAGAGGTAGACGCCGGGCGAATCGGGTAGCTCTTGGATCCTGTCTCTCACTCGATACAGGGTAGGCTGCGGGCCGCATGAATCCGCCCGAGCTGAGCACGCTGAGGATCGAGATCGACGGGGCCGAGATAGGCACCCTCACCCTCGACCGGCCCGACGCCTTCAACGCGATGAGCCCGGAGATGATCGGCGAGCTGACCGTCGCCTTCTCCTGGCTGGCGGACCTGGCGCCGCTGCGGGCGCTGATCGTCACCGGCTCGGGCAACGCCTTCTGCGCCGGGGGCGACGTCAACTGGTTCAGAACGGGGGTTGAAGACCCGGAGATCGACCTGCCCTCGCAAGTGCGACGCGGCGCCGAGGCGCTGCACACGGCGATCGTCGACCTGCGGCGGATCCCCTACCCGGTGATCGCCGCGGTCAACGGACCGGCGGCGGGCGCGGGCTTCTCGCTGGCGCTGGCCTGCGACACCCGCATCGCCTCCGAGGCCGCCTTCTTCGCCTGCGCCTACGGCCGGATCGGCGCCTCCCCGGACGGCGGCATGACCTACTTCCTACCGCGCGTCGTCGGCCCCAGCCGGGCGCTGGAAATCCTCCTCAACGACCCCAACCTGAGCGCCGAGGACGCCCTCGCCGAGAAGCTCGTGGCGGAGGTGGTCGCCGCCGATGAGCTGATGGACCGGGCGCGGGCCAAGGCGGAGAAGCTGGGTGCGAAGGCGCCCTACTACGTGCGGACCGCGAAGCGGCTGGTCGGGCAGAGCATCGAGAACAGCCTCACCGAGCACCTGCAGCTGGAGCGGCACGGGATCGCCGACAGCATGGCGACCGAGGACCTGAGGGCGGGAGTGACCGCCTTCTTCGCCGGCGACAAGCCCGAGTTCAGCGGCCGCTGATCGCGGTTGCCATCTACCGGCATCCGGCCTAGAGTTGGTCAAGCCCAGTCGAGGAAAGGATCGCCGTGAAGAAGATCGCTGCCCTGCTCGCGCTCGCACTCGCTTCAGTTGCGCTCGTCGCCTGCGGAGGGGACGACAACGGCACGACAACCACCCAGCCCTCCGGCGGAGCCGCCAGCGGCGGCAAGGAGGCAACGGGTGGGGCAGCCGGCGGCAAGACGACGGGTGGGGCGGCAGCCGGCAAGCCCTCGGGGGGCGCTGAGACGATCAAACTCGAAGCCGACCCCGACGGCCAACTCGCCTACACGACCGACACCCTTAACGCCAGACCCGGCAACCTGACAATCGACTTCAGCAACCCGGCCTCGATCACCCACGACGTCGCGGTCCAAGACTCCGGCGGCAACAGCCTCGGCGTCTCCGACCTGATCGCCCAAAGCTCCACCACCCTCGTCCTCAAAAACCTCAGACCAGGCAGCTACACCTTCTACTGCACTGTCCCCGGCCACAAAGAGGCAGGCATGGAGGGAACCCTCACCGTCAAGTGAGGGAACGGCTCCTGGCTGTCGTGCTCAGGCGACGGGCGGGGGTGTGATGAGAGCAACGGGGATCGCCAGGCCCGCGGAACGGCGCAGGGTGGCGATGAGGCGGCCAGGCTGAACGGCGGAGCGGACCTCGCTGACCCGATCCCCAAGCCCGGCGGCCGTCGCGTCCAGATCGAGCGCGACGAAGGCGAGTCCCCAGAAGAATGCCAGCCGATCGCCGCCCCCCGCACGCTTGACCGCTTCGGGAGGCTCCTGCACGACCTCGAGGATGGTCGCGCCGAGGCGGAAGAAGGCCTGCCGTGGAGCGCCGGCGGGGGTCGGCTCCTCGCGGATGCGGCGCAGGTCGAGACCGGCTTCGCGCAGCGCCACGACCGTCCGATCGAGCGCGGGCGTGATAGCGACGACATGGTCGAGCGCGGTGACGCCATTGGAATGCGTCGGCGACTCATCCGGCGGCTGACGATCCGACCGCGTCGTCGGCAGCCCGTCCAACTCGGTCCTCTCGATGCCACGCAACGACCAGCCGGTCAACCCCCTGCCCGCCTCCGAGCCCGCCAATCGAATCCGCACATCCCCGACGACGCAGGTGTCGCCGTCGACCTCGAACCCGAGCGCCGACCAGGCACCCGGCGCATCCGCGACCGTCAGCTCGTCAACCGTTGCAGCCACACGCGAACGGTATCCGTCGATCTCGCGGCTGCAAAGATCGCGCTATGCACAGCATGGAGCCAGTCGGACTTCGCGGCGACTTGGTCAGAGTCGAACCGCTGACTGCCGAACATGCCGCAGGCTTGCAAGGCGCCGCCGACGCCGACGAAGTCTTCGCCTGGCTTCCGTATCAGCGACCAGAGACTCTTGATCAGGCGCGTATCTGGATCGACGACGCGCTTGCGGACCGGCGCGCCGATCGCCGCCTTCCGTTCACGATCTTCAGCGTTGAAGACAACGCGGTGATCGGCTCCACCTCCTACTGGGACTTCGACGCCCACAATGCTCATGGGGAGATCGGCTCGACGTGGCTCCGCCGCACCTCATGGGGGACGGCATGCAACATCGAAACGAAACTGCTGCTCATGACGCACGCGTTCGAGACCCTGCAGCTCGAGCGCGTCGCCTTCCGCACTGACATCCTCAACGAACGCTCACAACGAGCCATCGAAAAGCTAGGTGCAATCAAAGAGGGCGTACACCGCCATGAGATGCGTCGACGCGACGGCAGCTGGCGAGACAGCGTCCACTATTCGCTCCTTCGCTCTGAGTGGCCGAATGCCAAAGAACACCTAATCAGACACCTCAAGGCAGCGAGCTAGCGGCCTAAGGGCCGCGGTTGCCTCGGCGCAATCGCGGGTGTACGGTCGTCGTACGCCCAACGGATGGAGGAACCTCATGGCAGCTGAAGTCAAGAACTTCGACTCTCCCGACGAGACACGCCCGTTTGAGGGGAATGGCCAGGCAAAGGTCGTTCAGCTCGCCGGCCACGCTGTTGCTGAAGGCACCTTTGAGCCAGGCTGGAAGTGGTCGGAGAATGTCAAGCCAATCGCCGGAACCGACTCTTGCCAGGCGGCCCATTTTGGCTACGTGCTGTCGGGCAGCATGCACATTTTCATGGACGATGGGACGGAAGCTGAGGTACACGCCGGTGACGTGTTCGCTATACCGCCGGGCCATGACGCCGAGGTTCCCGGCCCAGAAGCCTGCGTAATGGTCGACTTCGGCGAGATCGGCGACTACGCGAAGCGGAGTTGAATTCCCTTAGATAAACGGAACTGAGTCTCCCCGGTCAGTCCGCAGGCACCATCACACGGGTGACGCTGTCGCCCACGAAGCACGGCTTTTCGTTGCCCTCGACTTCGAGGGTGAAGCGGGTGACTACCTGGTGCCAGCCGCCGCCGACCTCGTCGACAGAGACGACTTCGGCGCGGCCGCGGACGCGGCTGTCGACGGGGACGGGGGCCGGGAAGCGAATCTTGTTCCAGCCGTAGTTGACGCCGAGTGCGAAGCTTGTTGAGGAGATCATCTCCTTGCGGAAGCCGTCGACCAGCGAGAGGGTGAGGTTGCCGTGGGCGATCGTGGTGCCAAAGGGGCTCTCCGCCTTCGCCCGCTCGACATCGACGTGGATCCACTGGTCGTCGCCGGAGACGCGCGCGAAGGTGTCGATGTCCTCCTGGGTGACGGTGCGCCACTCGCTCGGACCGATCTCCTGCCCCAGCAGCGCCTGCATCCCCTCAACGCCCTGAATCTCAACCGATGCCATCGCGCGGCAGTCTAGTGCGCGCCGGGTGAAGCTATGCCACCAGCCTCACTTCGAAGGTCGGTAACACTAGGGCCCCCGATCCTCCAAGCAAGCCGAGGATGCGGGTGACGTAGGCCTGGGTTTCCGGGTAGGAGGGGACGCAGTTGCAGGCCTCTACTGGGGCGG
>Ga0075423_10000976_pt1 | contig 24338 bp, 19 predicted proteins | sample SoiMethybrSBSTD2_FD_80114 | JGI IMG/M metagenome (GOLD analysis project Ga0075423, IMG submission 80114) | Bulk soil microbial communities from a Populus tree surrounding site in Tennessee, USA - Soil MetaG P. TD hybrid SBSTD2 | ecosystem: Environmental > Terrestrial > Soil > Tree plantation... | reverse complement strand
GGTCACCGGCTTGCACAGAATGGTGAAACCGGCCAGCACACCGGCCGCCACGAAGGAGAACCTCCGTGTCGAGGAACGGCACACGACCATGGCCCACAACCAGGCACTGAGAAGACAGGTCAACAGACTCTCGCTCCTGATTCGAGGATCGTAGGTCCAATAGGCAGGGTAGAGAAACAGGGCCGCAGCCGCGATTGCGCCGATCCAGGGATGAAAGAGCCTCGCCCCCACCAGGTAGATACAGAGGCCGGCAGTGATATCAAAACCGATGTTGATGTAGAGCACCCACTCAGGCCTGTGGCCGACTATCGCGTAAAATGCAGCCAGGATTGTTGGATAGAGAGGACCGGCATGGGCCGACGGCGTCATCCCGTCCATGCTAAAAGAGCCGGTCGTCGCCAGATTCCAGGCCAGCGCATCGAAGAGATCATCGACAGCATATCCCTGTCGTTCCGTGTGGAGAATGGTCCAGGCGCGCGCCAGCAGCCCAACCGCACCGGCCAACATCAGCAGCGCGGTGGGAGACCATCGCCCAGCTAGACTCTTGTCGTCAGCCTGCCTCATTTCATGCAAATCCCGATGAGATTCGTATCGCCGGCCACACCTTCTTCATACTCAATATCCTCTGGAGTGATGGCCTCCAACCGGGGCCCACCTTGGAGCCGACTGACCTGGCCACCAAGCCAATGCCGAATCGGGCGTGGAACGAGATTGCGAAGGCCACCAGGATCAAACTGCCGCACGGCATCCATCGATCGCTCTACCGCTTTCAATCGCGCACCCTGACGGCGACCGAACCAGCGAATGGTCGAGAAGTAAGGGGACAGGATGCCTCGAAACTCCTCCTGGTTGTACTCCCGCACGTGATAAGGGTCTTCCGGCTTGTATGCCACACCCTTCCCGTGAGGCGTAAAAATGACGAGCGTGCCGGTCTTCCGTAGAACGCGGGCGACTTCGGCGACGAACCGTCGGTCGTCCATAATATGTTCGATCGTATCTTGCGACAGGATACAGTCAAAGGATTCGTCCAGAAAACCGAGCGCACAACCATCCATAGCCAAAAACGATGCGCCTGACTGACCATAGCGGGCACGGTTACGTGCGACGATCTGAGGCGCGCAGTCCACACCGACGACTCGACCGGCCTTCCCGCTCAGATAATCGGACCCATAGCCAGTCCCGCAAGCAAGATCGAGCACTCGCAACCGGTCAAGGTGTGGGACCTGCCTTGCTGCCCACACATATCCCGACAAATTCACGATGTGCTGTGTGTCGGTCGGATAGGCGTCGCGGCGTTCCATGAGATGGTCCTTCTCCCTACCTCTGCGGTCCGGATGAATAGACAAGTATCTGCTCGACCGATTGCGGCCCACTCCACAACCGGCGGATTGTCGTCAGACAACTCTGCATCCGCCGGCGCCGTTGCGAGGCCGGTACAGACCCCATCGACTGCAGCAATCGCCATGCGGTGCCGGCGGCGATCCACCCTTTCATGAGCCGGCGCTTGACCGGGGAAAAATGTTTCTCGATATAATGAATGCGACTGAACTCCCACACGAGCTGCAGACGTTCATGATCTCGGCTGCTGCTGCGGCCGATGAAGTGAATAATTTCAGCCTCAGCTAGATGACGCACACGATACCCCTGCTGGCGCAGACGCCGGCACAGATCGACGTCTTCAAAGTACATGAAGAATCCTTCGTCCAATCCCCCCAATTCCAATAGGAGCGATCGTCGGACCATCAAGCAGGCCCCGTTCGCCCAATCGACATCTTGGGATTGAGCACAATCGACCGCGTGCGTCGCCGCGGCGGCCGCTTGCATGGTCGGCGCGACTCGTTGAAACAGTGCTGAATAGAACAGGTGATCGCGAATGGAGGGAAAGGGGAAACAGGTTTGATTCAGGTGTCCGTCTCCCGTCCATTGTTTACAACCCACCGCCCCGGTGTCAGGATGATCGTCCAAGTACGCGACCATGGTCGCAAGCGCCTGATCCCTGACGACCGTATCGCTGTTGAGCAACAGCACATGCCGGCCACGGCTCACAGCCAAGGCCTGATTCACGGCCTTCGCGAATCCCCGATTGTCCGGATTCGCAATCATCATCACGTCAGGATAAATATGCTTGATGGCGGGCACCGTCCCGTCCCGCGAATCATTGTCGACAACGATCACTTCATAAGCGATGGCCGTCGTGTGAGCCCGCACGAACCTCACACAATCCAACAGAATCTCTTTTGTGTTGTAACTCACAATCGCGATCGACAGATCGATCGTCGATGGATTCGAATATGGTGCATCCGTCGGCGTCATACACATTCGTTGTTACGCATCGAACTCCGCCACGATGATCTGCCGGTAGCAGGGACCGGCATTGAGCCAGCGCCGCTCAAGTACCGCAACGCGATTTCAGGCACCCATTCGGGATAGCGTTGATTCCATCAATCGTGCACACCCTGCATCTTCGTCTTCGTCATTTGTCAGCGATGCTCCCAGAGAACCTTCAACCGTGGCACCTCCATCGACCAGAGATACCAGCCATAGAGTGCAAGGGCTCCCAGGCAGCTGGAGGCCAGCACCCAGGCTGCCGGTGGGGCCGCGGTAGTTTCCGACATGAGGAGAATGATCCCGGCAAGGAAGCTCGCGAGGAGAAAAGACCGTCCAACAGACCAGAATGTGGCATGCACCGCCGTTCCCATGAGGGACCTGGTCCCTATACTTTGCAACAGCACTCCGACCACGTAGCTGGCAACCAGCGCGGCAGCGGCGCCGGTGAGGCCATACCCCATGGTCAACGGCACAAGCGCCACGGCATAGACTAGAAATTGTGCCCCCCAACTCTTCATCTGGAGATCGGGCCGCTTCGCCCCATAGTGCAAGGCGGTCATTACACTTGAATACCCGGCACAGACGACATACACGCAGAGGATTCTCAGTGGGTCGACAACGGCAAGCCACTGAGGGCCAAAGGCCAAAGGCACAATGACCGGGGCAAGCACGGCCACGCTGGCCGCCAGTGGGATGAAGATCAATCCAACCAGCCCCATTTGAAGTTCGAATACACGGGCCACACCGAGTCGATCCTGTTGAAGTAACGCATAGGTAGGCATGCTGATCTGATGGATCAACACCGTAACCCGCACACCTAACAAGAGCGGAATGGCCAACGCGATTTGATAGAAACCCAATGCCTCTTGCCCGAGCACGCGACCGATGACTAGCTCCCCCCCGCTCATGACACCGAAGATACAGAGCGCCGCGACATTTAATTGTTTTCCATAGTGCAGAAAGTACTCGCATGCAGGCCGGTAGAGCGACAGACGTGGCCGGAACGGTGCCACCCAATATGATAAGAGACTGCCCACACACATCCCGACCAATTGGCCAAGCAGGAGAGCCCATACGTTGCGGAGCCACAAGGCGAGAGTGATGACCGCGGTCGCCTCAATCGCGCGCCGGACAAGATCCATGGTGACGCGCCGCCGCAAATTTAAGTTCTTTAGGACAATGGCCATCGCCGGACTCTGCAGCCCCTGCAACACGAGCAACCAGGCGTGTACCCGTAATAACGACGCCAGTTGAGGCATCTGCATGGCCTGGCCGATCATCTCGGCCGCTGTCCAGAGACAGGCTGCCATGACGGCTCCCCGCGCGATCGCGATGGTCCAGGCGACAGCTAAATCCTCTCGGTCAACCTTCGCCTTGGCGATCAAAGCCGATTCCAGGCCGAGCTCACTGATGGTCATGAATGCCAGGACAATGGTGGCGGAAGCGGCCATCACACCGAAATCGGCCGGAACCAACAGGCGTGCCACCACCATGAGCTGAATCGCCGCAATCGCTTTATCCAATACAAAACCTAGCCCCGCCCATCCACCAGCCTGGAGAATCCGGTGGCGCAGACGAGGCGGTGCCGGGTCAGCCCGGTCCTTTTTGACCTGGACTTCTGTCAGCACCATGTCACGACTGGTGATCATCTTGTCCGTCGCTTCGCGGCACGCGCCGCATGGCATACCAGTTCCAGTTCTTTGGCTCGTACGTCCCAGGTATGGGACTGGATCACGGCCATCCGTCCTCGTTCACCCATCTTCATTCGCTCTTCAGAATCTTCAAGAAGACGGATCAACTGCCGGGCCACATCCTGCACATGATCTGGCTTCGCTGCGAGCCCGCAACCGATGGCCTCCACTGTCTCTCCATACCCCGGCCCAATGGTCGTGATGATGGGACGCCCACACGACAAATATTCCCACAATTTCATGGAATCACCGGGATAGGATCGAGTTTGTCGATTCAACACCACACAGACATCGCAGGCCGCAATCCATGTAGGCACCTGCGCCCAATCGGCCCGACCGACAAAACGGACGATCTCCGTCAATTCTCGTTGCTGAACCAGCTGTTCAAGCGCAGGTTTCGTTTGGCCTTCTCCTACCAGGAGAAATGTGGCGGAGGGGACCTTCGCACGCACAAAAGGCACCGCTTCGATCAGCGTCTCCAACCCATGCCAGGGAAAGAATCCGCCGACAAATCCGACGCAGAGACCTTCGACAGGAAGACCGAGAGCTGTTCTTGCAGCACCATGCGGCTGAGGATAGAAGCGATCCTCGTCGACTCCATTGCGGATCACATGACAACGCTCCGGTGGAATGTCCCAGGCATTTTCCATCTGCGCCACAATCTCGCGGCAGATGCTCACCACCGCCTGCACTCGGCATGCAGCGTTCTTCAACCCAGTGCGAAGTACCCACTGTACAAATGGGAACCGCCAGATCCCCTGCACCTCTTCATCCGGCAGACCATTGACGAACAGCACTGTCGCACAAGCAGGATCGGACAGGGCCAGCAGCGGGGCCATCTGCCCTGGCGAATCGAACCACAGCAATACGTCCGGCCGCCAGGCCGCCAGTTCCTGCCTCAAGACATGCCATGACGCAATCAGAAATGATAAGGGCCGAAGACCAGCCACCCGCCAGACTGAGACGGCTCGGAACGACAGCGAGGCAAATTCCGGCGCCAACTGTCGTCCTTGAGCTGGCTGGGGCGCCACGATCCGGATAGTATGGGAACGCCGAGAAAGAGCCTGGGCAAACTCTAACACCTGCCGCGCTCCGCCAGCCGCGACACTCAGGTCTTCATCACAGAACACGAGAATGCGCATGGTGTATCGACGCCTTTTCGGTGACAACCCATTCTCTTAAGCGATCTGTGAGGTGTGTCCAGCTAAACCGTTGTTCAACATATTGGCGTCCAATTGTTGACATGCGAGCCTGGCTGTCCGGATCGTTCAAGAGCGCCAGCAGCCCCTGAGCAAGTGCGGACGGATCGTCAGGCGGAACGAAGGCGACTCCGGCCCCTTGAACAAACGTCGCGGAGACGGAGGGGATCGCGCTGGCAATCACGGGCTTTCCGCAGGCAAGGTAATCATAGATTTTGACCGGAGACGTTTCGCCCCGGTCTCCTCGGAACGGAGCGACGCAGAGTGTCATGGCACCGATCCAGGTCGGAACCTCCTGATACGGAATCCTGCCGGCCCAGGTAATAGAGGGAGTCAGTCCTAGACGATCCGCCTGTTGTTTCAATTCCACAGTAGCCTCTCCATCACCAACCAAGAGCAGGTGCACAGATGGCATCGTGCGTGTGATGATGGCCATGGCATCCAGTAAACATTGCAAGCCTTGATAGCGGTAGAAACTCCCGACAAAACCGACGTAGTCCCGCTCCAGGTCCACTCCGATTCGACGCCGGCAGGCCGCGACATTCTGAGGGGCAAACAATCCGGTATCCGTTCCACTCGGCAGCACGGCCACGCGATCAGCGGCCACACCATAGCGGTGAACGACGAGATCCCGTAATCCATCTGTCAGAACAACCACGCGATCGCAGCGGCTGAGGGCCCACGATGCCAGCCAATGTTTCAGTCTTCTTTTGAGCCTGCGATCGGCCTCTGACCAATCGGGCACCGGCTCCCCGTTCACCTCACAGACGCACTGCGCTCCGACCAATCTTGCAAACAACAACGGATGCGGACTGTCCATCCACCGGTAATAGACGACATCCGGTTTCGACCGCCAGGCTCGTATGAGCGCGACGAGACTAGAGAGCACCGCATAGGACATCGGACGCAGCACCGACCACGGAAGGAGCGGAATCGGCGCGGTCGAAAAGCCCCGCTGGAGCAGAGCGGATCGATACCGAGGAGGAAGGACAAGGACACTGTCGCCCCGTTCGACAAGCTGGCGCGCCAAGGTCCAGAGACGAACGAGCCCTACGGGATCGGATGGCGCATCCGGTTCATACCAATAACAAAAGAGGAACCACCTCATACGAGTGCTCGCTGAGGGGCAGGGTCCTTCTGCTCCGATGTCAGGCGCGGCAAGATCATGACAAGCCCGGCACACAGCCAAAAGGGCTCCATGATGCGAATGATAATGAACGTGTTGGCTCCGATACCATGGGCGAGCATGGCGACCATGCCGAGCAGCAATCCATGGGCCAATCCCTTACAGAAGGGATCCTGTTCGGCCAGAAAGGTCTCTCGCGCGCGCCGCCACAAGCGGTAGATCAAGAAGATAAACGCCACGAGGCCGGCGAGACCAGTTTCGCCGAGGATTTTGACATATTGGGCGTCCGCCCAGGCATAGCCCGTCACCCCGCGGCCGAGCACAGGGCTGTGAAGCCAATCGCTCAGCACATACTGCCAGGAACGCAACCGCTCTGTTGTGGAGAGATCCAACCCGACGCGTCCCACTTTGATTTCGCCGCCATATTGACGTCCGAAGAATGTCTCCTTGACCCGATTCTTGACATTGTCAGGCGCCGCAAAGGGAAGCATCACCCCGAGCAGTAGTATAAGCGCGAGCACACCGGGTCGCCGCCACTGTGTCGCGGCGACAGCCAGCATCAACACCCCGGCAGCCAGATAGGATGAACGGGAGAGCGTGGCCATGAGAGCCAGACTGATGAATCCCATGAGAAGTCCGAGCACCACCCGTATTGGTCCGGACTTCAAGTGCAGGAAGAGGCCCATGACAATGGCCATGATAAAGACCAGGTACCCGCCGAGCGTATTGGGTTCGCCACTCTCTCCTTCAAACGGCGCGCTCGCCCGCTGACCGCTTGGAATCTGAACGATCGCATACACACTAATCACGAAACAGATCGCCAGTAATGCCGTCACCAGACTGACGACCTGCCGTTTGGTCGACACATGATTGACGACCATGAAAAACACAAAGAAATATTCGAAGTATTTCAAAATAAAAAAGAATCCTGTGAGGGGACGGACACGCCCGGCGATGACTCCGATCAGCGTGGCGAGCACACAGACCAGCATATAATAGACGATGGGGCGATTGATCGGGGTCTCGCGAATGAGGGCGAGATCGCGATAGATGATCGTCTTGACAAGCCAACTGAACCCGATGATCACGAGCAAGAGATCGTCCACGCGCAGCGAAAGATCCCGCACACCCACGCCTCTCCCATCTACTCGTCCGATCGCGATTTCCGGAGAGAGCAACATGGAGCCGATCAGCAGGAAGAGCGAGGCCGGAACCGACGTGAACGCCACCATGACAATGAGAAACCCGAAGACCACTTGTATGCCGACCATGGGGGTCGTCATCGTGAGGCCGAGCGCCAGCACGGCGGCCAGCACCGAGACGATGACGGCATCTTGCGGTTTTACCATCGACGCATGCATGGGATGTCGCTCCTACCGACGTGTCAGCGATATTCGTAGCGGTAGACACCGTAGTCCGACGCAACCTCGGACTTCACGTTCGTCAAGACAATGCCCATGACATTGGCCTGCGCATGGTCTAGGAGGAACTTAGCCCGCTTGAGGGCATTCCGACCAATCCGGCCGACTTGATACACCAGGATCGTCCCGTCGACACGTGAGCTGAACGCCACCGCATCTGTGACCGGGAGAATGGGAGGAGAATCGAACAGCACGAGGTCGTATTCCTCATTCATTTCATTTACGAATGTCTTGATCTTCGTCATGTTGAGGAACTCATTGGGATTACCCACCTCCGACCCGCTGGTCAGAATGTGCAAGTTGTCCAACCCCGGCGTGCTCATCACCCGATCCGCCCCCATAGGCCCGAGCATCAGATCCGTGGCAGACCGCACGTGACTGCGCCAATGAGTACTGCCCACCAGAGCATCTGACAGGCCCGGAACCCGCTCGAGACCCAACCGCTGATGTACGATCGGCCGCCGAAGGTCTGCGTCGACGAGTAAGACTCGTTGTCCCTCCTGGGCAAGGGTAATCGCCAAATTCGTTACACAGGTACTCTTGCCTTCGCCAAGACCTGCGCTGGTAAAGAGGATGGATTTAACCTTCCGATCCATGCTGGCGAATTGAATATTCGTCCGCAGGGACCGGAGACTCTCGGACAGGGGAGACTTCGGATCGATCAAGCAAATGAGTTTCGAGAAATTTTCAACGGCCGACGCAGAGGCGTAGGCTGGAAGCGCTGCGCGGGCGGCCTCTTCCATTTCTTTACTGTCGAACTGCGGAATGACGCCGAGAACCGGCACTTTGAGAAATTCCTCGACTCCCTCGATGGTGCCGATCGAGGTATCAAATGATTCGCGCGCAAAGGCCAAGACAATTCCCAGAAAGACGCCCATAAGAGAACCAACCATGAGGTTGAGGCCCGTATTGGGGGAATTGATCGGTCCACGAGGCATGATGGCCGGCGCGATAATCGTCACCTCTTCAATCCGCTCGGCACTCTTGATCTGTAACTCTTGATGCTTGCTCTTGAGCGTCGCCAGAAGATCGCCATTGACCTTTACTTCACGCTCAAGGCGGCTCATTTCAATCGCTGCGCGCGGGAACTGTAAATACCGATTTCGATAGCGATCCCGCTGATCCATAAGCGTCGATTCCCGGTCTTGCATGGCCTTGAGCTTGGCTCGGAGTTCAAGAACCATCTCCGCTCTGACATTGTCGATCTTCTTCTGCTGCTCCAGGACTTGTGGATGATCGTTTGTATAGTTGATCAGAAGGGTATTTCGTTCCTGGAGAAGATCGAGAAGGCGCTGATTGAGAATCGTAAGCAGCGCATTCTGTTCTTCCGTAAAGATCCGGCCGGTTTGGTTCCCCAGCACCGCTTCAGTTCTATTGAGCACCGAGATCTGCCGTTCCCCCTCCGCCAGCTTTCGCGCGACGTCATTGTGCTGCTCTTCCAGCTTGGTGAACGTCTCCAGCGCGGCGCGTGCCTCATCGGTCAGGAAGACCCGCCCTTCCCGTTCCCTGAAGGCCCGTAGCGCGTCTTCCGCATTGTTCAACTGCTTTTCAAGCCCGGCGAGCTGCTCCTCGACAAACCGTCGCGACTCCATGACAAGACGGTTCCGGGTCATGATATTTTCCAGGCGATAGGCATTGGCCACTGAATTGGCCGTCTTCTCTGCCATGTCCGGTTGATCCGAGGTAGCCGTAATACGAATAATGTTCGTATCCCCTTCCCGCTGTGTCCTGATTTCCTGGCCGAGGTTATACACGGTGTTCAGATAGGTGGCCGATCGCTTTTCTTCCGGCGCCACATCAGCCGGTACGCGGCCTAACTCCACCGCCACGCGCTCCATCACGGGGAACCCCCGGATAAACTCAGTTTGGGAGTTGAGGTCGTTGGCGTTGGAGAAGGACATGGTTTCGATCAACTGTTGGGCCACGGTGCTCGCTCGATCGAACTTCACCAGGGCTGATGCTTCATACACCGGGCTCGGCTTGAACATTTCTGAAAAGAGGAAGGTGAACGACACCACGAGACTCGCCGACAGCAGAATGAGATACTTCCGCTTCTTGATGATCAGCCAATAGTCGATGACATTGAGTTCGTATTGGGCCATAGGGTCTCAGTGTCCTTCTCTCGTTTTGATTGCGGCGAGCATCGCCCCATCACCGCGTGATCGCGTTAATAAGAAATACCGGGTAGAACGGTGCGATCGCAGACGTAATGATCGGCATGATCATTTTCCCGGCTTCTGCGGCATCGCCCAGATGCTCGCGCGGCACGAATACGATGTCGTTTTCCTCCAACGAAATGTTCCTCGTCATATCGCCATAGGTAAAGGCGCGCGCGAGATCGGCCATGAGAATATGCGGTTTTGCGAGGTCGCCGCCTCGAATGACCCGGACCTCCTCCATCAACGCCGTTTCCTGATACATGTCGGCGGCGGCAATGGCTTGCAGTACCGTCATGTGTCTCTGCATGGGAACCATTCCGGGCTTCTTCACATCCCCAAACACGAACACGCGCTTGACCTTCAACACTTTCTTCTTCAGCAACACCTGCACACTTGGCTGACGCATGAAGGGCACCGCAGCCTCATGGACACGGCCTTCCGCCACAGCCGCAGTGACACCCGCAACATCCACCTCCATAAAGCCGATAGAAATCTTTCCGTTCTCCCGCACAGCACTGGTGAATTTTTCCTCGCCCGCACCGCGGCGGATTATCACCTCAAGCGTGTCGCCGGTTTCGATAGGTGTTTCCGAGGTCGGGACGGTTTCATCGGCATAGACATCTCCCTTGGGCAACGGCGGGACCGCCGTTCCAGGAGGACTGATTGCCGACGGCGGCAAGGACGAGCTTGCCGGATTGTGACAGCCAAGAAACCCTCCAGCGAAAATCGCACCAGCACCCAGAAGACCGATGAGAGATCGAGGTATGAACTGTCGCACGGCCATATCTCCTATGTTCCTATCGCAGATCAACCGATGGGCACCACTTCCACAATGTGCAGAGAGGTCTCGGCTCGCAAATCCACCGTCTTCGATGCCGATGCATGTGCCGATGTAGTCTGTTGCGAGACTTGCAAGATTGGACGCAACGGGTACTGCCGATTCAACTGAGATACGACCCCGGTTTCTCCGGTGTTCAGACGAACGGCCGTCCCTAATGGATAGATCGAAAATTGGTCGACCAACGCTTTTAAAAGATGATAGGGAAACACCGCCTTGCCGCTTGCGAGAAGCGTATAGATCGCCCGATGAGGTGACAGACTGCGTCGATAGGGCCGTGTACTCATCATGGCCTCGAAGACGTCTGCCAGCCCAATGACGAACGCCATCTCATCGATGTGATCGCCGACTAGTTGGTGAGGATAGCCGCTTCCATCCCGTCGCTCATGTTCCTGGAGGATCACTTTCCCCACCCATGGATAGGCTTCTCCCACTTCTTTGAACAAACGGGCTCCGTGTTGGGGATGCTCCCTCACATGCTGAAGTTCTTCGTCCGTTAACGTTCCGGCCTTGTATACCAGCGCGTCCGGTAAGATGAACATACCGAGATCGTGCAGCAAGCCGGCTAACGCCACTTGCTCGAGCTTTGCCGGCTCGTAGCCAAGTGCTTCGGCAATCTTCACACTCACGACCGCAACATTCACAGCATTGTTGATAAGATAGTCACCGTCATTGTGTTGGAGGGCCGCCTGAACCAGCTTGTCATTGACTCGAAGAGAGGCCACGACACCAGATGCGATCACGGTTAATTCGTCGAGCGTCCAAGGCTGCTTCGTCTGAACGGCACGCTTGATTCCCTGAAGCGCATGACAGGCACGTTGATACCAATCGGGCTCAGCAGCAGGCAGCGACGTGGTGGAAGATGGAACGAGAATACCTGTCTTCCCAAAGGAATGGGCGAGACCTTTTGCATCAGGACTCATGGATTCCTGACCCGACTGTCCTCGAATAAGATCACTTAACCTCGTCACAACTCCCCCCGGCTCCTCTTTCATCATCTAGCGCATCAGAAACAGCTACCGGCTATTGACTCGTTTCCCACTGGAAATGGGTACGACAGGTTTCTCCTCCATCTTGGCAAATTCCCGCTCCAACATTGCCCTGATGAAGCCACTCGCCGTATATCCTTGCTGCTTCAGATTATCGAGCTGGGTTTTGAGATCGAGGGGTAACTGAATCACAATTCGTACGAGATTTGGCATGCCCTAGCTCCTTAAAATATGATATGCACATGCTCGGCCAGCACGAGTGAATGCACATGCTATGCCTTGCTAGCAAGTGATGAAAGATGAACAAAGTTGGGGTCTTATGCTATGGATCTTTCACTGGGGATGAAAGCAGAGACGAAATTCGCCTAGCCGAGACGTGAAATGTACACTCTCTCACGCGTGGGAAACTGATCAGAGAATCAGCGCTGGTGGTCCTGTGGCAACGATCCGCACGTATAGCCCAAAACGATGGTCAATAATGGTCCCGCCATAGTTTCACAACTCGATCCCAGTTTGCCTGTTCACAGGCCCACAGACACGAGGCTCGGCTTGTCGGCTGCCACACCAAGTCTCTCGCTCGGTGCACATGGAGCGACATGTCGGCGACTCCTCCAGTAAACCAAACCCCGCCGTCCCGATCGGTTCGTAACAGCGTACTCCCTTCCGATACATATGCATCAAGAACTACCGTGGCCGGGTGCTTATAGGGATTATGGCGACCAGCCGAAAATACGGCATACTGAGGATGCACTGATGCCAACCAATCACGATTCAAGGAACTCACCGCTCCGTGATGAGGAACTTTCAGGACCTCGATCGAACCCTGAGACATCGAAGGCGTCATCCGGGACAAGCCGTCCCGTTCAACATCCGCGGCAAAGAGCATCGTATGAATGCCACATGTCAGACGCGTCACTACTGAGCGATTATTCAACTCATGCCCGTTCACCTTGCTGTCCTGGAGCGACACACCAAGATGCTCGCCAGCTGGCGGGTTGAGCACCACTATCCGGCAGGGACCGGATGAGACAATTTCCTGCCCTTCTCTGGCCACTCCTTCTTGTAATCCTTGGGTAGCCAATGAGTGCTGCAGTCGTCGATAGAACAGTTCTTCGCGTGTCTCTCCAGATCCCCAGTAATGTTTCACGATAAAATGGCGGACCACCCAGGCAAGGCCTCCGACATGATCAAGCTGAGGGTGTGTGCCGATCACCTGGTCGATGATGCGGATTCCTCGATTCCAAAGAAACGGAGCGACCACCCCACGCCCCATGTCGAATCGCTCATACGTTGCCCCTCCGTCGATCAACACCACCTGTCCATCAGGCAACTCAACAACCGCGCTGTCGCCTTGCCCGACATCCAGGAACGTGACTCGGAAGTGATCTCCATCAAGAAACATTCGTGGGGACCAGGCCCACCACAGCAATAGTAAGAGTACTCCCGCGCCTGCTGCCGACCGGAATGCCGTACCGCCCACTCGCCACCACAGCAGTGCAAGACAACTATAAAACATCACCATGGTGAGAGCCGAAGGGGCCGCCACATGCCATTCCACTCCCGGTAGCCTCGATACCAAACGGACCGCAGCCACAAAGTGTTCGAGAAACCACTGATTCAGCGAGGCCAAGGGCAACAGGCTTCTCCCGGCTACGATCTGCCAGATTCCCGCACCAAGTCCTATTGGAACCAGCAGAATCCCCATTACGGGAACCGCTACGACGTTGGCAAGGAGACCGAGCCAGGGTAATTGATTGAAATAGTACGCAACAAGAGGAAGCGTCACCACGGTGACGACCCCACTCATCACCACGGCGTCTCGCCCCCAACGGACGCAGGATTTCAGTAACGATGGCGCATTCAGCAGTGTCTGTCCTTCGTGTGTGGCCGGCCAGGAGAGCCACCCCGCAATGGCGAATACGGACAAAAAGGAGAGCTGAAAGGAAATATCAAACAAGGCCTGAGGATCATGCAGCAAAATTGCCAGGGCAGCAGCCGAGAGGGCATGGAAGAGCCGTCGCTCCTGGCCCAGCCAGATCGCGCTCAGACCCACGGTTACCATCAGCAACGACCGCATGGTAGCCAGTTCTGCTCCGGCCAGAAAGGCATAGCCTGCGACGGGAATGAGCGTGGAGACAGCGGCAATGCGAGTCGGCGTGATTTTCCGAGTCATTGCAAGAAGCCAATCCGCCGGCAATACAATCATGGTCCATCTGACGACCGCGAAGATGAGCAGTGCGACGAGACCCAAGTGGCTCCCTGAAATAGAAAGGAGATGCACCGTCCCAGTCGCCATAAATTGATCACGCAGATCTGGATCCAAATATCCTCGATCACCGATGATGATGCCCACATAAAGTCCCAACGCAGGCTGAGGAAGAGTTTGCAGCGCAGCAAGACGAATACTGCTCCTCCACCGGTCAAATTGATTCCAGATCGCCCACCAGGCATTCGCGCGTCCAGACTCAAGAAACTGCACTGCCTCGGATCCGGTTACCGTAGCGATTGCATCGATCCCTTGCCGTTCAAGATAGACCGCATAGTCGAATCCACCAGGATTCAATGACCCGCTCGGACTGCGCAACATTGCCCGAAAGCCGACCCGATCGCCTTGGAAGAACATTCGATCCGGTGTGCGCCAAGTCAATCGAATATGTCCGGATGTTCCTGACTCAGGCACCGGATTGTCAGACCTGATGACCATGACCAGTCGGTCCGGCGTTGGTTGCACCGGTGCTACGATACGACCGGTCATGTCGATCACCGCATCGAACGACTGTTCGATCATCGAGTCATGAGCAGGCCAATTGACAGCTACACTCCAATAGACAACTCCCACCAAGAGCGCTCCGTAGAGCCAAGACGCTTGACGGACGGAGAACCGATTGAGTCGTTCGAGGATGAAGGCGCCGAGTGCAGAGAGGAAGAGGAAGAATGAAGCGGACAGGGGAAAATAGGGAATCTGTGATCCGACGAGGAGCCCGACAATAAAGGACGCAGTGAGGGACGGCAGCATGAGCCTCCCTCAATGGAGGGCGACAATCCTAACCCAAATGAGTTTTGACGACGCGGACAAGATGATTGGCTACTTCACGAATCGTGTCATCACACTCACCCTCGACCATCACCCGCAGAAGCGATTCTGTCCCGGAGTAGCGCACCACCACGCGCCCGCTGCCGTTAAGGCGCCGTTCACTTTCACGAATCGCGCGTTGCAGTTCGGGGACCCCGTCAAGATTCGGTTTCTTCGTCACGTTCACGTTGAGCAATACTTGCGGAACCGCAGTCATGGCGTGGGCCAGCTCGGACAACGGCTTCTCCGTACGTTTCATCAGCGACAAAACTTGTAAGGCCGAAATCAAGCCGTCACCGGTCGTATTGTGATCAAGGAAAATAAAATGGCCCGACTGTTCTCCTCCGAAGTTATAGCCCTCGGCCGACATCCGTTCGAGCAAATATCTGTCACCGACGGCAGTCCGGACGAGGGCGATACCCGCTCTGGTCATCGCAAGTTCCAGTCCGAAGTTGCTCATGACAGTCCCTACTACCGTCTGTTTCGCCAATTGCCCCTGGCGATGAAGGTCGAGCGCCAACATCGCCATAATATGATCGCCGTCCACGACCTGTCCCTGTTCGCAGACGAAAATGGCCCTATCCGCATCCCCGTCTAAAGCCAATCCGAGATGAGCCCCCTGCTCTCGGACCGCCTTCTGCAGCAGTTCGGGATGGACCGCCCCACAGCCTGCATTGATATTCATCCCGTCAGGCTTATTACCGATCACGTCGACTTTCGCTCCGAGTTCGCGCAACACCGTCGGCGCAACCTTGTAGGCAGCGCCATTGGCACAATCCACCACCATCTTGATGCCCTGAAAATCCAGCTCCTTTGGAAGAGAGCGCTTGACGAACTCGATGTACCGACCCTCGGCATCATCAATTCGATAGGCCTTCCCAATGGCGTCAGCCGTCGGCCGTAGATGGGCGATCTCGTTTGAAACTATGAGCTCCTCAATGCGAGATTCCATTTCATCGGGCAGCTTGAACCCGTCGCTGGAGAAAAACTTGATACCGTTATCCTGGTAGGGATTGTGCGAGGCGGAGATCATCACCCCCGCGTCGGCACGGAGGCTCCTCGTCAGGAAGGCAATCGCCGGCGTTGGCATCGGACCAACCAGCAACACATCGACACCCATCGAGCAAATCCCTGAGGTCAATGCCGATTCCAACATATAACCGGAAATGCGGGTGTCCTTACCGATCACGATCTGGTGGCGTCCTGATCGGCGCATAAACAAATGTGCTGCGGCTCGGCCCAGCTGCATCGCCATTTCGCTGGTCATTGGATCGAGGTTGGCAACCCCTCGGACCCCATCTGTACCGAATAGTTTACGCATGGTGTACCTTCATAGATTCGATCGTCGGTTGGCTGATCGCGGCTGCCACCCGCACGACATCCTTCATGCCCTTCACGTCGTGGACACGAAGGATTCCAGCGCCACGGTCGACTGCCATCGCCACCGCCGCCGCTGTCGCCCACTGGCGCTCCTGCACCGGACGGTCGACAAGCTGTCCAAGGAACGCCTTGTGTGAGACTCCGATCAGCAATGGACACTCAAACTGCAGGAAATGGCGCAATTGCGCTAACAGCGTAAGATTATGTACGAGCAGCTTACCAAACCCAATACCCGGATCAAGAATGATTTGTCTTCGTACAATGCCATGTGCCATTGCAAAACGGATTCGTTCTTCAAAGAAATCTGAGATCTCGCCGACCACGTCATCATAGTAGGGGGCCTGTTGCATCGTACGAGGCATACCATTCATATGCATCAAGACGATGCCGGCTCCAGTTCGAGCCACCACATCGACCATGGCAGGATCGCCTCGTAACGCCGTGACATCGTTCACAAGAATCGCCCCTGCGTCGAGTGCCCTACGGGCAACGGCGGCCTTGGAGGTATCGATCGAGATTGGAACAGTGACGGCTTTTGCAACTGCGGCCACTACGGGAATCGCACGACGACATTCTTCTGCTTCGTTCACGACGTCGGCACCAGGACGCGTCGACTCTGCCCCGATATCCAGCAGATCAGCCCCTTCTTCCACCAACCGAACGGCATGGGCCACCGCCGCCGCCGCATCCACGTAACGACCCCCATCAAAGAATGAGTCCGGCGTCGCATTCACAATGCCCATAATGAGTGGTTTCGCGTGGAATTCGATCATTCGATCCTTCGCCTGTCGTGGCAATAGCTTCGGTTCTAACATGAAAAGACGGTGCCTCCATACCATGGAGAATCGAGACGCAATCCAAAGCCGATATCTATTATCGGGCCTGTGGAGTACAGGCCGCAACAACTCATCTTACGAGAAAGACTTCTTTCTCGCCTATTATCTTTCAGTTGTACTGCCTGGGACTCCAATGCCCTGAAATGGCGTCCCAGGATCAGCGACGGAGAATTTAGGCAGGAACTGCTTGGGATGTTGGCTGCATGAGGATGTTGTCGATATCAGCTGAATCGAGCACTTCTTTCTCCAATAGGGCTTCGGCCAATCTCTTGAGAGTGGCCATATTTTCCGTGAGCAGTCTCTTCGCCCGCTCATAGTTCTCCATCACAAGCCGTTTGACTTCCTCGTCGATCTCCATGGCTATTTGATCGCTGAAGTCACGCTGGCTCCCGAGCTCTCGCCCAAGAAAAACCTGTTCGTTTTGTTTGCCGAAGGTTAGGGGGCCCATCTTTTCACTCATGCCCCATTCACAGACCATCTTTCGTGCGAGATCCGTCGCTCGCTCAAGATCATTCCCTGCTCCGGTTGTCATATCCTTCAAGACCAGCTCTTCCGCGACACGTCCCCCCATGAGAATCGCGAGCTGGTTGTACAGGTATACTTTCGAGTAGCCGTGCCGGTCATCGGTGGGGAGTTGCATTGTCAGGCCCAAGGCTCGGCCTCGAGGAATAATGGTTACTTTGTGGACGGGATCTGTTCCAGGAATCAGCTTGGCGATCAGCGCGTGCCCGGCTTCGTGATAGGCCGTAGTCCGCTTCTCCTCGTCGCTCAAAATCAAACTCTTCCGTTCAGCCCCCATCAACACCTTGTCTTTGGCCATTTCGAAATCGACGAATGCGACTTCTTTCTTGTTGAGTCTCGCGGCCCAAAGCGCTGCTTCGTTGACCAAATTTTCCAGGTCGGCACCTGAAAATCCCGGTGTGCCGCGCGCGATTTTTTCCAGCTCCACATCCGCCGCAATTGGAACTTTCTTCGAATGCACCTTGAGAATTTCTGTACGGCCACGCAAGTCAGGTCGGTTGACCACAACCTGCCGATCGAATCGCCCTGGTCTGAGCAAAGCGGGATCGAGGACATCCGGACGGTTAGTCGCAGCTACCAAGATCACACCTTCTGTCGTATCAAATCCATCCATCTCAACGAGCAATTGATTGAGGGTCTGCTCACGCTCATCATGACCACCACCCAACCCAGCGCCACGAAGCCGCCCAACCGCATCAATTTCGTCGATGAAAATAATGCAGGGAGCATGCTTTTTCCCTTGCTCGAAGAGATCGCGGACACGGGATGCTCCAACGCCGACGAACATTTCCACAAAATCCGATCCGCTGATGCTGAAGAACGGCACTGCCGCTTCACCGGCAATAGCCTTGGCCAGGAGCGTCTTTCCCGTACCGGGAGGACCGACGATCAAGACACCCTTGGGAATGCGGCCGCCGAGCTTTTGGAATTTGCGTGGATCTTTGAGAAACTCAATGATCTCGAGCACTTCATCCTTGGCTTCATCAATTCCCGCGACATCGGAGAACAACACCTTCTTTCGCTCCTCAGTCAGCAGACGCGCGCGGCTTTTCCCGAATGAGAGAGCCTTGTTGCCCCCCATCTGCATTTGCCGCATCAGGAAGAACCACAGCCCCAGGAACAGTACGAACGGTCCCCAGGTCACTAGGAATGTAATGTACCAAGGACTTTCATCTGGTGGCTTCGCCTCAATCTGTACGCCCCGATCCCGCAAGACCTGCACTAACTCAGGATATTCCACTGAGTAGGTTCGAATACGGGTTTTGTCTTTCAGAACGGCACTGATATGACTGGCTTTGATGATGACCCGCTCAACCTCTCCCTTGTCGAGTTTGGTCATAAATTCACTAAAAATCACATCTTCTTCGGGCTCATGGTGGGGCACGCTGAACAGGTTGAATAGCAGAATCATGAAGAGGCCGACGACGACCCAGAAAAGTATATTCTTTGTCCTGGAATTCATCCAGATCTCCTTGTGGATGGCACGCATACGGTCAGGAAAACCGTCAGCGTGAATGATACTACCACAGGCGCATTCATTCTGACAACCGTGGGATCGAGACTCTACTCTTGATCTCCCTCCATATCCAAGACAGCCAGATAGGGAAGGTTGCGATACTTCTGCTGGTAATCGAGTCCATACCCGACCACATACCTATTCGGAATCTTGAATCCCACATAGTCGAGGGCAACATTGATAGTCCGACGATCCGGCTTGCTCAGCAGCGTGCAGATTTTAATCGACCGAGGCTTCTTTTTCGCAAGGGCTTTGAGCAAGTACTGGGCCGTCAGCCCGGAATCGACGATGTCTTCCACCAATAAGACGTCTTTATCCTTGATGTCCTCGGTCAGCTCTGTCACCATTTTCACTTTGCCGGGCGTCTTTGCAAGAGACCCATCACTCGTCACCATAAGAAAGTCCACCCGCATGGGAATTCTGATTGCCCGAGCTAGATCGGCATAGAAGGCATAGGCCCCCTTCAATACCCCCACTAAGACGAAGTCCTTCCCGGTATAATCGGTCGTGATCTGCTTACCAAGCTCACGAATCCTGGCACGCATTTCTTCTTGAGTCACAATCGGCCGACCGAAGATCCGTTCCATGCACTCCTACTCCTTCTCTAAGACCCTACTGCTCACCGATACAACGAGACAGCGGCTCGTCCCACTACTGACGACGAACCGCTCATCCTGCCGCATACCCACGACCCAAAGAATTCCTTCCGGCGCCACTAACAATGGAATCCTGTCTCGTTGGTGGCGAGCGATCTTCCTGTCGGTAAAGAAATCTTGTAGTTTCTTATTTCTTCCCTTCATTCCCTGGGGGGAAAATCGATCACCGGCTTGCCAGGAACGAATGACAAGCGGCTCTGAATACCGGTCGGCATCGAACAGAACCCGTTGTGTGGACCGGCTCGTGCCCTCTTGCTCAGCCTCACAGCGAGTCATATGTTGTACATGAATTTGTTGACCTGTTCTAGCCCAATAGACCGTCGAAGGCACTGAAGCAAGCACATACTCGCTTTTCTTGAGCTCTGAGCCAATCTCATCCGTGTGAGTCGCTCGCATTGGACTCAATTGCACCAACTCCTCATCCAGAGTCACGAGAGCCTGCTTCAAAGACACCCGGGCCCCGTTCTTTCCCTTGAGAAGGACACGCCGAACCAACTCTACCACGCGAAGACTACTGGCGCGCCTCTCTTCGTCATAGGTCCGCAGGACCGCCCGAAGAAGACGCCGCTGAAGCGCCACCGGCAACTCGACGAAAGCCTGACGGTTGAATCGTTGCACGTCTCCGGAATCCTGGCGCACAATCGCGCGCATCAGATCACGTGTCATGGTTTCCAGATATTGCTCTTCATCGCGCAAGACATCTGCCTGCCGCTGCAACAGACGGACAGCAGTCGGCGCCAATTGCATGACAGCTGGAAGGAGTTCCTTCCTGATCCGATTGCGATGATACAGCGGCTTGTCATTGCTCGAATCATGACGATAGGTCAGCCCTTCATGATCCAAGTATGCCAATACTTCCTCACGTGTGGAGTCTAGGAGCGGACGAATAATTCTGTCTTCACGTGCGTAAGACATTCCGGCCAATCCTGCCATGCCCGCCCCTCGCAACATCCACATGAGCACGGTTTCCGCCTGGTCATTGGCGGTATGACCGACCGTAATGCAGTCGGCCCCTACTTCGTGAGCCAATTGTTTCATGAAGTCATAGCGCGCATCGCGGGCTGCGGCTTGAAGCGATGAGCGCTGTCGTCGCTTGACGAGCTTTGGTCGGTGAATGACAAGAGGCAGATGCCGGTCATGGCAGAAGGTTTTGACAAACGATTCGTCGCCGTCCGACTCCGCCCCGCGCAATCCATAGTTACAATGGACCGCTGTAAGCGTGAGCCGCCAGGGCCTGGCCAGGCGATGGAGGAGGGACAACAACGCGATCGAGTCAGGCCCACCCGACACGGCGACAAGAAGGTGCTGACCGGGAAGGAACAACCGATGCTGGCGCACTGTCCGAACGAGTTGGGTCAACAGTGCCGATCGTGCGTCGGAGGTGGAAGACGGCCTCAGAACCGTCCTCTCAACAGACATAATTACTGAACTCCCTGCCGAGTACGCTGCAAACTGATACGTGCCTGTTCCACATCAAGCGTAATTTGCTTGGACAACTCAGCGGCAGAGGCAAATGTGTGATCACCGCGTACCCGTGAGACAAACTGCACGGAGATCTCCTGGCCATAGAGATCACTGGTTTGATCCAATAGATTGACTTCGATCAGCCGCTCGCCGGCTCCAAACGTCGGTCTTGTCCCAATATAGGCGATCGCATCGTAGGTCTGAGTACCGTGGACAGTCCGCGCGGCATAGACTCCATCGGGCGGTACGACACGATCTGGCGGTACTCGCAGATTGGCCGTAGGCCAGCCCATCGCCTGTCCCTGTTGCATCCCGTGCACCACAGTACCTTGAATTCCATAGACGCGTCCGAGCAACGCGGCAGCGCGTTCCATATGACCTGCTTGAATCAGCCGGCGAATTCTGGTTGAACTCACCACCTCCCCGTCAATCATCACGGGAGTCACGGGATGCACGCGGAAGCCATACCGTCCGCCGAGACGCACGAGATCGTCGATGCGTCCTGCCCGACCCTTCCCAAACGCAAAATGATTGCCCACAAATAGTTCCGATAAGCCGAGAGATCGATGTAGGATGTCTTCGGCAAATTGATCCGGGCTCATTGCCGCGAAGGCGGGAGTAAAGCCCAAGAAGACGACTTCATCGATCCCTGCGGCGTCGAGATGGGCGAGCTTCTCTTCTGGACTGGTGAGAAAGTGAAGATCAACGTGTGGGGCAAGGATCCTTACCGGATGAGGTTCGAAGGTCAACACGAGCGATAGCCCCTGTGCCTTCCGGGCTGTCTCAACTACCGTCTGCAACAGCGCTCGATGTCCCAGGTGGTGGCCGTCGAAATTGCCGATCGTGGCGACTGGATAGGCACGTGGATGTTGGTCGGAGAGCCCACGCGTCACTTTCAGCATGGTCGTCAGCGAAGGAGACGCGCTGCGTCTTTGGCGAAGTAGGTCAGAATGAGATCTGCACCGGCCCGCTTAATCGAAAGCAACGATTCCATCACGGCTCGTGATTCATCCAACCAACCGGCTCTGGATGCCGCCTTGATCATGCTGTATTCCCCACTCACTTGGTAGGCCGCCACCGGCAACAATACCTGCTCCTTGGCCGCGGCAATGATGTCGAGATACGGCAGTGCCGGTTTCACCATAATGATGTCCGCCCCTTCGTCGACATCAAGCGCGATCTCCCGAAGCGCTTCCCGGCGATTGGCGGGATCCATTTGATACGATTGCCGATCACCGAATTGCGGACTCGAACACGCCGCGTCTCGAAACGGTGCATAAAAGCAAGACGCGAATTTGGCGGCATAGGCCATGATCGGCAGTTCTGGAAAACCAGCCTGATCCAGTTCCGCGCGGATCGCTGCCACCCGCCCATCCATCATATCGGACGGCGCCACCATGTCAGCCCCGGCTTGCGCATGGGTTCTGGCCATCGCGCAGAGGCACTCCAACGTTTCATCATTGAGAATACGGCCGTCCTTGACGATTCCACAATGGCCGTGATCGGTATACTCGTCAATGCAGACGTCGGTCACGACCACCAGCCCAGGAACCTGGCCCTTCACGGCTTTAACGGCCCGTTGCACGATGCCATTCGGATCGAACCCCGAACTCCCCCGATCATCTTTCCGGTCAGGAATCCCAAAGAGGATGATGGCGGGAATCCCCAAGGCCGCAATTTCACCGGCCTCTTTCACTAAGAGATCTACCGAGAGCCTGAACTGGCCCGGCATTGAGGTGATCTCCTCCCGCCGATCTCGCCCTTCGACGACAAACAGCGGATAGATCAAGTCGGACGGAGCAAGGCGCGTTTCCCGTACCATGCCACGAAATGCCTCATGCTGCCGCAGCCGCCGCAGCCGCTGTATTGGGAACGCCATCGGATCACTTCCTCGGGAGATTCGTCAAGAACAGTACGAGGTCACGAACCGAAATCATGCCGACTATTCTGCCTTCCTGAGTCACACCGAGATGGCGAGTATGCGTTTTGGCCATCAGATCGTTGGCATCTAACAATGACTTGTTCTCGTCGATCGCCAAGAGCGGGGCCGACATAACCTGTTCGACCGTTGTCTTCTGTGTATCAGCTCCAGCCGCGACCACCCGCCGGACCATGTCAGTATCCGTGAGGATGCCGATGATCTCCTTCCCGTTCGTCACAAACAGGCTGCCGATGCCACGATCCCGCATGATACGTGCAGATGTCTGGACATTCATATCCCGTTCAACCGTCACAAACTTCTCCCTCGGAATCATAAACGACTTGACTGAAACCATAGTATGTCCTCCCTTTGCTAATTTACTCCCTCACCCTGCCGTTTACCTCAGCTTAATCCGCGCATCGAAACAGCGATTCACGCCACTTCCTTAAAGTGCCTCACGATCGCGTCTGCGAGTGCCGGCACGGTATTCTCAGCCGGCATGACCGTGACCGTCAACCCATACTCTTCCGCCGTGCGTGCCGTAATGGGTCCAATACAAGCAATGACCACCCGAGCAACGAGTGATTTCACCGCGTCCCGCCCTCCAAACACTTCCACAAAATTTCTGACGGTGGAGGAACTCGTGAATGTCACTGCCGCCACCTGCCCGTCGTGAAACTGTTTCGTCAAGGACGCCGCATCCACCGCCGGAGCAACCGTACGATAGACGGGAATCACATCGACGGTTGCCCCTAACTCCCGCAACTGTTCCGGCAAGATTTCACGTGCGACTTCGGCGCGCGGGATTAGTATCTGGCTTCCCCGGACCCCCACATCAGCCAATGCGGCAATCACTCCCTCTGCCTGATACTGGGTTGGAACCACGTCCGGAGTCAGCCCATAGGTTCCCAATTCCTGCGCCGTTCTTGGTCCAATCGCGCACAGACGCAAGTGCGCTAATCCTCGTACATCCTTTCGCGCCACATGAAGGCGCTCCATGAAGGGCCTCACCCCGTTTACACTGGTAAAGATCAGCCAGTGATAGGTACCGAGACGAGTCACCGCGTCATCAATAGCCTGCCAACTGGCCGGAGGCACGATCTGAATCGTCGGGACTTCAACTGGCTCCGCACCATAGCCCGACAATAGCTGGGAAAACTCTCTCGCCTGCTTCTGTGGGCGGGTAAGCACAATCCGCTTCCCAAATAGCGGCTTTGTT